>ERZ802822.1958-NODE-1958-length-11947-cov-6.759309_pt1 | contig 11947 bp, 5 predicted proteins | sample MGYA00345649_ERZ802822 | MGnify/ENA primary metagenome ERZ802822 (study PRJEB30503, sample SAMEA104212359) | marine metagenome | biome: Westerlies Biome; feature: [SRF] surface water layer (ENVO:00010504) within the epipelagic zone...; material: water... | reverse complement strand
GGATCGCAGAGGTAATCGAAATGAAGCTCAAACAGCACACTGAGCCACTCGCGGCGGCGCCTCAACCCCCTAGCAGTACGTAGATCCAACAGTTGCTGGCGTGGATAGTCACCCTGCTCTGGCAATGGCATTCCGCAGACTTCGTAGGGATTCACACCAGCAAAACAAAGCAGATCATCTGTGGATGTCACATCAAGCCAAGGCAAACGAGGGGGCTTAGCTAACTCCTTCAGATCTTGACGGAAGGCATTGGCCCGGGGATAGAAAGCAAGGTTTGCGAGATTTTGTCCAAGGCTAAGCAAACTCATTTTTTGCAAAAGGGGTTCAGCCTCAGGCCTTCGGCGTAGCTCCGCCGCCAGCATTGCCAAAACAAAGGAACCTGAGCTGTGACCCACCATCAGGATTTCGTTTGCAGGCGAGTTTCGTTCCAGATCCAAAAGGGATTCCGCCAACATCTGAACCCGCAAACGCAGGCTTTGATCACGCGCTTCGCCGAGCCGATACGTAAACAAGATCGAGCGGCTCAGCCAGACAACCCCGAGCTGGTCAGCCAATAGCCAGCCTCGCCAAACCACCATCGCTGCCAAAAATGCCGCAAGAATGGGCCCTGTGGGCGGTCCTGCCTGGAAGCCAAGCCAAGCGGCGGCGGCACCTAACAAAAAAATAATCGCCAGCACAACGAGGGGATACAAGCCACATAAAGCAACCCCTCGACACAAACTGACAGCAGCCCATAAGCGCCCTCGAAACAGGTAGTCCCATCCATACGGGAGCAGTTGACGCAGCAGTGAAAAGGGATGCTTGGGCCAGTGGGCCCGTGCCACATCATCCCAATGCAGGAATGCGAGCTCAGTGTCCTGCATCTCCAGAGGCCAAAGCGTGATTTGTTCACCTGGTAAACGCCGCCCTAAACGCCAACCCCGTTGTTTCAAGGCCCGCTTAAACAAACCCTGGTAGTGAGCGACACCTCTTGGGTCAAAACCGCTAATGAAATAGGTGCGGCGCCGGCAGAATGGATTGGAGTGCACCAGCAGCGCGGCCATGTTGTCTCATTCTCGCCTTTCCCGCTGGGCTCTTAAAGGCTCCGCCTTGCTCATGCCGTTGGCGATCATCAGCGCAGCAGCTCTGCCTGCGGCACAAGCGCAAACCAAGCTGAACGTGCAGGTGGAGCAGCAAGGGAACACGCGCACTGCATCGATGACCGTGCCGGTGCCACCCCAGCGCGCCTGGGAGGTGCTCACCGATTACGTGGCCACAGGGGAAGCGATGCCTGACATCTCCAGCGTGCAGAGGATCAGCCGGCAGGGAAACAACGTGAAGCTGCGTCAGACTTATCAGGCTCCCTACACCTTCGGGTTAACGATCAGCGCCGTAATCGCCGTAACAGAAACGCCCAAGGCAGCCATTCAATTCCGCCTGCTCAAGGGTGATTTAATCAGTTCCCTCAGCGGAAACTGGACAATAACGCCTACAAAAACAGGTACTCACCTACAGCACACCATCACCTTGGTTCCTGAATTACCAGGCCTGATGCAACCTCTGTTTTCACAGCTAACCCTAACCAGCTTCCGCGAGTCGATGCTGCGGCTGAGTGCGCTGATGGAGAAGCCCTAAATCCCTCTATCTCGCAGGATCGTGACCCGAGAGGGGTGGAAGCGGACCAGGTAATCAACACCTCGCCAAGAGATCAGGCGCACAAGCAGAGCCGCCAAGGTTGCCGCCCCATCCACGAGCTGCCCCGGCACAAGGCCCACAGCCCAGCCCAGCCAATGGGGGCTTCCTTGCGGCTGCATCAGTCGTTCAATCCAGCACAGCAGGCCCACACAACCCAGCTCATAGATCAACGCCGCGGCCCAATCTCCCTGCAACAGCGCAAGCAAGAGCAGTGCAGCACTGCTAACACCATGCAGTGCCACCAAGCCCCAAGCCGGATGATGCAATCGAGCGGTGAGCAGCTGACGGGTGATCCAGCGGCTTAGCGGGAGCAAGGGCTGGGCAGGATCAGGATCCACCATGATCAGATTCGGTTCAAACCGATAGTCCAACCCCTGCCTTCGCAACGGACCCAACAGGCCGGTGTCTTCACACAACCCGCGGCGAAGCAGTTCCAGCCAATCGCCGGCTTCCAAAACCGAGCGGCGAACGCAGAGAGTGCCGCCCCAAGGGATCTTCCACAGGGTCATCAACACCACGGCGCCGGCATTCCAAACCGCGCGCGTCCAACTGCTTAGATGCAATGCCGATAGTCCCGGGGAGGGAGGAGCAAACCAGCGGTTGCCAGAAATCGCCCCGATCCCTGGCTTCAAGCAAGCTCGGGCACAGCGTTCCAGGCCATCTTCAGCGAAGCGAATATCAGCATCGAGCAGCACCACCAGAGCACTCTCAGAGTGAAGATCAGAAAAAGCCTGACGTAGTGCTGCACATTTGAGCGAGCCCTGGCTCGGACGTTGCTGAAGGGTCCGGCAGTGCAACTCGGACCAAGCAGTATCTGAGCGATTCAGCCAAGGCTGGAGTAACGGCCACGCCGGATCAGCATCACTGTCCACCACCACCTGCAGCCGCCAAGGGCCTGGGTAGGTCTGACCGGCCAGAGATCGCAGCAGTCGCGGCAAGCAACTATCTGCCCCCCTCAGGCACAGCACGACCTCCAAGGGCAACCATCCCTCCTCGGGCTCCGCTGCAAACGGTGTGCTGCAACTGCGCAACTTGCGCAGTTGATAAGCAAACAGCCCTACCAGCACAATCTGCAGAAAGAGCATCCCAAGGAGCAGCGCTGGTGCAGGCAAGCTCAAACCGAAGACTTCTGCTGAAGCAGCGCCGATGCCCAAGGACTGATTAATTGGTCCCAATCAGGGCAGCGGACCCCCTGTTCAGCCAACAGCTGAGTGGTGTAGCGAGAACTAGGTCGAGCGCGCCGTCCCTTGCAGTTGCGCTCCGGATACGTTGAGCCGTCCTCTCCCCAGCGTTGCCGCAGGAAAGGCAGCAGGGGCTGCAGAGGATTAGCCAAGCTTGCTTCGATCTCCTCGATCCATTCCTGCATCGGCAAGATCCTCCAACCACCTTGAGCATCGGTGATCTGGCTCAAAAGCGTGGTGAGCATCAACGGCTCAGGGTGCTGCAAGTGAAAACAACGCCCCTTGGCAGGTTCACTCCAGGCCAGCGCAGACACGGCATCTGCGACGTAATCCACAGGAACCACATCGAGCTCCCAGGCCAGATCCGGGGATGCCCCTAGGGCCAAACTTCCCTGCAACAAGCGCTGCAAAAGATCGCCCTCATGCCAGAAACGTCCGTTGGAGGGGCCAGCAATCAGCGGTGGGCGATACACCGTGACGGGAAGTCCGGCCTCCCCTGCTCGCGCCACCATGCGATCCGTGACCCATTTGGTTTGGGAATAACCGAGTTGGATGCCCTGCCAGTCGGCCAGCGAATCATCTTCAGCGATCACCTGATCGCGATAAGCATCAGCCTCAAAGACAGCAACGCTGGAAATCAACTCAAAGCGCAGTGGCGAAGCGGCCGTTGCTAGGTGGAGCAGCTCTCGAGTACCGCCAACATTGGCAGCAGCGAGTTGGGCATAGCTGGCCATCTGGCTGAGCTGGGCACCGTTGTGAAGAATGCCTCCCACCCCCTGGCCGAGAGCCGCAAATTGATCGGGGTCTAGTCCCAGCTTCGGCTGGGCAAGGTCTCCAAGCACCACCTCCAACCGCTCCGACCAGTCCGGATTCCACAGACCGTAACGACGAAGATTCCGCTCCAACTTTTCCGATCCTTGATGCAAGGAGGAAGCTCGCACGAGACAACGCACCCGCAGCTCCGGCCAACGCTCCAGCTGCCCTGCCAGGAGATAGGCACCTAGGAAGCCACTCGCGCCAGTGAGCAGAACTCGTTCTCCAGGCGCCTCAACGGGTGGGCTCTCCGGCACTGACCAACTGTCTCCTAGCTGCGCCTCTTGATCAAGGTCCAATCCCTCCCGTGCCGCTGCAGATCCGTCTGGCAACAATCGCTCGAGAGCCATGCTGGCCAGATCATCCAAGCAAGGGGCGTCGCTAAGGGCAGCCAGATCTAGGCGCCATCCCAACGCCTGCTGGACTTCGGCAGCAAACTCGGCCGCCATCAACGAATCGAGCCCTAAATCAAAAAGGCTGGTACGGGAATCGAGCTGAGCTTCCGGTTCTTCCATCACTCCAGCCAGGATGTCTTGGAGCGTCGACAACATCCATGGCCTGCGCTGGTCCACTGACAAGGCCTCCAACTGAGCGCGCACCTGGGCTTCTGAGCGGCCCCCCACGTCATTGATCAGGGATCGGAACCAAGCCGCCTGGCGGGGCAAGGCCTGACTGACAAGCCGCGGCCAATCGGCCGCCATCACGGTCACCACCCCGCTACGGCCTCGCTGCAGCAATGACTCCAGAGCCGACAACGCTTCGTCTTCCGCCAAGAGATGCAGTCCTACGGATTCAAAGCGCCGCTCCAACCCTTCAGCCATGCCAGCACCAGCCCAAGGCCCCCACTGAATCGCCAGCTGAACTGCGCCATCAGAGTCCGCGTTGATGCAGGTGGATTCAACAGCCCCATTGGCAGCGCCATAGACCAACTGGCCCGGCGAACCCAGTGCCGCGGCGATTGACGAGAACATCACCTGAAAGTCGAGGTTTTGAAACGCAGCTGGCTGCAGCCTTTGCAGCTTGTCAAGCAGCTGCTGAGGACCCAACTTCGCCTCAAACACTTTATTAATACTGGAGAGTTCAATCTCACCGACGCGCTGATCTTGCAGCGCTCCAGCAGCATGAAAGACACCACGCAGTGGTTGGCCCTGAGGTAACCCAGCGAGTGCTTGAGGGAGATCGTCCCATCGGAGCGCATCAACCTGCACACCTTGAGAGCGGAGGCTGTCCAAACACTCGGCCGTTTCTGTCCCTGGTAGGGGCAGACGTCGGCCCAGCAACAACAACGAGCGCGCACCCCGATCCACCAACCAAGACTGCAGACGTTGGCCAATCCCTCCAAAAGCACCCACCACCAGATAAGTGCCGTCCATACGGATGGCACAAGGCGGGGCTTGGCTTGGCAGGGTGATCACCAACTTGCCCACATGCTTTCCCTGCGCCATCCGTCGGAAGGCGTCCTTGCACTGATCCAAAGCAAAGGCTGATACCGGCAAAGCAGGCAAAGTTTTGTCTTGAGACGCCGCCACCAAGCGCAGCAATCGCTGCCTTAAGGGGTGTGGATCGCGCGCTGCCACTTCCAGCAGATCAAAGCGGAAATAGCCCACATCAGGCCGTTTCTCCCGCACCTGCTGATCGCTCCAGATCTCCAACTTGCCAAGCTCTACAAAGCGTCCGCCTGAAGCGAGCGCCTGAAAGCTGGCATCCACCCACTCACCTTTAAGGCTGTTCAGGACCACATCAACACCACGGCCTTCGGTGTGCTTCAAAACCTGATCAGCGAAAGCAGTGGAGCGGGAATCAAAGACCGCCTCCACACCTTGCTCCAACAATCCAGCCTGTTTGGCTGCACTGGCGGTGGCCAGGATGCGAGCACCGCAGCGCAAGGCCACCTGCACAGCCGCCTGCCCTACTCCACCGGCAGCCGCATGAATCAACACCGTTTCTCCAGCCTGAAGCTGCGCCAACTGCTCCAGCCCATGCTCTGCCGTGAGATAGGCCGTTGAAAGGCTTGCCCCCAACACAGGATCCAACTCTTCTGGCCAAGGCACACAGAGGGCTGCCCTGCAACTCACATGGCTTGCCAGGCTTCCCAGGGTGAGAGCCGCAAGCATCCGCTGGCCCACCAACGAGGAATCCACGCCGGGACCAACAGCGACCACCCGCCCCACGGCCTCCCCGCCGAATGGCAATTGAGCATTGGCCCTCAGCCCAAGGGATTGGTTGTGACTGTGTAGAAGCCCCAAAGCATTCAGGACATCGCGAAAGTTCAGGCCCGTGGCCTCCACCGCCAACTCCAACTCTCCTGGCTGAAGGCGCGCCAGTGGCAAAGGCGCCTTGACCAGCCCCTCAAGTCGACCACTTCCATCGGACAGCATGCGAAACCGATCTTGATCAATCGGCTGAAAACAGCGGGTTTCAATGCAATCACAACCGGACCAGCGGAGCTCAGCATCACCGGCGGTGGCAGCCAAAAGACGTTGCCACTCCGCTGACGAGAGCCCTCCAGCCAGCGCAGAGGCTGAGGCTGTCATCGTGCTGCAACGCCAAGCAGAACAGTCCTGGGCCAGGGAGCGCACTGCCGCCTGAACTGCCCCAGCCGCAGGTGTGGCGAAAGCCGGCATCCACAACAACACTTGACGCGGCTGACTGAGGGGGAGCGCCTGAAGCTGTTGCACCAGCGCTGAAGTTACAGACTGTGGATCCCCTTGAGCATCCAGTTCCAAAGGCACGATCGCCTGCTGTTGGCACCAAGCCCTAACGGCATCTGGCAATGGCCCCATCGCGATCAGGGTGATTGGCTCGGCAGCTCCTGGGCTCCAATCGCTCAGTGCATGCGCCGCAAGAGGTTGCCAAATGTTCTCCAGCAGTTGCCCGGCAGGTCGAGAAGAGTCCTCAGGAAGCATTAACTCCAGCAGAGTTCGCGTCAAACGCCTCAACTGCAAACCACGGATCCCACCGAGCAAAACCCCAGATTGATCAAGAAGGTCCAAGTCAGCGGTCACATGCGCGCGACTGCCCTCAGCTGCGTTGTGTTGATCTTCTGGGCGAAGTTGTAAACGACATCGCAGCTGGTCGGGCAAAGGCCATCGCAACATCTGCATCTGTTCCACTCCCACAGGGAGTAGCAATTGACCATCGGAGTGCGTTTGCGCAAGAACCGCAGCCACCAGTTGAAAACAACCATCGATCAGGCTGCGATCAGGCGCCGCATCATGACGATGCAGCAGTGCTTCGGCGCCCGTGGCGTTGGCTTGCAAAGCAGCAAGCGGCCGATAGCAGCTGCCGTAATCCAGCCCAAAATTCTTTAAGGAGCTATAAAAATCGGCGACATCAAGGTCAGCACCATGGTCAAACTCCAAAGCCTGCAAGGGCTGAATGGCTTGTTCCGCGGATCTGCATAAACGGAGCTGCCCATGGAGCTGCCAGCTGCCGGCGTCTTCAGCCTGGGGAGTGCGGGCATGGAAGCTGAAGTCATCACCGTCGCGCACAGCCTGGAGCTGCACTGATCCAGCGTTGAGCCACAGCGGACGATCAAGATTGAGATCAGCACACTGAAGTGGCTGTTGTTGGTCTCTCAACAAATCCAAGACAAGGGCGAGATAGCCCGCTGCCGCAAACAGGGGATATCCGCACAGCGCATGATCTTGCAAATCGCGAGCGATAGCGGGATCCAACAGGGTCTGCCAGTGCTCTGACGCTCCTGGAAGGTCCAACTTCTGAAAAGCCATACCGGGCTGTTCCGTTGTGAGACTGCTGCCAACACCGATGTGATCCAGCCAAAGGCTGGCTTTGCCTTGTTCCAGAGCCTGGTCCCGTGGCGTCCACCAAAAGCGTGAGCGCAGAAATGGATGACCTGGCGGCCGGAGCTGACGCCAGGAGGCACCTTGATGCCATGCGCGCCAATCCATCTGGGCTCCTTGAGCCAAGGCTTGAACAAGCTTCTGGAGCTGCTCAACCCCCACGGGACCCTCAGGCAATGTCTGTTGTTGCAGATCTCTCAACGTTTCTGGCAAAACCTCAGATCCACGCGAGGAAACGACACCGGTCCAAGCGGCAGGCTCTTGCCCGCGCAACTGGCGTACCAGGTCCTCACCACTGCTCGCAATCAACGCCAGCGCATGGGGGAATTGGGAGCGTCCCACATGGATGCTGGCGCAGAGATCCTCCAAGCTGAAAGCTGCTTGAGCCTCGAGCCAAACCGCTATTTGCTCGCGAAGCACGTCAAGTGCTTCCTCGTTGCGTGCGCTCAACCAGAGCAGGTGAAATGAATGCCCTAATACAGATGTAGCAGAGGGTGTGGAAGAGGGCTGAGAAGGATCAAGGTCAAAAGAAGCACTGCTGAGCACAGCGTGAGCATTGGTCCCACCGAATCCAAAAGAGCTGACACTGACCACCAGCTCCTGCTCAGGCTTAGGAAAAGGTTGCAGCGTCGTCGAAACCTTCAACCCAAGACCAGGCAAATCCACGCTGGGATTGGGTTGCGAATAATGCAGGCTTTCAGGGACCATTCGCTGTCTGAGACACAACACGGCTTTGATGAAACCCGTAATGCCTGCAGCCGTTTCCGAATGCCCCACATTGGTTTTCACCGAGCCAAGCAAGCAGGGATCGGTGCTTGGCCGCCCCTGACCCAGCACCGATCCAAGTGCACTGAGTTCAATCGGATCCCCCTGGCGAGTCCCTGTGCCATGGGCTTCGACGAATTGCGCTGCCGAAGGAGACAGCCCAGCAGAGGCATAGGCGGCTTGCACACACGCGATCTGAGCTTTTTTGTTGGGTGCAGCCAAGCCTTGACTGCGCCCATCGGAATTCACAGCCGTGCCCCGAATCACAGCTTCAATCGGATCTCCATCACGCAACGCCGCCGCCAACGGCTTGAGCAGCACAGCCCCCGCTCCTTCAGAACGCACATAACCATCAGCCGCCGCATCAAAACTGCGACAACGCCCTTCGGGCGACAGCAAACCGGCTTTGCAGAAACTCATCTGAATGCCTGGGTGAATCAGAGCCTGAACGCCACCTGCAAAGGCCAACTCCGACTCACCGCGCCTCAAGCTCTCGCAAGCCAAGTGCAAAGCCACCAGAGACGAGGAACAAGCCGTATCCACGGTGAAGCTGGGCCCTTTGAGATCAAAGGCGTAGGAAATTCTGTTGGCAGCAATGCAACCGGTGTTGCCGGTGAGGATGAAGGGTTCGTTATCAGGTGTGAGGTATTGATTTTCCGAAGCCCAGAGCAATGCGCTGTAATCAGCGCTGGAAATGCCCATGAACACTCCCACTGAGCGTCCACGCAACTGCTCCAGGGGCTGGGCACCCGCCTCCATCGCCCTCCAGCACACTTCAAGCAACAGGCGTTGCTGAGGGTCCATGCACTGGGCTTCCCTGCCGCTTATGCCAAACAAGGCTGGATCGAACTGGTCGATCCCGTCCACCAATCCAGCTCGGCGGACATACTGGTGCAACGGCCTGCGCGGATCGGGATCATGGTGACGCTGAAGATCCCAGCGATCTGAGGGAATCTCGCCGATCGCCTCACGTCCTTCAGCCAGCAGTTGCCAAAACTGTTCAGGGCTCTCGACCCCACCAGGCAAACGGCAGCCCATGCCAAGAACGGCAATGGGCTCTTGTTGATTGAAGGTGCCTGAAGGATCCAATGCCATCAGTCAACCGAATATCCATCAAACAGGAGCGAACGAATCGCCTCCTGATCAGCAATAAGCCGATGATTCGAAACCCGCTCTTTGAGTTTCTGATAGTGCTCTGGTTGATCCAACCAGCCGCGACACAAATTCAATAAATCCTGAGGCTTGCGAATGCAGCAATCAATCTGACGCGCCTTGAAGTAACGACGGGCCAAGAGCTCTTGTGGCATGGTCGTACCGAAGCCGTTGAAAATCAGCACACAGCCTGCTGCCAAGGCTTCCGTGGCCGTGCGCGCTCCTGGTCTCGCCACCATCGCCCAGGATTGCTTGTAAAGGCTTGCCATCTCAGCAGGCCCTTGAAAACCCAATGGCTTGAAGGACAACTGAGGGTGCTGCTCAGCCCACTGCCGCAGCTGATGCAAAGCAGCCTGACGGCGACCGCACAAAGCAACCACACGCACCCTGCCAGCCAGGGGCAGCAACATCTCAAGCAAGCGCACGTGGTTGTTTGCACCGTTGGCACCGGCCCCCAGCACCAATAACGGCAGCTGATCAGCTATTGCAGCTTTCTCCGGCCGGGAGAGCTCCTCATCAAAGGCTGGATCAAACAAGGGGCCGAAGGCCGGAGCTGGGACCGTTCGATAGCCCTGCCGGCGCGCATAAGAGCTCACCTCAGGGGTCAACGTCCAGAAAGCCTCAGCCCTCTTTGAAAACCAATTACGACTGAATCCGAAACCACCATCAAGCTCTGTGCAACAGGTGATGCAACGCATCTCGGGACAAACACGCCGAGCCAAATCAAAATGACCTCGATTGATATGGGGATGGGTGGATATCAGCAGATCAGGCTGGAAACGCCGCAAAATCCGAATCACATAGGAACGACCCGCGAGCAAAGTTCCCGGCTTGGTCACATCCTCAAACTCCACCAAACGCCAATAGATCTGATGCATCCAGGGGCCATGGCGTTGAATCCAGTTGTAGAGAGCAACACCGCCGCGGGTGAACCAACTTGCCTTTTCGAGAATATGTTCCACCAACACTTGTCCATTTGGATCCCAGCGGCGCAGCCAGGCCTCGAGGGCATAAGCCGCAGCATCGTGAGCTGTACCACCACTAGAGGTGAAAATCAAAACCCTCATTGACTCAGGATCTCATGGCCAAAGTCGACCTAAGTCGATCTCTTAACCAGTAACTTCTGATCCAAATTGCTATCACGATCAACCAGCCCAACCCCCCCATCGCGATGGCCATCTCCCGTCCTGGCCCTTTACCAAGAGCATCCATCAACCAGAAAGGCCAAATCGACCAGCTCATCGCTGGACGTAGCAAGCGATCAATCAACAAAGGAACCGCCAAAAACGCCAGCAAACGAGTACTCCACTCGCAGCCATAGCGAAGCGCGAAATAACGGGGCAAAGCCTCGCGAGGTGCGAGTTCCACCCAGGCCTGATGAAGCGCTGCCATCACCACTGGCAAACCGCAGCTGAACACCAGCACAGCCCCCATCCAGACTCGATCGCGATCAGCAAACGCCTGCAAACCGGAGCCCATCAAAATTAAGGCTTGAATCAACAGCGCCACCAACAAGGCTGATCGCCAACAACTTCCCAGCCACCACCGCCAAGCCGCAAATCCCAATAAATAACCACACGCACCAACCAACAACACCGCCCCCATCCGCTCCGGGGGATAGGCCAAGGACAACCAGGCCGGAAACAACACCTCCAAACCGGCATAAACGAACGCCGCTATCCCCGTAAGCAGTAGAGCGGAGCGAGCCGACCACGAACGCTGCCAAAGCTCCATGCCACGCCTAATGGTGCTTCTAGGCGCCCACGGTGTTCGCTCTGAAACGACCGCTTGCTGCAAGTGTTGGATCTGCCTCTGCCAAGGCGCAATCACAACGGCCAACAGCGCCAATACGAAAGTGATGCCATCCAGCGCCAATACTCCTGCCAAACCCCAAACCGCTACCAACCAAGAACCAAGGAAAGGTGCCACGGTGATGACTAGCCCATCCACAGTGGCGAAAAGGCCATTAGCCCGTTGCAGTCGCTCTTCTTCCGCAATCAGCAACGGGATCAAGCTGGATAGCCGCACCACCAAAATGCCTTCTCCAACAGCCGCTACTCCCTGCACCGCAAGAATCCACGCGAGGGGAGGGAGAGTGACAGCCGATCGACCCAAGAGCAAAAGAGCGAGTAAGGCTGTACACAAAGCGCCTGAGGTGTGACAAACCAACATCAGGCGACCTGGTGGCCATTTGACTAGGTACTTAATTAACAACGGAAGAGCAAGCAAGCGGGCGACCTGCACCACAACCGCGACCAATCCGAAATCCAGCAAATCTCCCGACTGGGAGAACAGCCACAGGCCAATTCCATACAAACTCGTTTGAGTCCCGAGATTGGAAATCAGTTGACCGCCCCAGAGATAACGGAACAAAACGCTCGGAGCCCAAGCCTCGGTGGCCTGTTCAATCATTGAGGCCTGGAGAAGTTGGCAATACCTTTGAAATCAAATTGAAACCTTCGTGGAAGCTTAAAACTATTTATCAAGGAAATTATATTATTAAGACTAAACAACTGGGAGGCAGAAAAACAAGATCGCCCCCTCTGTTTATGCAAGATA
>ERZ802822.1955-NODE-1955-length-11955-cov-9.117949_pt1 | contig 11955 bp, 12 predicted proteins | sample MGYA00345649_ERZ802822 | MGnify/ENA primary metagenome ERZ802822 (study PRJEB30503, sample SAMEA104212359) | marine metagenome | biome: Westerlies Biome; feature: [SRF] surface water layer (ENVO:00010504) within the epipelagic zone...; material: water... | reverse complement strand
TACAGCAGATTTTAGCGCAGCAGATTTTAGGGAGGTAAAGATGAGACGAACACGCAGACGGAAGCACAGCTGGCTTGGCCGATTGATTCTGAGGTTTTTTGTTGTGGCCAGTGTGCTGGCTGGGATGTTATTTGGCATTTCCGCTTGTGCACGTAAAGACATCGGTGAATTGTCCGGCAACCAGCCGCGGCTCGTTTTAGAGGAATTTTTCGCTGGAAAATCTGTTGCCTATGGCATTTTTGAGGATCGATTTGGCAATTTGCGTCGGCAATTTCGGGTGAATCTGAACGGCAGTCTTGATGGCAACAGGCTGGTTCTTGATGAAGAGTTTTTATATGATGATGGCGAGCGCGCCAGCCGCACCTGGACAATCGACCGGCTCGGTACAGGTACCAACGGCATTGTTATGTATCAGGGGCGTGCCGCCGATGTGGCAATGGCGGCGCAGGGCGGACAGATTGGCAATGCGCTGAACTGGCAATATGACATGACGCTTGAAATGTCCGGTATGGGTGTCGATGTGCATTTCGACGATTGGATCTACCAACAGGATGAAGACATCGCGATCAACCGCGCCTATGTTTCCAAATTCGGTATCGAGATCGGTTCGGTGACCATTGTCTTTATTCGCGGCGATACGGCATCGGACTTATGGCCGCTGTCACTGGATCAATGGCCCAGCTCATGAAATCGGCCCGGGCTGGCATGTTGTGTGGCGCAAACCGATGAGGCCGATGCGTCGCCATAGGCTTATGTCCGGGCTTGCGTTTGGCCTTGTATATGGGCTGATGCTGCTGCCGCTTGCCGGTGCCAGCCAGCCAGCATATGCGGACCGGCCAGCCTGGCTTGCGCAATCACCACAGCTGGTTGGCGAGGCGCGGTTTCGGCTGTTTATTTTTGATGTTTATGATGTCGCGCTTGTATCGCCGGATGGCGGCTATGACGGCACCCCGCCTTATGCATTAAAACTGTCCTATCTTCGTGATGTTGAACGGCAGGCAATTGTCGAATCCAGCCTTGACGAAATGCGCCGGCAAGGCATCGCTGATGAGGCCAGATTGGCCAAATGGGCCGACTGGATGGAAGCGCATTTTCCCGATATGCAAGAGGGTGACGAGGCGATTATGGTGGCGCTGGCCGATGGTGGGATGATGCTATTGCATAATGGAACAGAGCTGGGACAGAGTGATGACCCGGCCTTCACCACAGCATTTTTCGGGATCTGGCTGTCTGATGACGCGCTGCAACCGAAATTGAGCAGAATGCTGCGTGGCCTTGGGGGCGGTTGATTATGCGGCTTGGTGCGTTTTTCTTTGAAATTATGCCGCTTGCCGGGTTTTTTATCGGCTTTCACTATTACGGGCTATTTGTCGCCGCCCTGTTATCGGTTGGGCTGGCCGCCATCGTGTTGGGGCTGGCGTGGCTGCGTGACCGCTATGTGGCGCCATTCCCCTTATTTTCATTGCTGTTGTCAGCCGGCTTTACCGCCGCCGCCTTGCTGTTTGATGCGGCTATTTTTATCAAAATTCAGCCAACGATTTTCAATGGGTTATTTGCCGCTGTTCTGCTTGGCGGTCTGCTGATGAAACGTGCCATGATGCAGGTGTTTTTTGCCAAACAGTTTTTTCTGACCGACGATACATGGTTTCGGCTGAGCCGTCGCTGGGGGTGGTTTTTTCTGGTTCTGGCGATTGCCAATGAACTGGTGTGGCGTCAGGCCAGCGATGCGCATTGGGTGGCCTATAAGACATTTATCGCGGCGCCTGCAAGCATGCTGTTCATGCTGGCGCAATTGCCGCTGACAATGCGTGGGCGGGTGCCGCCGTCGAAAGCCGATACAGGCTAGAACGCAATCGAAGAACCGTCATACGCAAAAAAACCGCCGGTTTGCGATGGCGTTAAATGATCCATCACCTGCCATAAATGTGCGGCGCTTTGTGCGGCGGTAAACAGCCCGCCAGTCGGCACCATTTTTTGGAACGGCCGCGATAATTCAGTATCGACGGTGCCGGGGTGCAATGTCACCATACAGCTTTGCGGATTATAGCGGGCCAGCTCGATGGCCGCGGTATGCGATAGCTGATTGAGCGCGGCCTTGCTGGCACGGTACCCATACCAGCCGCCAAGCCGGTTATCGGCGATTGAGCCAACACGGGCCGAAATGCTGGCGACAACCACAGGATGCGGCTGGCGCAGCGCTGGCCACAGGGATTTGACAAACATCATCGGGCCAATGGCATTCACCTGATAGCTGTGATGCAGCGCCGCCGGGTCGAGATCAGCAAGGCGTTTTTCCGGCTTTACCACAGCATCCTGCAGCACACCGGCGACCATCACCAAACGGTCAATGCGTGGCATCCGTTGTAAAATATCTGACGCGCCGTCGGTAATCGTTGCCGGATCAAGGAAATCCATGCCAACCCAATGCAGGTTTTCAGCCGGTGCCAGATCAGCAAAAGCGTTTGTGTCGGCTGGCTGTCTGGCTGTCAGAACGAGTTTTGTGGCACCCGCAGCGATCGCCTGTTTGGCCATAGCATAGCCAATGCCGCGTCCCGCCCCCTGGATGACAACATGCATTCTGCTCTCCTGATTATCGTTAATGGGTTGGGGCTGATGGTCTCTTGAAAAACCCGGGAAAACCCCCATTTACAGACTATGGCATAAGTTGCAAATAAGCGCGAATTAAATAAGGTTTTTGGGATGTTATACCGCAAAATAGCCGTCATCTTTATGACGTTATTTCTTTTCAGCCACGCTGCCAGCGCGCGTGATATGGTCGAGCCAAGTCCTGACATTGCGCCAGCCGAGGTGATCGCCATTCAGCTGAATGGATTGCAATATAACGATATGCCGGAAACTGATGCCGGCATCCGTCAGGCATGGGCATTCGCGCATCCGCGTAACCGCGCGGCGACCGGCCCGTTGCCACGATTTACCATGATGCTGAAAGGCCCCGGCTATGAGATGATGCTGAACCATGCCTCGCATGAGATTAGGCCGGCAAAAATCGGCGAAGGGTGGCGGCAATTTGATGTGTTTATGGAAGCTGGCAATGGCGATGTCATGCAGTTTGCATGGATCGTCGAAAAAGTCACCGAAGGGCGCTATCGGGATTGCTGGATGACGGTAGCGGTGTCAGCACCGCGCCTGAGCGGCCAAGGCAGTTAGTAAACCGGCAGCTAGATGTTGGCAAAAATGAGCGTGGTTGCGACCGTCAATAAAATGCGAGGCAACGGGTTATTTTGCCGATAATTTTGCCAGCTCTGTTGCGGCTGTTGATGTGATCTCCCAATCCACCGGTGCCAGCCCATGCCGGACAAGATAATCATTCGCTTTGGAAAAAGGTGCGCTGCCAAAAAAACCGTTATGCGCGGCCAGCGGCGAGGGGTGTGCGCTTGCCAATACCAAATGTCGCTGCCGGTCAATTTTGGCACCTTTTTCCTGTGCTTTGCGGCCCCACAACATAAACACAAGATGTTGTCTGTGCTGATTGAGCTGATCTATCACCGCATCGGAAAATTGCTCCCAGCCTTTCCCGCTATGCGCGGCCGCCTGTCCATCACGCACGGTCAAACAGCTGTTCAGAAGCAAAACACCAGCTTGCGCCCAATCTTCAAGATTGCCATGCGGTGGCGGCGCAATGCCAAGATCGGCGTGCAATTCTTTGAAAATATTCTGCAGCGATGGCGGTTTCGGCACGCCGTGGCGTACGGAAAAGCTGAGGCCATGTGCCTGACCCGGGCCATGATAGGGATCCTGACCCAGAACAACCACTTTTACCTTGTCAAAAGGGGTCAGCGCGAAGGCGTTGAAAATCTCACTGCCCGGCGGGTAGATTTTTTTGCCGGCGGCTTTTTCGGCGCGCAGAAACTGGCTTAACCGCTGCATATAATCGGCGGAAAATTCAGTGCCAAGACGCAGTTTCCAGCTGGTTTCCAGTTTAATTTCGGGCATGGCGACACTCCATCATGTCGATGAAGTCTAGCGCCTTTAAAATCGTTTTGAAATGGTGCGCCGGGGGTTATTCGGCTGCGGTCTGCTTATCCCAGACCTCTGCCACCTTCATGCAGTGCCCTATCACCGCTTTTTTGGCGCGCGACACGATCGCTTCCGGGTCGTTGGCAAGGCCAGTGGCATCAATAAATGACAAATGATTAATGCCCATGAATTTCATCATGAATTCCAGATATGGCGTGGCAAAATCATCAGCCGCGTTGGCCATGGTGTAATTCGATGTCACAATGATCAAAGCTTGCTTGTTTTTCCACTTGCCGCCTAGGTCACGGGCGCGGGCACCATCAACATTGTCGCGGCAGATCAGATCAATCCATGATTTCAGCGCTGCCGGAATGCTAAAATTATAAATCGGCAGGGCGATCAGCAACAAATCAGCATTCTCGACTTCGCTGATCAATGCTTCTGATTGCGCCAAAAGCGCCCGGTCTTCCGAAGAGCGTGCCTCGCCCGGGGTCAGGCTGGCATTGCGCCAGGCACTCGAAATATTGCCAATGCCGCTGTGCGTGTCGCGCAACGTCAGATTGACCACGCCGAACTGTTCCTGCAGCGTGGTAACGGCAAGATCGCTCAATGACCGGCTGACCGACTCATGCCGTCTTGTGCTGCCGTCAATGCGCAATATTTTCGGGGCCATCACCGTCATATTCCTATGCACCGCCAGTTCAGATCAAATAGGAAGGCCATGGGAGGGGGGAGGACTCCCATGGCATTAACATTGGTATTATTATCAACCACGGAAATAAACAGGGAGAAATACAAAATATAATTCTCATTTGTGGAAAAATAGGATAGAATGCGCAACCATGAGCCAGATTGAAGAATTGCGTGCCTTTGTGACCATAGTCGAAACTGGCAGCCTCACCCAAGCCGCGGATCGTTTGGGCATTGCGGTTTCCGCCGTCAGCCGTCGTTTGCGCGACCTTGAATTACGGCTTGGCGCGGCACTTATTCAACGCTCAACCCGGCGACTGTATCTGAATGAAACCGGACAGGTTTTTTTCGAACGGTGCAAAATTATCCTCAGCGATCTAGAAGATGCACAACAGGAAGTCACCAATGCTGGCGGCTCGCTAAGTGGCGTTTTGCGAGTCAGCGCGCCGCTGTCCTTTGGTTTGGCGCATATGTCATCGGCGATTGCGCAGTTCATGCATGCCAACCCGGACGTGCGCATCGAGATGGATTTAAGCGATAAACGCGTTGATCTGATTGCCGAGGGGTTTGATGTTGCCATTCGTATTGGCACGCTTACCGATTCAAGCCTGATTGCCCGCAAAATATCCACGGTGCGTTTTTTACCGGCTGCAGCACCACTATTGGTTGATCAACTTCCTGTGTTGCAATCTCCGGAAGATCTTCAAAATGTGCCAGCGCTGGCCTATTCCAATGACCGGAACCCGCAGGAGTGGCATTATACGGATCCGGATGGCAAAACCGGTGTGTTGCGGGTAACGCCGAAAATGTCGGCGAATAATGGTGATGTGTTGCGCGAACTTGCCATTGCCGGGCATGGTATGATTAATTTGCCGCAGTTTTTGCATTATGAAGCGGTGAACCGGGGGTTGCTGCGGCCGTTATTCGCAAATTATATCTGGGCAAATTTTGATATTTTTGCGGTCTATCCGAAAACCACGATTCTGCCCAAACGCACCCGCGCTTTTGTTGATTTTATGGCAACATTATATGGGCCTGAACCTTATTGGCATAAGCTGAATCCGCAGTAAGGTTGCTTTTGCAGCGATATCCTCAATTGACACATCAGGGGTAATCAGGCGGGCCTGTGCAGCCATGTTGAAAATTCAAAATCTGTCATTTGCCATTGATGGCAAGCCGTTATTCGACAAAGCCTCGGCGGTGATCCCGACCGGCCATAAGGTCGGTATTGTTGGTCGCAATGGCACTGGCAAAACGACCTTATTCCGATTGATCCGCAAAGAATGGGAAGTCGATGGCGGGCAGATCGAAGTGCCGTCGGATTTTCGCATCGGCGGTGTCGATCAGGAAGCGCCGGCCAGCGACATCAGCCTTCTTGATACGGTTCTGGCCGCCGATCTGGAACGTCATCAGTTGCTGCGCGAAGCGGACACCGCCACCGATGCTGACCGTATTGGGCAGATCCATGCACGGCTTGTTGATATTGACGCCTATAGCGGTGAAGCGCGGGCCGCCAGCATTCTGGCCGGACTTGGATTTGACCAGACGGCGCAGCAACGACCCTGCCATGAATTTTCCGGTGGCTGGCGCATGCGGGTGGCGCTGGCGGCGGTGCTGTTTGCCCAGCCTGATTTGTTGCTGCTTGACGAGCCCACCAACTATCTCGATCTGGAAGGTGCCATCTGGCTCGAGTCATTTATTGCCAAATATAAACATACGGTGTTGGTGATTTCGCATGACCGGACATTATTGAACCGTTCGGTCACCGGCATTCTGCATCTGATGGATGCCGGCCTGACTTACTACACCGGCAGCTATGATCAATTTGATACCGAGCGCCGGATGAAGCTGGAACAACAGCAAGCCATGCGGCAAAAGCAAGAGGCGCAACGCCAGCATATTCAGACATTCGTTGACCGGTTTCGCTATAAGGCATCAAAAGCGCGTCAGGCACAGTCGCGGCTAAAGCAGCTGGAAAAAATGCAACCGATTGCGGCGATTTCGGAACGTGTTGTGTCCGGATTTAATTTTCCCACACCGGATGAATTGCCGCCGCCGCTTCTGGTGCTTGATCATGTCGCCGTTGGATATGACGGCAAACCCGTGCTGCGCAATCTGGATCTGCGGCTTGATGGGGATGACCGCATTGCCTTGCTTGGGGCGAATGGCGAGGGCAAATCGACCTTGTCAAAATTGCTTGCTGACCGTTTATTGCCGTTATCGGGCGGTCTGCATCGCGCCGCGAAACTGCGTGTGGGTTTCTTTGCACAGCACCAGCTCGATGAACTGGTGCCGGGCGACACCGCCTTGCAGCATATGCAGCGTCTGCGGCCAAAAGAATTGCCGACACAGTTACGCGCCAGACTGGGCGCGGCTGGCATTGGTGCCGATATTGTTGATAATCCGGTCGAACATTTGTCAGGCGGGCAAAAGGCGCGGCTGCTGATGGCTATTGCGGCGATTGATGCGCCGCATATTCTGATTCTGGATGAGCCAACAAACCATCTCGATATCGAAAGCCGCGAAGCCTTGGTGCATGCCTTGAATGCGTATGATGGTTGTATCATTCTTGTCAGCCATGATGCGCATCTGGTTGAGCTGGTTGCAGACCGGCTCTGGCTTGTCGAAAATGGTCAGGTGTCGCTGTTTGACGGCGATATGGCAGATTATCAAAAATGGCTGATGGCAAAACGTGGCGGCGCATCGTCATCTGCCAAAGCGTCACGACGTGCTGACGAGCCAGCCGATAAACAACAATCCTCCGGGCGGCAACGCCGGCAAAATACCAGCGCATTGCGATCCAAAATACGATCCTGTGAAAAACAGATAGAGACACTCAACGCCGAAAAACAGCAGATCGAGAGACAGATGGCCGCGCCGGATTTTTATCATCAGTCAAACAGCGAAGCCATCGCCGAACTCAGCCGCCAGCTTGCCGGCATCGAGGCACAGCTTGCGGCTGTTGAAGAGGCGTGGCTGCAGCATCAAGAAGAGCTTGAGCAACTGGCATAAGAGGGTGCATGATAGAGTTTTTTAATCGGCGCGGTTCGCGCGGTGACGCCGCATGCCGGTGGTGATCAATTGTCAATCTGGCCAGAGTAAAGCGACCCCTGCATGTTTGAAGTCAAACCGATGATCAATCCAACACGGTTGGTTTTATTGTGCAGTGCCTGGCTGGCGGCATTGATACAGGTTGTATTTGGCTCATCAGCACACGCATTAGTAGATATTGGCGTGATGGGCTATGCCGGATTTGTGCTATTGACGCTATCGCGGCTGCGCCGTGAGACGATTTTGATATTATTGCTGTTGGTGCTGGTCGGCTGGTTTTTACTCGATCACCGCCCGTCGCCGGACGAATGGCGTGCGGCGGGACGCTATGTGCTTATTTTCACCGCCTTATTGCCAACCATGGCGCTGGTGCGGGCGACAGCATCGACAATGCCGTCGGTGCGGCGCACCCAACAGGCACTGGCGCAGTTGCCAGCCTCTGCATCGGCCAGCGGGTTTCATCTGGCAGCCAATATTTTCGGCAGCATCATTAACACCGGATCGCTGGCCATTTTATCAGCAGCTGTGCCGCCTGATGCCGATGCCGAACGGCGCCGGCTGGCGGCTGAATCAGCACTTCGCGGCATGGTCACGGCGGCCGCATGGTCTCCATTTTTTGTGGCGTTTGCGATTGGCCAGAGTTTTACCGACAATATCAATTCATGGATTGGTCTTGGGCTTGGGGCGATCACCACTATTTTGTTTACGCTGGTATCATTGCCGCTGTTGAACAAGAATTTTTCAATGGCGCGGCTATCGGCGGCACTGCGTTGTCTGCAGCCGGTGACCATGCGTTTGTTCATTGTTCTTGGGTCGGTGCTGGCAGCCGCGCTTATTTTTGATTTTACCGCCCTGTCTGCGGTTGTTGTGGTGATGCCGATTCTTGTGGCGATACAGTTTCTGCGTCATCCGCAATATGTCTCAACCATCCTTACCGATACCAAAAACAGCATGATCGCCACAGCCGATGACATTCTGATCATCAGCATGGCGATGTTGATTGGCTATTTTGCAACGCGCACGGGCGCATTTTCCGCGCTTGTTGCGAGTTTTTATGATGGTGTTATCCCGGGTTATGTGGCGATTATTCTCACACCGCTCGGCATGATGCTGGCGTCGGTTGTCGGGGTGCATCCGGTGATCAGCAGCACGGCCATGCTGGCGGTATTCAGCGGTGGTCATGCCGACGCGCATCCGGCGCTGTTGATGCAGGCGCATTTGATTGGCTGGGGTGCCGGGACCATGAGTTCAGTGGCGTCATTGTCGGTGATAACCTGCGCAAATTTGTTCAAAGTGCCATCACGGCAACTTGTTTTGGGGCCAAATCTGTGGACAGCACTTGCCTATGCGCTGGCTGGCGGGATAATTTTGAGTGTGGTCAACTTATTCGTCTGACCGGCCTCGTGCTGCAACGAATTTAGGCGTGCCACAGTGAAAGGATGCGTCATGGCAAAACAGATCATTGTTATCGGCGGCGGCATCGTTGGTGTGTGCAGTGCCTTGCAATTACAGCGTGACGGCCATGACGTCAGGCTGATCGACGCAAAAAAACCCGGCCGCGAGACATCTTACGGCAATGCCGGGGTGTTTGCCGAGGCATCCTTTATCATCCTGAATAATCCGGAACTGTTAAAAGCCCTGCCAAAATTGCTGCAAAATCGGTCAAACGAGTTACGGCTTAACTTTTCATTTGTGCTGCGACGCTTGCCATGGTTCCTCAGATTTTTATCATTTTGTCGCAAGGCGCATATGTTGCATGCCGCCGCCGCATTACGCCAGCTTTTGACGCTGTCGTTGGATCGGCATAAAGAGCTGATCGCGACCGCCGGGGTGGATCACTTGTTGCGGCATAATGGCTGGCTGAAACTGTTTAGAACCGAGGCCGGATTTGCGAAATTTTCCAAACAGCTTGCGGTGGTCAAATCCTTTGGCGGCAATTTCACCGTCTATCAACGCGAACAAATCAGGCAGATCGAACCCGGTCTCAATCCGGTCTATTGCAAGGCCGTATTGATGGATGATACCTGTACGGTATCCAGTCCGGCCGATTTAACCGATGCCTATGTGGCGCTGTTTCAGGCCGCTGGCGGCGTTGTTGAAGAAACCAAAGTCACCGGTTTGCGCCAGCAAGATGATGTCTGGCAGGTGCAGTGCGAGTCGGGGAATTTTTCGGCAGATGCGGTGGTTCTGGCAGCAGGTGCCTGGTCAGCCGAAATTGCCAGCTGGCTTGGTTACAAAATCCCGATGGTATGGGAACGTGGCTATCATCTGCATCTGGCACCGGGTGATGCGCCAGCCCTGCAACGCCCGATCCACGATATTGAGGGTGGCTTTGTTGTGGCACCGATGCAACGCGGTCTGCGGGTGACATCAGGTGTTGAAATCACCGACCGCGATGCGCCACCAAATTATCAGCAGATCAATCAATCCGTCGCGATGGCGCGTGAGGTTTATCCGATGAAAGAACCGGTTGATGACGAACCATGGATGGGACGACGTCCGACATTGGCTGACTCATTGCCAATGATTGGCGCGGCGCCGCGGCATGCCGGATTGTGGTTTAATTTTGGGCATCAGCATCTGGGGCTGTCGATGGCACCGGGATCGGCGCTATTACTGGCGGCATTGCTCGCCGGCACACCGCCACCGGTCACAGCGGCGCCATTCAGCCCCACCCGGTTTCGCCTGTAGCCATTTGCCCCCCCATAGCATCAAAGAGCCAGCATCATGCCCAATCAACCCCAATCAACAGCGCATCAAAAATTTGATATTGTGATCATTGGTGGGGCCATGATGGGGTCGGCGGCGGCATGGTTTTTATCGCATCACCCGCAATTTGACGGGCGTATTCTGGTGATTGAGCGCGACCCCAGCTATGCTTTCTGCTCGACAAGCCATACGCATAGCTGCCTGCGACAGCAATATTCCAGCCCCCTAAACATTAAAATTGCGCAATTTGCCGTGGATATGGTGCGGCGTTTTAAGCATCATATGAACGACCCGGCCGCACCGGATATTGCGCTGGACAGTTTTGGCTATATGTATCTGGCCAAAACCGAGGCATTTGCCGATCAGCTGCGCCGCAACCAGCAATTACAGGCCAGTCTTGGTGCCGGCACAACAATTCTGTCGGCTGACGAAATTGCCAGAGCCTATCCGTTTTACCATCTCGATGACATTATTCTGGGCAGCCATAATCCCCATGACGAGGGGTATTTTGACGGTGCCGCGATATTTGACTGGTGGCGTCGTGCGGCGGTGCAAAAAGGCGTGACCTACCGGCATGACACGGTGGTGGGGATTGATCATGACAGGCGGCGTGTGAAGGCGGTGCGGCTTGCCTCTGGCGACATTGTGGCAGCGGGCGTGGTGATTAATGCGGCCGGGCCGCGCGCTGCTGAAGTGGCGGCGATGGCCGGATTTGCGTTACCGGTTGAACCGCGTCGTCGCTTTAGTTTTATGTTCAGCGCGCAAACCCCGCTTGAACAGGAACTGCCGCTGACAATTGATCCAGCGGGTGTGCATTTTCTGCGCCATGGTGCCTATTATCTGGCGGGCTGTGCGCCGGATCCGGATGTTGCTGTTGCGCCAGACAATTTCGAAATGGATCTGACAATCTGGCAGGATAAAGTATGGCCGGCGCTGGCGCATCGGGTGCCGGCTTTTGAGGCTGTGCGGGTAGAGCGCGAATGGGTCGGGCATTATGCCTATAATATTCTGGATGCAAATGCGGTGATTGGGCCGCATCCCGACATGCCGAATTTTTATTTTATGAACGGGTTTTCCGGGCATGGGTTGCAACAATCGCCGGCGATGGGGCGCGGTATCGCTGAACATATCATTTCCGGTGCCTATCAGACATTGGATCTGGGCGCGTTCGGCTTTCAGCGCGTTCTGGCGCAAAAACCGTTTCTGGAAACGGCGGTGATTTAGCCAGCACTCACATCATTAAGGGAGGCTGGCTGGCAAAAAATATTTCGGTCATGGCCAAGCGATGCTAGTCTGGCGACCCCGCCCTTTAAAATTACTTTTACAATTACTTTTACAATATTGTTCACAATAAGGATAAAGACCCATGAAACTCTGTCACAGCCAATCATCTCCATTTGTTCGCAAAGTCAAGCTGGCCGCCCATGTTCTGGGCTGTGCTGACGAATTAGAGCTTGTTGAGACCAACACAATGGATGCCGAAGACCCGATCCGCGCGGTCAACCCGCTTGGTAAAATTCCGGCGCT
>ERZ802822.1954-NODE-1954-length-11959-cov-11.015065_pt1 | contig 11959 bp, 10 predicted proteins | sample MGYA00345649_ERZ802822 | MGnify/ENA primary metagenome ERZ802822 (study PRJEB30503, sample SAMEA104212359) | marine metagenome | biome: Westerlies Biome; feature: [SRF] surface water layer (ENVO:00010504) within the epipelagic zone...; material: water... | reverse complement strand
CTCGGCGGTGTCGTCTGCACCAATGATCCGGACTGGCATCAAAAGATGGTGTTTTCCCAAAAGGCTCTGGGATTACAGCCCTCCCCCTTCGACTGCTGGCTGATCACCCGCGGCATCAAGACCCTGCCGCTGCGCATGCGTCAACAAATGGCCAATGCAGCTGCCCTCGCCGATCAGCTGGCCGATCACCCCTCCGTGAACTGGGTGCGTTACCCCCACCGGGCCGATCATCCCCAATACAACGTTGCCCAACAGCAAATGAACGCTGGAGGTGCAATCGTGACCGTGAGCTTCAAGGCCACGCAGGAGCAGACCTACACCCTGTGCAAACAACTGCGCTGGTTCACGATGGCCGAAAGCCTTGGTGGCATCGAAAGCTTGATCTGCCACCCCGCCACCATGACCCACGCCGCCGTGGCCGCAGAGGTGAAGGCCAAACTCGGCATCGATGACGGTTTGGTGCGCTTCTCCGTTGGCTGCGAAGACTTGGTGGATTTACAGGCCGACCTGGCACAGGCCCTGGAGCTGCTGGCGTGAGTGAGCGCAACCTGCTGAAGGAGCCTTGCTGGCAGGGATCAGACCTCGGCCATCCTCTTCCCGATCACCCCCACGCTGTGTCGATGGCTCTGCCTCGTTGGCGTGACGTGATTGCCTACGAAGAACATGAGCCCAGCTGCCGTTCGGCACTGCAAACGATTTATCCGCGCTTTGGTCTGCACCCATTCCTGCAGGAGTTGGCAAGTCAAGTGAACAGTGAGGGCATGGATGTTTGGCCCTTCGCCAGCAAGGCCGCTGCCCAGTCAGCCCAACTGCATTGCCAGAGGACATCACCACAGTCGAAGCTTCGCTTGGTGGATCAACACACGATCAGTTGTTTATGCACGGATGCCGCGGCCAGCCCCCATGCCAAAGCCTTCTGGCAGCACACCGGACTCGGAGCCTCCTCGCGGCAAGCAGCCATCGCCCTTGGACGCGAGCAAGCGCCATCTCCCGATCAGGGGGAGCAGGCTCGGGTCCTCGTCCGGCAACGGCTCGCAGCAATCCACCATTGCGCTGAGGAGCACATCAGCCTCGTTCCTGCCGGCATGGCTGCACTCCACGCTGGATTAGAGGCCGTTCAAACCCTGCGGCCTGGCCGGGCCACCTTGCAACTCGGCTTCCCCTATGTGGATGTTCTGAAACAACCTCAGGTGGTGTTCCACGGCAGTGAGTTGCTCAGCAGCACGGAGCTGGGCGACATCGCCGCAGCATTGGACCGGCTGGAGCCCGCAGCGGTGATTGTGGAGCTGCCCAGCAATCCGCTGTTGCGCTGTGTGGATCTACCGGCCGTCGCAGAGTTAGCCCATGCCCGCGGGATTCCCCTTATCGCCGACGACACCATCGGCACTGGGATCAACCTCGAGGCACTGCCGTACGCCGATCTGATCTTCACCTCGCTCACCAAAAGCTTTGCGGGACGCGGCAATGTGATGGCGGGCTGCCTGCTGATCAGCCCCAATTCACAGTGGACGTCCACTCTGCTGGAGATCGTCGCACCAAGGGCGAGCCTGAGCGACGCCGATGCGATCGCCCTGGAACGGAACAGCCGCGACGTAACTGAGCGCGTGCCACGCCTGGATGCCAATTGCCTTGCGCTGGCCCAAAAGCTGGAGAAGCATCCCGCTGTAAAGCGTGTGCTGCATCCCAAAGATTGCAAGAACTTCCAGGCCATCAAGAAACCCGGAGCCGGAGATGGTTGTCTGCTGAGTTTCGAACTGCACGCAGGCGAACGCAATGCCCAACGGGTGTTCGACGCCCTACAAATTTGCAAAGGGCCCAGCCTGGGCACCTCCTTCAGCCTGGTGTGTCCTTACGCCCAATTGGCTCACTACAACGAACTCAACTGGGCGGAAGCCTGCGGTGTTCCTGCCCATCTGCTCAGGGTTTCGGTTGGACTCGAAGAGCCAGAAGAACTCTGGAACCGCTTCCAAACAGCCCTGGATCAGGCAACGGCCTCACTCAAAGTCTGAAAATGCCGTTAACAACAGAAGTTTTTATGGCCTAAATCACTAAGTTGACAAAGTAGGGCCCATCCCAATACAGACGCGTTATGTCTCGCATTTACGACGACAACAGCCTCGCCATCGGCAACACCCCATTGGTGAAACTGAATCACGTCACCAAAAACTGCAAAGCCACCGTTCTGGCGAAGATCGAAGGGCGCAATCCCGCTTACAGCGTGAAGTGCCGCATCGGCGCCAACATGATCTGGGACGCAGAAAAGAGCGGCAAACTCACCAAAGACAAGGTGATCGTTGAGCCCACATCAGGCAATACAGGCATCGCCTTGGCCTTCACCGCGGCGGCGCGTGGCTACAAACTGGTGCTCACCATGCCGGAGTCAATGTCGATCGAACGGCGTCGTGTGATGGCTGTAATGGGGGCCGAAATCGTGCTAACCGAGGCGGCCAAAGGCATGCCAGGGGCGATTGCGAAAGCCAAGGAGATTGCCGATAGCAATCCCACGAAATATTTCATGCCAGGGCAATTCGATAACCCGGCCAATCCAGAGATTCACTTCAAAACCACAGGTCCTGAAATCTGGAACGATTGCGACGGTGCCATCGACGTCTTCGTTGCTGGCGTTGGCACCGGCGGCACGATCACCGGTGTATCGCGCTACATCAAAAATGAAGCCGGTAAAGCGATTGAATCCGTCGCAGTAGAGCCAACCAATAGCCCGGTGATCACCCAAACCATGAATGGTGAGGCCGTCAAGCCAGGTCCCCACAAGATTCAGGGCATCGGCGCTGGCTTTATCCCCAAGAACCTCGATCTCTCCGTTGTCGACAGAGTGGAGCAGGTGACCAATGAAGAATCCATCGCTATGGCGCTTCGATTAGCGGAAGAAGAAGGCCTGTTGGTTGGCATCTCTTGCGGTGCTGCGGCAGCTGCGGCGATTCGCCTCGCGGAACAGGATGCCTATGCAGGCAAAACGATTGTGGTGGTTCTACCCGACCTCGCTGAACGTTACATCTCCTCCGTGATGTTCGCTGAAGTGCCAACCGGCATCATTGAACAACCCGTCGCTGTCTGACACATAGACTCCGAAAAATAGAGCGAACGATCCCCAGAATTAATTACCCGAGAGGAGCATCACGACGAAAGTCGTGATGCTCCTCTTTTTGAAGATGAGGACAATTATTCTTGAACATCAAAACACGTGTTAAAACAAGTCAACTGACGAGTTTGCAATGAGCGCTCAACAGGTCGTGAGCCTTGGCAGCCTTGAATCAGATTTAGGCCTCTCAAGAGTTGACTTGCTATTGATCATCCGAGAACTCGGCATCGAACCAGTCAGGAAAGGAATGAGAACGTGGATAAAACAGGAAGAGACCAACGAGATTTACACTCACTTAGGACGCAACAACCCTGAAGAGCCTCTCATTGCCGAAATAGTTACTATTGATACGCAGGAGCAATTCGATTCACTTGCTTTTTCCAGAAACCAAACAACCAAAGAAATCAACGACGGTAACGAGAGCTTCAAAACCTATTCGCAGCTGAGGTTGCTACGGGAGCGAATAGAGCTGTTGGACCTGCTTAAAACTACATCGATAGAAGTCCCCACGTCCGACCTGTGTGCCCTTCTCAACCTGAAAAGAGTACCAACCCTTACAGAATTGCCAAATCACAAGACTGGCTTTAGTCGCATGGGCCTTGTATTTGAAAAGATATCCAAAGAAGGCAATAGGATTTCATGGAAAGTAGCGAAAGAAACATAAGCAGGCGAGCAAAAAACCAAGTTCGTACCATGGATCACACATATATTTAAAAAAAAAAACTAAAATCAACGATCAACAGGGAACCAGCATGGCTGGATTTTCGACAGCGCTTGCAACCGTGGCGCTCTCAGGAATCGGGGACAAAACTTTTTTGGCAGCCATTGCATTGGCAGCACGCCATCGAGCAAGGTGGGTCTTTACCGGAAGCGTATCAGCGTTGACCATCGGTGCAGGAATCTGGATCGCAGCTGGAGTTTGGCTTCAAACACTTGTGGCAATAGATACGATACAATTGGTGTCGGGGATAACATTTTTAATTTTCGGAATCAATGCTCTGCTCGATGCATTCAAACATCATAAAACTGACCTACAAGCAAAAAATAGAGAAAAAAAATCCTCAAACATTGCTCTACCCGCCAATGCAGTCATACGAAATTCATTCACGACAACATTTTTAGCCGAGTTTGGCGACAAGACGCAATTAGCACTTCTAGGCCTTGCAGCAGTACCAAACTTATCAGCTATAAGCATCTTCTCCGGTGCAGTGACAGCGAATATTTTATTAGCCGTGATCGCGGTAACAGCAGGAAAATACCTCAAAGAAATAATATGTCAAAAGAAATTGACCTTCTTCAGTGGCATCCTATTTATAGTACTTGGTCTAAATATATTAACAACATAAAACTGTAAAATCAATCAAAGCCTTGAGCTTGATACAGACAAATTTCTAATTGTGTTGATTTCAGCGAGCAATGGGGCTGCATTAAACATAACCAGTAATTGCAAAGGGGTGAAAGTAGCAAAAAGGGATAAACCAGTAAGCAATACGGAGGATATAACAAGCAAAGTATTGTTAGCTTGTGATGAACGTGAAAAATTCCTACTCAACACGACCAACCGTGAAAGCCATAATAAATCTCCGGCCAAAATAATATCGCAAACTGTTTTAGAGATAAAACCTTCTTCATCATAATTAAAACCAATGGCAACATCAGCACAAGCGAGAGCTGGTATATCAACCACAACATCACCAAGAACAGCAACCTTACCAGAAGAAGATTGGCGACAATTAACAACGCATTGAAGCCTAGAGTTAGACTCATCTAAACTACCACAATGAGACCCGAATGTTGAAATTGAAACACCGAGACTGCTTAATTGACTAGAAACAAGTAGATAATCAGGATCGGGAACCCATCGTAGCCTTAGCTGAGAAGAATAAACAGATCCTTGTGCAATATTCACAACAAAATCATCCCCATCATTATAGAATTTCAATAAAAACGTAGGATGCCCAACAAGACTTACCAGACAAGATTCGTGAGATGAATTGACAACATCAAACTCTAAAGACTGAATCGGTATAGCATCAAAGAAGAGATTCTCTAGGATGCCCCAAAAAACTGTGGAAACATCAGCCTGAAGATATTGAGCAATAGACCAAAGTATCTGAAGCGGCTCAATAGTATAGTTCAAGGAATTATTAGAGACAACAGATGAGACGATCTGGTAACTACCAAAGTGATGCAATGCGTCTATGCTTATCAATATATGTTCAACTTCTGAAAGGGTAGTTAAAGCAAGGACGTCATTAACATACACACCATTTAACTGCATATCAAACAAAGCTGTTGCAGAAGAAGAAATCCGTGCACGTTCACAATCTTTTGAAGGAGAAAAGGATAAAATACCAATTGCTCGTTCGGTTAAACCATTAAACAGGGACAAAAAACCCAATCCCAATTGAAGAGGGGGGTAAATTTTATGGTAAATGGATTGGGTCTTCTTTTGAAAAGAAGAAGCACTAAACTGATCTAAATGCCGATCGTCAATCTGAAAGTCAGAAATATCATCAAAAGCCTCTAAAACCTTACATTTAGCAAAACCATGCAGGACAGAAGATCCAAAGGGAAGTTGATCACCTCGCTCCACTTTTATTGGAAGCGAAGAACCATTGCTGAGACTATTCAACACAACAAGTTCCCCATCTACAACAATTGAAGGGAGATAAACATGATTTCCAGAGTTTAAGTTATAGCAATCACCAACAGAAACATCACTGAGGGGAGACAACACAGCAGCATCATTGTTTTGGATACACGGAATCATTACACACGATTTAAGACGATCTAAAAAATCAAGAAACTGAGTACTAGATCCAGCAGTACTTTCATTAAGAGACTGTATGGCAGAAGTTGAACTACCAATGAAGCGGTCAACAAGCAACTCTTTGGACAAACCAGAAACGATTAATGATGTTGATAAAACAAGCTCTACTGACGACTCAGGAAGCAACTGAGCGGACGACTCATTTGCAAACCGATCAGCAACCTGATCGAAAAACTCTCGGATTAAAGGCCATATCAAAACAGCAGATGTAACACTAAGGATCCATGGAGAAATGACAATAAAAGTATCAACCAACAAAACTGAACCGAAAACAAAACTACGGTTGACGGCAGATTTTAATGAAGGATTATGAACAATATTCGTAAATTGATTTTCATCAGACAATATTGTCTCAAGAGTAGAATCTGCGAATGGGTCAATAAAACAGCTTTCAAGTAGGGATAACAATGAACCTAATTCATCTGGAGGAAAACGAATAACAACTGTGCTAGAAAAGGTATTAATCCGGAATCCATGTAACCAATGAGTTCGATGTAATAGCGCCGCGCAATGCTGTCTTAGACCGGGAAATCTAGATAGATCAGGATGATAGACCCTAACCCTGTCTTTCAATTCGCTTCGAAGGATCCAAGGGGTAGATGACATGACTGATGAGATCAGAAAAAAGTGTCAGAGAACGAAAGGACGACGAACTGAGATTGCCATTTCCAGGAGAGACGTAGCCAGAATCATCAACCAGATTCCGGGAGATAATGGCAAAAATAATCCGAAAAAAGAGATTATGAAGACAATGCCAGATGTGAAAAGCAAAGATAAGGATAAGCAGATAGAGATGCCATTAAACAAAGTATTGAGTACGTTCGACCCAAGAGAAAATGAAAAAGTATTCCGGTCATGGATGACCACAACGGGACTAAGTGGAAGAACTGACACATCAAAACCGAGTTGGTGGAGTTGCTTAGAGACTCCTTGATAAACATAGGAAGAACGGCTAGGGAGAGAAGGAATACAATTTAATGATTGAATAACAAGAGAAGATGCACTAGGATTAATCCTTACAGACCAAGAGTGAAGTGGAAAAAACTGATGAAGATGATCTAAGAGAATATCCCATGGAACCGCAAGAGGTCCAGTTAATCTGAATCTCCAGCGCTGGGATGTTTGATGAACAAGATCTAACTGACAACGCATATTTAAGCTGGCGCGATGCTAAAGGTTTTAAGTTCGAGAGAGTATTCCCAAACCCAACCATCCGGATCATGCTGAGCAATCCAAGTCGAGAAATCATTTCGACGGCGTTGAGCTGAAATTTTTTGATGTGTGACGCCAAGCCGTTTCGCTAACGCAGAAATAGATAAAGGTTCAGATGACAATCGAGTGGAAACTTGATCAGAACTGTCGAAGTTAGTGTCTGACGAAGATAAACTTGATGACGGAAGAGGTTTGGCTTTGAAGCCAAGAGCTCTGATTGCATTCCCTGCAGCAACAAGAGCAGATCCATTATTTAAAAATACAGCAGCAATTGGACTGACAGGTAAGAAGGTGCCTATCATCAAAGCTGAAAGATTTGGAACACCAACAATTCCAATATTTTGTTTAACAAGGGCAAACGTATGACGTGCAAGATCTTGAGCAACGATCAAATCAGAAACTTTGTCATTGGTAAGAACAATATCTGCTGTTTCTCTAGCTAGATCACTACCTGAAGCAAATGAAACTGAGACATCTGCATATGCAAGAGCTGCCGAATCATTTATACCATCACCCACAAAAGCAACTTTCTTTCCTTGTGAAGTGTAGTACTTGACCAATTCAGCTTTTTGATCAGGAAGTGCATCGGCGTGTACTTCATGGGGCTGAAGGCCGATACTTTCGGCAACAGCATGAGCAACAGTAGCAATATCTCCTGTGAGCATATGAGCTTCTATTCCACGTCGATGTAGCTCAGCAATCATGTCACAAGTATCTGGTCGAATCTGATCGAGCGCATAGTGAATGCAAGCTAGAGAACCATCGATGGCAAGATAAATTGGAGTTGCTACAGAAAGATCAGGGCGAGCTGTGAAAACAGGGAGAACGACACCCTCATCTTCAAGCAATTTGAAGTTTCCTAGAAGAACCCTCTTACCGTAGATCTCAGCAATAACACCACGACCTACTTTGTAATCCCAACTATCGCAATCTGAAGCAGAAATTTGTACCGACTCAGCTGAATCACGAATAGCTTTTGCAATCGGATGGTTGAGTCCTTGTTCAAGAGAAGTAGAAATTTGAAGAAGTTCTCTATACAATGAATCATCAATTTGTTGTATTTGTTGGCCGCTCGGCTCAAAAGCATCAAAATGAACAATAGAAGGATGACCTTCAGTTAAAGTTCCTGTCTTATCAAAAATAACAACATCAACATCAACTAGTTGCTCCAAAGCACGACCACTACGGATCAACAAACCCTGGCTACTGGCTCTAGACAGAGCAGCCATAATTGCAGTGGGAACAGAGACACGTAAACCACTACCAAGATCAAACATCAAAAGAGATGCGGCTTGAGCGATACTTCCACCACTGATGAATAGGGAAAGTCCTGCAAGTGCAAGCGTTGGGAGTACAAATTTATTTGCAATATTAGAGGCAAAATTTCCAACTCTTGTATCAAAGACAGGAGCTTCTTCAATCATTTTTGTTATTTGTCCTACACGGGTTGCATCTCCAACAGCAGAGGTTTTAACAACGATACTACCCTCTAGAACAATAAATCCAGCAAGGATTTCATCTCCTGGCCGTGACATTCTTGGGACCGATTCACCAGTCAATTTAACAACATCTAACGAAGCTACTCCCGATTCGATTACACCATCAATAGGGACCTTGTCTCCAGGCAAAAAAGAAACACGATCACCAGCAGAGAGTTCAAAACTTGAGACAATAACCTCTCCTTGATCAGTGATTAATCTCACATCTGATTGAAGACTGGCAACCAGATCAGTATTCGATGAATGAGCAATCCGCTGCGTAGCATCTCTTACGGCTTCACCACCTTCGACCATTGTGATCATCATCGCAGGGCCTAAGAGAAAACCCTCCAAGCTATGGAGAAGGACTGCAAGAGAATCAAGAAAGTCAACATTAATCATTCGATCCTTTTTCAAACCATCCCATGCTCTTCGAAAACTAAGATGAGCAGAACCAATAATAAAAAAACCAATAGCCAGGGGTGGAAGAGCAAGTGGACCAGCCAAGAGAGCTAACCCAAGCGAACAAACTGGAAGTATTATTCTTGTTGGTACAAACTTCTCGTCATCATCTTCAAGTTCTGCGGATGCAGAAACCTGCTTAGCCAGCTCAGGAACGGAAGGGATATTTACGATATCCTCAGGCAGGCTCTTCAACCAAGTTGATGAGTCAATTGTCTGTCCATCATTGAAAATGACAACAAAACATCTGGCCCATCCATTGAATCGTGCTGTTTTAACATGGGGCAATGCAACCAGATATCGTTGAAAATTATCTATATCGTCCAATCTAGAGTCGACCCTAAAACGCAATCTATGTGACGATGAATGCAAAATAGCATCAACAAAGCGTGGAAAAGCATGCTTAGCTATCGATCGCTTGCTATCCACCTCACCGTCAACAACGCTGAATGTGGAGGGAATTTGGTAAGAGGCTGCCATTATTTGTTGAAACTAATGTGTGTATAAGAAGAAGACTATTCAACGGTTACATCAGTCATTGGTGTGGATTTTTTGTGGATAATGTTTTTTGATTCAGAGCCAGATGCTTCAGTACTTTCAGACTTAGCTTCCTCAACTAAGTCGATAAAAGACTCTGCTACCTCTGCTGCGCCCTTTGCAACACCCTGTACAACCTTGCCTGCAGTACCAGCAGCTACTAGCCCAACTTTCACACCCGTTTTGGCCATCGTTCGACCTGTTTGTCCCATCGAATCTCCAAGCTCTTGATTACCCATCTTGCGAACAACTGGAGCAAGAGCCATCAAAGCGGCACCTGCACCAAAAGCAGCAATAGTTTCTAGTTCGAGCATTGTAATTACTCATTACAAAATAATTCTACTACATAAGAAGCAGACTTAAGCTTATTTTCAGATAAACTGACAGCGACAATAGAGTGTAATCTTGACTACAATCTTTAGCTCTGATCGGTATTCAATGCTACAGGCTGCTGTTGAATCTGTGGTCAGTTCTTCAACAGATGAGGGGCTGAAGATACTTGACCTGACCGGTGAACGAGTCTTTAAATGTTTGAGACCTAATTTGGAAATTGAATACTTTGATTATTATCAGTCAATTGAAAAAGTTTGGAGTGAGTTGTTGCCTCATGCTCTTGACTGGTGGAAGCCTTTAGGACTTGAAAACAATAATGCCATTGAACTTCCTGAACTCCCAGGCCTAGAAGACATATTAAAACTTACTGTTCTCGCTCGAGGAATAGAATCGGTCGGCAATAATAAGAATTTAATTGTACTTTTGCCTCCACCATTGCAGGCCTTAAAAATACTTCGAATGGCACATCAAGGGCCAGATCTTATCAACGACATATTAGACCCATTGCTGAATTGGTGGGATTCGACCCGAGGATCATTAGCGACAGTTGAAAAACTTCTTAGGCTTCATCTTCCATCTTCAGCACAATTAAGACTCACAACTTCCTGGAAAGAGCGCATGAAGACTCTTCAAAGAATTACTTCCGATCGAGAATTACACCATCTTGTACTTTTATTCGATGGATACAACATGTCATCAGAAACAATCAAGACAAGGATCAGCACTTGTGGGATCCATGGGGTCATTCCGAGCCACATAATCATAGAAAGCCATGCAGAGAAGTTTCCTGAATCGCTTACCTCAAAAGATCTAAATGATCTAGTAGACATTAGTTTTTGCCAATCAATCGTTGATACTACGCCAATACTAAATAAAAAGAGCAACGCAGAATTAAAAATCTCGGCTCCAACGACAGAATATAATATAAAATCCTGCGAATTAAAGGTTTTTCTTCCTTATATCTGCAAAGATAAATTAATGATTAAGCAGCATTGCGATCAAATTTATTTCATTTATCAAGGGAGTCGTAGAACAATTCCTTTACCAAAAAGTTGGGCCTCTTTAACATGCACACATGCAAAAATATCATCAGGATGGCTGAGTCTTGGCTTTGGCTGATGGCCTCCAACCCAGCCACCATGCCATTAAAAAGAAGGGTGTCCCAGGAAGAATTGGCAAAACCCACCCAAGTAGAGCCAAAACTAACATCGCCTGTATAGATATCTTTTTAGTTTGACGCCCCACACGCTCAAGTTTGGTAGGAGGTGGGATTGGACCTTGAGGGAGTGGAGATAAAAAATATTGATCCAACCAAATTTGAATTTTAATTGCGTCAATACGATGATCTTGGATAGAAACAACAACACAACCTTGACCTAAGGAAGCCTGCCGAAGAATTAGATATGGATAATAGTATGAAAAGGTTGAGTTTAAAAATAGATATTCTAAAGGCGATAAAGTATTGGAGAAGATGAATCGCACCCGATTGGGTGTTACGTGCTTAATGCTGATCGTCAAAAGTTAAGCTTTTGCTGTACCGGTTTTTACCTTAGATGTTTTAGGCGGCACAGCCAGATCAGCTTTGGCTTCAGCGAGAATGTCGCCAAAACTTTCTCCAATCTCATTGACTCCTGATTTGATACCAGAGAAGGCGCCCGTGATGGTTGAGCCAATAACAATACCCACCTTGAGGCCTTGCTTTGTCAAACCACGCCCAACACCAGAGATGGTTCTTGTCACAGAGCTTTCACGTCCAGCAACAGTCGACACAACAGGTGTAATCGCCACGAGAGCGGCGCCAAGACTGAAGGCAACCAGATACTCGAGTTCAAACATGAGGAATACAACAAAAACTAATATTAGTATAACTAGGCATGTCCCTAAAAAAGGTGCCGTAGAGCACAAAAAGAATGAGATTACTTGAATATCAGCACACATTTCAGCACACACTAAATGATCAATATTAACTCAGCTGACTTGAGTAGCTAACGACAGAATAATTGA
>ERZ802822.1953-NODE-1953-length-11969-cov-9.741759_pt1 | contig 11969 bp, 9 predicted proteins | sample MGYA00345649_ERZ802822 | MGnify/ENA primary metagenome ERZ802822 (study PRJEB30503, sample SAMEA104212359) | marine metagenome | biome: Westerlies Biome; feature: [SRF] surface water layer (ENVO:00010504) within the epipelagic zone...; material: water... | reverse complement strand
GGTGTTTATGCAAGTGGTGGAACTGATCTTAGAACAGCAATGAACAATGCTAGAAATTATTTCACAAGTGGTCAAGTTGCTAATTGGAATTTGACCTGCTCTCTTAACTATCTAATTGTAATAAGTGATGGTTACTGGTCTAGTCACAGTTCCGTTATTAGCATCGCAAATCAAATTAGAACTACTTATAATATTAAAACTTTTGCAGTAGGATTCGCTTTAGGAGGAGCCAATTCTAATTATAGCACATTAGCTACCGCAGGTGGAACTGTTAAACCGCTTTACGCTAATAACGAAACAGAATTATTAGCAAAATTAACTGATGCAATTAAACAAGCTATCTCAGGAAGACTAACTTTTACTACTCCAGCAGTAATGTCAGATGTAAGTAGAAATAATTTTGTTTACCAATCAACCTTTGAGTATGCAAAAAATACACAATGGAAAGGTAGCTTAAAAAAATATAAATTAAATTCTAATGGTACCTTTGGTGCAGTACAATGGGATGCTGCAGATAAATTAAATGCTAAAAGTGCATCATCTAGAAATATTTGGACACCAGAGATTAGTTCAAGTCTTAATAATTTTACTACATCTAATAAAGATGCTTTAAAATCTAGAATGTTTCCTAGTCAGTCGCCAACTGATACTGAGGTTGAAAATTTAATAAACTTTATAAGAGGGGTGGATACTTATGATCAAGATGGAGATAATAATAAGACAGAGTCTATCCATAAGCTTGCAGATATTTACCATTCTGATCTAATTATTGTTGGTAAACCAGAAGCTCCAGCAGCAGATGATGGTTCAATTAATTCTCAAAAGAAAGATTCGTATTACAGATTACAAAATAATTATAATAATTTTAAAAATGGCTCAACTTGTGGAGGTCCTTGTGTAAATAGAAAGGAAATTGTTTATGCAGGAGCTAATAATGGTATTCTTCATGCCTTTGATGCTTCAAATGGTGAAGAGTTATGGGGATACATTCCACCAAACGTTTTAGGAAACTTTGAAAAAATACCGTCAAGCAAAGCTAATTCGACAAATGCGATTTATGGTATAGATGGTTCTCCTGTAGTTAAAGATATCTTCTTTGATGATACACCAAATGACTCAGTAAATAATCCAAGATGGAGAACAATACTTTTAAGTGGACTTGGATCAGGTGGAAAAGGTTTCTTTGCAATCGATGTAACAAATCCTAGTAGTCCTACGCATCTTTTTGCAATTAATCATAATGGTTCAGATCAAGTAGTTCAACATTGGGGGACTGATACTTTTAAAAATGAATTTGGATATAGAGGTGGAAGCATTGATCCAAAATATGATTATAGAAAATTAGGAGAGAGCTGGTCTACACCAAGAATAATTAGAATTAAAGTTAGTGGCAAAGATAAATGGGTTGCAGTATTTGGAGGTGGGTACAATGGTGCAGTTAATCCAAATTATGGTTCTGCTGTTTTTGTAATGGATTTAGAAGATGAAGGAAGGTTATTAAAAGTAATTGATATTGAAGATCAAGCTAATGTAATGCATAATTACGTTTTTGGAACTGTTGCAAATAATACTCAAACAGAATTTAATTTAGCAAACTATGGTTTAACCTCATACAATATTAATTGTTGTACTTTAAAAGTATATGGAGCTGGCAGTATCCGATATTCAATTAGTGGAGATCAAATTGGTAACACTATGCAAAATTTAAAATTAAAGTTTGATGAAGCTCCTCCAGGGAAAATTACTTTGACGGTAAGCAAAGTTAATAAGACAGACATAGTGAATTCTTTACCAGCAGACCTTACAGTTATAACTGCAGACGGTACAAACAAAGCTAATTATAATGGTGCGTTAGTTTATGCTACCGATTTAGAAGGAAAAGTTACAAAAATAAATTTAACTGATAAGGGAACTCTTTATGAAATTACTACTCTATTTAACTCTCAATCAACATCTGATAATGGGAGATATATATATACCAGACCAGAGGCAACAATTAATAATGATAATAATTTGTGGTTATATTTTGGAACTGGAAACACTCAAAAACTTCAAGAGCAGTCAAGTCAGGTACAAAATAGACTTTATGGAATAAAAGATGTTAATTTTCCAAATTTTGTAGCTGTTAATCCAGCCGGAGACGTATCTAAATGTAAAACAGCTCCAACTTGCCCAGGAGGATCTGATCTTGGATGGTATGTGAACCTTCAAAAGGCCCAAAAACTAACAGCAGAACCTACAGTTGATAAAGATAGGGTGTATTTCCCCGTATATGAGCCAAGTCCTGTAAATAATAAATGTGGAATAGGAAGTGCTATATTAACTGCATATGACACAAAATGTGGAAATTCAGTGTTAAATGTGAATATGGGTAAAGGAGTACTCTCAAAAGTTGTAATACAGGATGATAATCTATATATAGGACTTGCAGGAGAAGCTAATAAGAATATAGCAGGATTTACGTCCAAAGATAATCTAATTACAGGTAAATCTAAAGCAAAAGCAGCAACGGGTGCAGTTCAACTGGAAAGCTGGAAAGAAAATTATTAAATTATTAAAACTCTAACACAAAAATATAAACTCTAACACAAAAAAATACTAATTGAAAAAAGTATTGTTTTATTTACATTTTTTGAAATTTATAAATGAAAGTCATAAATTTTAAACTCTAACACAATAATTTTTTACTCTAACACAAAAAATTATGTTATTAAAATATTTTTTGTTATTTTCGAGATAAATAACAAAATACTATATAAATTAAGCCTTATTTAAGCATTAAGTCTAATTTTAAAAAAATTATATTAATAATAAAAACTATAACACAAAAATAATTTACTCTAACACAAAATAATATTGACGATATTTTACAATTGTGTTAGAGTTTAAATGATTTAGGGAGAATTTTTATATGGAAACCATTCATAAAAAAAATGGAAGGCTTCACATATATGTTCGGCAAGATAAGTATAAAGGTGAGCTTAAATCTCACAATTGGGTTGGTAGAACATATATTAATGGTAAACAAAAAGTATCTTCTTCAGGTACTACAAACCTTGAGGAAGCTATACCTATACTAGAAAAGTGGTTTGATGATTTGCAACTTCAAAAAAATGAGACGCAACTTGAAATTGAACCAGGTTTAGCTCAAAAATTAGATGAAAAACAAGAATTTCCATCACTTCTTAACACTCAACCAGCAGAAACTATTCAAAGTAAACCTATAGACGAAACTATTCAAACTCCTCAAAAAGGCGTAACAATTGGAATGTTAGAAAAATTAAAAAAAATTAAATTTTCTAAATCTAAAGAAAAAGTTTCAGCTGATAATAAAGGGGTAGTTAATCCAACAAATTCAAAAAATAAAGATAATAAAATTAAATCATTATTTAAAAATTTTTTTCAATCTAAAGTAAGCAAGTTAAGTGTAGCTGGTGAAGAAATTGCGGGACTAGACATAACTAAAGAAGCAATAAGAGTTGCTCAAGTTTCCCAAGATAAAGATGAAAAATGGATTTTAGATAAATTTTCTTATCGATTATTAGATCAAGAAGTTGTTACTGACAACGTTTTAGAACATAAAGATTATTTAGCTGCAGAAATTGAGTTAGCTTTATCAAATGCTAAAATAACTTCAAAAAATGTTGCATTATCAATTCCTGTAACAAGTGCAATCATTAGAGTGGTCACTAGCCCTTTAATGTCCGATGATGAATTACAAAAAGCAATTGAAACAGACTCGCTTTGGGAAAATTTAGTTCAACTTGCTGATAACTTAAATGATTATTCAATTTTTCATCAGGTAATAAATAGAAATTCAAAAAATAATACAATGGAAATTTTATTTGTTGCCTCAAAACTTGCTGACGTAAATGCTTATTCATCTATTGCAAAAAAAGCAGGGTTAAATCCAGTGATTATGGATGTTCGATGTTTTACTTTAAAAAATGCTTATGACAATACAAAGTTTCAATCAATTACCGACAAAGGAAATTCTGCAATTTTAGAATTAGGAATAGATGAAAATTACATGATGATTATTCACAACAATACTCCTATCATCACTGATATTTTTTTAAGAGAACAAGAAAAACAACACTTAAATGAAGTAACTAACGAACAAATTTCAACAGAGGCAGATGCTGTCATAAGAAGATATGCCATGCAGCTTAAACAAGCAATTACAGATTATGAGGCAAAGTATGAAAATAAAATAACAACTATACAAGTGGTCTCAAGTTTAAAAAATATTTCATTTTTACTACCCGCATTTAAAAAAAATCTTCCAACAACTGGCTTTATTAATTTTGATCCCTTACAAAGTGTTAGTGTTCCATCATATAACAATGAAAAAGTCCCAGATAACAACAAATCTATCTTATCTTCAGTGCTCGGCTTAGCTTATAGAAAACTTGATATATTCGGCTATTATAAATTTGTAACCGCAGTAAAAAACATCAACTTGTTACCCAATAGAGATGCAGTTAGGCAACAAAATAGGTTAAAGTTTTTATCTGGTTTTGCCTTCAAGGGTATTGCAGGTGCAGTGGCTGGTATATATTTGATATTAATTGTTATGTCCTTTTTCCAAATTAATGGCAATAAAGAAAAACTAGTAGAATTTGATCAGGTTCAAATGGAATTTGATAAATTAAATATTCAGTTTTCAAAATTAGCAAAACAAAGAAGAGAAATGCAAAAATCATTAGATCTTGGCAAAATGGTCAATTCTAATCAAGCCTCTTCTTATAGAGCTTTAGCCCAAGTAACGAGAAGCGTTCCGTTAAGAGTAAATTTTGAAAAAATCTCGTTTGATGGTGAAAATTCATTAATCATTGAGGGAGTAGCTTTTTCTGATCAAGATATTTTAAATTTTATTGCAAACTTGAATGCTAAATCATTGATTGACCAAGCATCTTTAGCAGCAATGAAAGTTCAAACAGGAGAAAGCAGCTCAGGTAGCAATAATAAAAAGGGATTTATAATTAATTGTAAATTGAAGGAAATTTAATGGATTTAGGTAGTTTAAAAAATATGGATTTAAATGATCTAATGAGTAAACTTAAAAGTGGAGGTTTGGCAGACAAAAAAACTCTAATTAAGTTTGGAATTGGTTCTGTTGCGGTATTGGTTTTTTTAATTGGCTATTACGTTTTCGTATCCCCAATTATTAAATCACAAGAAGAACAAATAATGTTAATGCAGGAAAACAAAAATAAGATATTAGAATTTAATAATAATATTATAACGGTAAAAAAATCTATTAAGAAATTAGAACCTGAATATAAAAAAAACAGTAAATTATTTCATAGCAAGAAAGAAGTAGAAGATCTTTATCAAAATATAAGTAAATTTGCTTTGTTGAATGGCTTATCGATAATTAATTTAACAAAGAGTGAACCAAAACCAGTAAGTGGCTCTGGATCATCTGAACAAAATTCAAATAATTCAGACCAAAATGCTTCAAACGAAAACCCTGAAGGCCAACAGGTTATGTATTATAAAATTCCAGTTGACTATGAAATTCAGGGAAATTTTTTGAGTTATTTAAAATTTAGAAGAGCATTATCTAAATCACAAAAAGTTATAAATTTTGATAAAGAAGAAATTACTATGATAGCAGAAATGCAGGGGCAAATTTTGTCAAAAGGAACACTATCAATTGTTGGATTACCAGATGAATATAAATAAAAAAAAATTATTACTTTTTTTTATGACATTAGTGTTATGTCAATTCTCGTTATTTTCTCTAAAAGCTGAGGAAGTTAAAAGTATTGATGATGAAGAATTACCAGCCATTGACCCATTTGCAGGTACAACTGCTGGATCAACCAATCAGTCGGTAGATTTAGGTGATACACAGCAAAGCACTGATAATGGGCTATTAAACAATATGAGATTAGTTGGGACTATTATTGGTGAATATAATCAGATAGCAGTTTTCTCTTCTCCTGATGGTGGTGCATATAAGTTTGAGACAGGCGATCTACTTACAACTAGTACTGTATTGTTAGAAATTTTTAGTGATGTTGTAATTGTTAAAGATCAGGAAGATGAAAAATTTGAAGTGTATATGAACAATATAATAAGACCAAGTGAAGGCTAATAAGAAAATGATATCAAATAAATATTTAAAATTACTGATACTATTGTCTTCGATAGTTTTACTTCAATCTTGCGCTACAACAACTAAAGAAGTAAAAAAAGTTCATGGTGATCTTCCATTAATTGACTCTAAAAAAGTAATTGAGGACGGTCGTAAAGATATGGACAAGAAAGTTAGCGAGGGTCCAAAACCTTATGATACTGAATTCACCACTAGACCTGACAAAAGAAAAGTAATTACAACAGAAACTGTAAAAAATTATGTTACAATTTCTGATGAATACAGCAATTTAAAGCAAAACATAAATATAAACTTTCAAGGCATGGACTTTAAATATGTAATGTCATTGATGGCTGATATTGGTGAAATCAATATTTTAGTAGGTGATGAAGTTAGTGGAACAGTTAATGCAAAAATTGATAATGTTGGATGGGATATTGCATTTCAAACATTATTAGATATGAAAACCTTAGTTGCTGATGTTGATGTAGCAAATGGAATTATAAGAGTTCATACTCCAGAAAAATTAACTGCTCAGGAAACTGCAAAATCAGCAAGAGCAGAAGTTTTAAAGAAAAAAATAGAGTTAGAAGAGTCTGTTGAACCGATTGTAGCAGAGATATTTAGACTCTATTATATCAGTCCTTCTCAAGCCAAAACCACCTTAGAGGCTTTGTTTGCAACACAGGGAGCAGAAGGTGCTAGCACAATGTCAAATCTTTCAATAACAGTTGAAGACACTACAAGATCAATAATTGTTAGGGGGCATGAGCCAGATCTAGATACAATTGATGCAGTCATTAGAGAAATAGATGTAAAAACTAAACAAGTTTTAATAGAAGCATTTATAGTTGATGCAACATCAACTTTTGCCAAGGCTCTAGGAGCACGAGTTGGAGCCATGACTAGACAAGGAGAGGGTGATACAGGAACAACAATTAGTGGAATAACCTCAGGTGGAAATGCAGCAACAACAGCTAGTGGCATAACATTAGGAGCAGCCGCAGGTACAATTTCAAATCAAGGAATTTCTGGTACAAGTGGAATAGGAATACTCAAACAAATGGGTGCCAGTGCTTTAAAAGTTGAACTTGAAGCATTAGAGTCTTTAGCTTTAAGTAAAACTCTTTCTCAGCCAAGTATTTTTACACTTAACAATCAAGAAGCAAAAATTACTCAAGGAACTCAAATTGCATACCAAACTACCGCTGACGGAACTACAACTACAGAATTTAAAGAGGCAGCTTTAGCATTAACAGTTACCCCAAGTATAATTGGGGATGGTAACGTTTTATTAGATATTAAAGTTAATAATGACTCTGCTGTAGAAGTCCCAGGTTCAGATGAACCAGGTATAAAAACCAATGAAATCCTTACTAAACTGCTAGTTAGTGATGGTGATATTGTTGTAATCGGTGGAATTAAAAAAAATACAATAAATAATGAAAACAGCAAAACTCCTGGAGCAAGCAATGTGCCAGTAGTTGGAAATTTATTTAAAAGTAAAAATAAAACTGACGAACTTGTTGAGCTGTTAATTTTCATAGCACCTAGAGTGATAGATTAAGATGAATAAGACTAGATTAGATAACACTAGTGAACAAAATATCTTGAATATGTTAATAGAAAGTTCGAGCATTTCTGCTGAACAGATGTCTAAAATAAACGCAACAAGCTCCGAAATAGGAAAAACAAAATTAGAGACTGCTTTAGAATTAAATTTTACTGATGAACATAAGATATTACAAACGCTCTCTACAACTTATTCTCTACCCTCTATAGATTTATCAAAAAAAGTAATTGATCCAAAAATTAAAAAAATTATTGATTTGAGATATATCCAAGACAATTTGTTAGTTCCATTTGAAATGTCAGGTGGAGTTTTAAAAATTGCAATAGCTGATGCTTCAAAATTAGGATTAATGAAAAATTTAAAAACAATGACAAAAATGGAACCAGAATTATTTGCTGCCTCTATTACTGACATAAATGAATTCATAAATAGAATATCTAAACAAGATAGCCAAAAAATTTCTGACAAAAATGTTAAAGTAGAAAAGATTGAAAAAAATAAAGATGAACTAATTGAAGTTGGATCAGAGGTAATTGTATTTGGTAATAAATTAATTACAGAGGCAATTAATCTAGGGGCAAGTGATATTCATATTGAATGTTTTAGAGATAGTGCGCAAGTACGATTTAGAGTTGATGGTATTCTAAAAGTTATGAACAATTACTCTGAATTTTTATATGAAAATTATTCAGCAGTTGTTGCAAGGATTAAAATTATTAGCAAACTAGATATTGCTGAAAGAAGAGTACCTCAAGATGGGGCTTCAACGTTTAAAGCAGAAACTAAAGAAATTGATTTAAGGGTTTCGATTTTACCTACTAAAAATAATGAGAGAATTGTAATGAGGATTTTAAATAAAGACGCAGGAGATAAAGCTCTTGTTGATCTTGGATTTGAAAGCAAAGATTTAGATAAATTAGTAAAAGCGATAACGTCTCCCCAAGGAATGGTTCTTGTTACTGGTCCAACAGGTAGTGGAAAGACAACTACTCTATACAGTGTTTTAAAACATATCAATAAGCCAGGTATGAACATTTTAACTGCCGAAGATCCCGTAGAGTATGAAATGGAAGGAGTAGGACAGGTTCAAGTAAAAGAGGCAATTGGATATACTTTTGAAGAAGCATTAAGATCTTTTTTGCGTCAAGACCCAGAAGTAATTTTGGTTGGGGAGATTAGAGATAAAGCAACAGTTGATATTGCTCTAAAAGCTGCCTTAACTGGGCACTTAGTATTTAGTACACTTCACACCAACGATGCCCCAAGTTCTATCACCCGATTGTTAAATATGGGTACCCCAAATTATTTAATATCAGCAGCTTTAACCTTAATTATGGCACAAAGATTAGCCAGAAAAACTTGCTCTGAGTGTAGAGCGATAGATGAAAATATTACTCCAAAATTATTGAACTCTATTGGATTTTCACCTGAACAATCTTCTAGAGCTAAAATTCACAAAGGTACTGGTTGTCAAGAATGCAGCGGAAGTGGCTATAAAGGAAGAATGGGTATTTATGAAATTCTTGAAATTGATAATGAGTTAAAAGCTGGAATACTGTCAAATCTTCAACAAACAGAATTGAATGCAATAGCAAAAAAAAATGGATTTAGAACCATGCAAGATATGGGACAAGATTTGTTATTAAGTGGAGATCTCTCTTTTGCTGAATATGAAAGAGTACTACAATCTAATTAATGTTAAATTTTGAATACAAAGGGATTTCTCAAGGTAAATATGTTGAGGGAGAAATTGAGGCATTAAATAATGCTGAAGCTGCACATAAGTTAAAAGATCAAAAAGTTATTATTACAAAACTTAAGGAAGCAAAAAAAAAGAAAGCCGTTGCTAAAAAAGAAAAAACATCTTTTAGTTTTGGAACTGGGATCAAAGCACAGGAAATTTTAATTTTCTGTAAACAATTTGCAACAATGCTTAGAGCAGGACTACCTGTATTAAACACATTAGAGATGTTAGAGGGTCAAACAACAAGACCTCCAATGAAAAAAGTTATTCAAACAATTAAAAAAGATTTAGAGGCAGGGAATGCTTTATCGAAGTGTTTTGAAAAACATCCAAAAATTTTTGATACTGTCGTTGTAAACTTGATTAAAGCAGGGGAGGCGAGTGGTAAACTTGACATTTTTTTGCAAAAAATTGTAGTCTCTCTTGAAAAAAGAGAAAAGATTAAATCACAAATTAAAAGTGCATTATTTTATCCAGGTGTTTTATTTTCTGTCGCAATATTAGTTACAGTTTTTATGTTAATGAATGTGGTTCCAACCTTTGTCAATATGTATGAAGGAATGGGTATGGGAGATGATTTACCAACCCCAACAGCCGTTATTATGTCAATGAGTGAATTTGTAAGATCATCAGGAGGTTTATTTTTATTAATTTTTATAATTTTATTTGTAGTTGGTTTTAAATATTTAGTAAGTAAAAACTATAATATTAAAAAAGGTTGGCACAAAGTTATGCTAAAGCTTCCAGTATTTGGAAACTTAATAAATAAATCAATCCTTGCAAAAGTATCTTTAGTTTTAGGTAATCTTAACCAAGCTGGAGTTGATTTAATTGAAAGTATTGATATAGCAAAATCTGTAACTGATAATGTTATTGTTGTGGAAGCTTTAGAAAATATTAAAAAAGGTGTTTTCTCAGGTGAAACCCTAACTGATTTATTTAATAAAGAGAAAATATTCCCACCAACTTTTAGCCAATTAATTTCCGTTGGTGAGCAAACGGGTAGTTTAGATGAAATGTTTGGTTCAGTTGCAATATACTATGAAGAAGAGTTTGATGTCGCAGTTGCTAATCTTGCAAGCTTAATTGAACCAATAATGATCGTATTTATGGGGATTACTATTGGGGGGCTAATGTTGGCTATGTATGCTCCAATATTCAATGTTGGCGCTATAATTGGCTAATATTAATAAATCTTTAAAGAATAAATTATTGACCTTTAAAAAAAATCTAAATAATCTAACTTTCTAAATTTTATAGGGGACTTAATGAAAAAATTAAAAAACAAAGGTTTTACACTTATTGAATTGCTTGTTGTTGTAGCAATCATAGGAATTCTAGCTGCAGTTGGTGTTGTAGCTTACAATGGCTATACCGCTTCTGCTAAAGTTAATGCATCAAAAACTATGCATTCTCAAACGGTTAAATATATTTCTGCTGAAATCCAAAAATGTTCTCTTGGTGAAGATAAGTTCATGGGAACAAATCAGTCTTGTCCTGCAACAGCTGCAAAAGCAGTTACAGGTGCCATCAATACAATGACTGACAAAAATCCTTACTCTACTAGTAATAACGCTGTTGTTTCAAGTTCGTCTTTTGTAGCCGGACAAGTTAGTGTTAGTTCAAGTGGAACAACTGTCACCGTTAAAACTTGTACAAAATCAGGTTGTGGGTCATCAGATCAATTAACAGGCACGATCGCAGTAGACTAAAAATTTATGAGGCGCTACAGCCAAGGTTTTACTTTAATAGAACTTTTGGTTGTAGTTGCAATCATAGGAATTCTTTCTGCTGTAGGTGTTGTCTCCTATAGTGGGTACAAAACATCAGCTGAAAAGAAACAAGCTGAGATTACACTAAACTCTATTTATTTAGCAGAGCAAGAATATAAATCTAATAATGGTGAATACTATTATAATACCTCTACTTCAAATTTAGTGAATAATTTATTTGATGGTGTAGATGATTTATCTGAACAATCATTTACTTTTAAAACTACAAACGCCAACACTTTAACAATTACCGCTACCAAAAAAACAAATACTAGCTGCACTATATCAATTACACAAACTAATAAAAAACCAAACGTTAGCAATAATTGCTAATTAAAGACATGGAAAAATTTTTATTTTTCAACATTGTGTTTGTAGCGTTAAATATATTCTTAATTGTTTATGCTTATTCTTTAAATTTTTTTCCAAAAAAATGGAGAAAAAAAGTTAATCAAGATACTTTAGTTGGATTAGCTTTAATATTTTTAACAATGTTAACATGTTTTCTTTGGGTTATTTATTTTTACTTTAAATTAATATAAACTTTAAATCTGATGAAGAAAAAAGGCTTCACACTAATAGAACTCTTAGTCGTCGTAGCTATCATTGGTATTCTAGCTGCAGTAGGAGTAGTTGCTTATAATGGGTATACAAATTCTGCAAAAAAAAATGTTGTTAAACAAAATCACAACATTATAAAAAAATGGTTTGTGCTTAAAGCAACTGAGTGTGAAATTGATGGAAAGATCACATATAAAAGTTGGAGTAACAGAG
>ERZ802822.1952-NODE-1952-length-11974-cov-12.903001_pt1 | contig 11974 bp, 12 predicted proteins | sample MGYA00345649_ERZ802822 | MGnify/ENA primary metagenome ERZ802822 (study PRJEB30503, sample SAMEA104212359) | marine metagenome | biome: Westerlies Biome; feature: [SRF] surface water layer (ENVO:00010504) within the epipelagic zone...; material: water... | reverse complement strand
GAGCGTCTCAAGGAAGTGGCGAATCGCTTCACTCGCGCTGTCACGCAGGGGTGGCGGGCCTGACGGTGTTTTCTTGCGACGCTTGGTGACGGCGCTGTGCTTAGGTGGCTTCACGCGGCCACGAGCATCTGAGGGCACATCGGGGGAGACATTTGAGATGTCGGCGCAGTGGCGGATACTGCTGACATCAGCGCATCGGTCATCTCACGTAAGCAGACGATCTGCTCCTCAGCTGACTCGATGCGATTGAAAGCCTGTCGCCAGGCGCGGGCGTCATCTGCGGAGATGGCCTGCTGCGCGGTCAACGACTCGAGCAGCCACGCCTGATGCTTGCGCGCAATGCGCGGCCCCAGATGGTGACCGTGAAATTCGTGGAGCCGCAGAAGGTGATCGCCTTGTAGTCCGAGTTGCTCACTTAGCGCAGGGGTTCGCGCGCCCTCGTCTTCCGCGCACAAGGCGGATGCAATTGCGCCGGGGAGCCAGAGTTGACCTTGCGCCGCGCGACCAATCATGACGCCAGCGGCGCCCGTGAGCGCTAAGACCGCCCGTGCCTTTTCTGCAGAGCCGATGTCGCCATTGGCGATGACCGGGATCGTCACTGCACGCACAATTTCGCCGATGGTTTGATACTCGGCTTGCCCCTTAAAGCGGTCTGCGCGGGTGCGGCCATGAACGGTCAGCATTTGAATGCCCGCGCTTTCGGCAATCCGTGCAATGGTGACGCCATTGCGATGCTCGGGGTCGGTGCCAGTGCGGATTTTGACCGTGACGGGCACATTGACCGCGTTGACGACCGTTTCGAGAATGCGGCCTACTAGCGCTTCGTCGGCCAGCAGCGCGGACCCTGCGGCGCGGCGGCAGACTTTTTTTGCCGGGCAGCCCATGTTGATGTCGATGATGTCGGCACCCAGATCCGCGTTGAAGCGCGCGGCCTCCGCCAGCTGCTGGGGGTCATAGCCCACAATCTGCACCGAGCGGAGCCCTGCCCGGGCACTGTGTCGTTGTCGTTGTGTTGTTTTGCGCGACTGGGCCAAGCTGAGGTCAGCACTTTGCATCTCGCCCACAGCCATGCCCGCACCCAACTCGACGGCGAGTTCACGCATGGGGAGATCCGTGACCCCGGCCATAGGCGCAAGGAACACGTTATTGCAGGGCTTCAGGCCGCCGATATGCATTGGGAAAAGGACTCAACTTTGAGCCGTGAGTGTAAAGGAGCCAGTGGGGAACCGAAAGATCTACTGGACATTTTTTAACCAACTGACTCAGGTCTCATAATCCAGCGGTGAGTGTTTCCTAGCGCCTGCGGCAATCTAAAATTGTATTGGCTTACCTGATCCGAGCCTTTACTGGGTCTTGGTTGAGTCGCGGTTCGAGCGCTTATGGCCGGTAGGCGACGTCTCATTCTGTTGGCGCGGAGCACACGGCGCCTTCAACAGCCAATAGCGCATTCAGGGGGGCTTCTAGCTGCTGGCTGTTACTTGAACTATGCGGCTATTTTGCCGCTATCGTCGAGAAAAAGAGTGCAAATGACCAAAAAAGTGGACTCCAGGTAGTTTCTGCGACACACTCGCGCCCCTGTTACTCATATTGGCGGATCAGCCCATGGCGGCAATCCTCGTATTACATGGACCCAACCTCAATCTGTTGGGTACCCGCGAGCCCGAGATCTACGGTTCGGAGACTTTGGACGAAATTAACCATCGTCTGCAATCCGAAGCCGAGCGCGCGGGCGCGAGCCTGACCTGTCTACAGAGTAATAGCGAGCAGGAAATGATCGAGGCGATTCATCAAGCGCGTGCCGATGGCACGCAGTTCATCATTATCAATCCAGCGGCTTTTACTCATACCAGCGTCGCGTTGCGCGACGCCTTGGCGGGTGTCGATATTCCATGCATCGAGGTGCACATTTCTAACGTATACGCCCGCGAACCTTTTCGGCATCACAGTTATATCTCGGACATCGCTGAGGCGGTGATCTCGGGACTCGGTAGCTTCGGCTATGACTGCGCATTGGCGGCAGTGCTCCAGTCCCTCGACACCCATTCCACGACCCATTGAAGGAACCCACATGGATATTCGCAAAGTCAAAAAACTGATCGAACTGCTGGAAGAGTCGAATATCGGCGAAATCGAGATCAAAGAGGGCGAGGAATCGGTTCGCATTAGCCGTCATGGTAACCCGCCTGCAGCACCGGTCGCGTATGCGGCGCCGGCGCCTGCCGCCCCTGCTGCCGCGCCCGCGGCGGCTCCGGCTGAGGCACCCGCTGCTGAGTCTGCTGCACCCGCCGCCGCGCCGGTGGCTGACAACGCGGTGTTGTCGCCGATGGTGGGTACCTTCTATCGCTCGCCCAGCCCTGAAGCGCCCTCGTTTGTCGAGGTCGGCCAGACCGTGCGCGTGGGCGACGTGCTCTGCATTGTCGAGGCCATGAAGATGATGAATCAAATTGAAGCCGATCGCGCTGGCACGGTCACTGCGATTCACGTCGAGAACGGTGAAGCCGTCGAGTTTGATCAGCCCCTGATCTCCATTTCCTGAAGCGTGGGTGAGCGACCCAAAAAGGACATTCCCCATGCTTGAAAAAGTACTGATCGCCAACCGCGGCGAAATTGCGCTTCGAGTGTTGCGCGCCTGTAAAGAGTTGGGCATCAAGACCGTGGCTGTGCACTCCACAGCCGACCGGGACCTCAAGCACGTTCGCCTCGCTGACGAGGCCGTGTGTATTGGCCCGCCGCCATCGGCCCAGAGCTACCTCAACGTGCCCTCCATTATCAGTGTGGCCGAGCTGACCAACGCAGACGGCATTCACCCGGGTTATGGCTTTCTGTCAGAGAACGCTGACTTTGCCGAGCAGGTAGAGAAGAGCGGCTTTACTTTCATTGGCCCCACCGCAGATACCATCCGGTTGATGGGTGACAAGGTGTCCGCCAAGCAGCAAATGAAGCTCACCGGTGTTCCCACGGTGCCCGGTTCTGAGGGCGCACTGCCGGACGATCCGGACGAGGTCATTCGGATCGCGAGAGAAATCGGTTTCCCGGTGATTGTGAAGGCCGCAGCCGGCGGCGGTGGTCGTGGTATGCGGGTGGTGCACAATGAAGAAGTGCTGCTTTCCTCGATACAGGTGACACAGTCCGAGGCCCAAGCGGCCTTTGGCTCGCCGGTTGTTTACATGGAGAAATTCCTGCAGCGGCCGCGCCACGTCGAAATTCAGGTGCTGGCGGACGGGCAGGGCAATGCGATTCATCTCGGTGATCGCGACTGCTCGCTGCAGCGCCGCCATCAAAAAGTCATCGAGGAGGCGCCAGCCCCCGGTATCGATGATGCGCTGCGCAACGAGATTGGCGACGCCTGTGTGCGCGCCTGCCTCGACATGGGGTATCGCGGCGCGGGCACGTTTGAGTTCTTGTTCGAAGACAACGCGTTTTACTTCATCGAGATGAATACCCGGGTGCAGGTTGAGCATCCCGTGACCGAGATGATCAGCGGTGTAGACATTGTTCGCGAGCAACTGTTGGTCGCCGGCGGAGCGCCCCTGTCGATCAAGCAAGAAGACGTGTCGTTGAAGGGCCACTCGATCGAGTGTCGTATCAATGCAGAGGATCCTCGTACCTTCATGCCCTCACCGGGCACGATCAAAACCTTCCATGCGCCGGGTGGCCACGGCGTGCGGGTCGACTCCCACGTTTACAGTGGCTACACCGTGCCGCCGCACTACGATAGTCTGATTGGCAAGCTGATCACCTTTGCCGACACACGAGAGGCCGCGCTGATTAAAATGCGTCAGGCGCTCGACGAGTTGGTGGTGGATGGGATCCGAACCAACGCTGCCTTGCACCGTGAGCTCGTGACCGACAGCTCTTTTATGGCCGGTGGCGTCAGTATTCATTACCTCGAGAGTAAGCTGGAACACGAGCATTGAGCGCTGCCGCCGACTGGCAGGAGCTCCATTTCACCGCGCATAAGGATCAGGTCAAGTCTCTCGAGGATTGGTTGTTCGCCCGTGGCGCCCTGTCTGTCACGTTGGAGGATGAGGCGGATCAACCGCTTCTCGAGCCGGGTCCCGGTGAGACGCCCTTGTGGGATGCCGTTCGCCTGACAGCGTTGTTTGCCGGTCATGAGGATCTGGCCCCGCTCCTCGGCGAGGTGCCGCCTGAGCTTTGCACGCAGACACCTGCAGCCGCTGTGCCGGTAGCTGATCGCGAGTGGACCCGGGTCTGGGAAGATCAGTTTCACCCCCTGCAGATAGGTGAGCGCCTGTGGATTTGTCCCAGCTGGACGCCCCCTCCCAACCCTGACGCGATCAACATATTGCTCGACCCGGGTCTTGCCTTTGGCACGGGTACGCACCCGACCACAGCCATGTGTCTGCGCGCACTGGATGCGGATCTTCCGCCCGGCAAACGCGTGGTGGATTACGGCTGTGGTTCGGGCATTCTCGGGATTGCGGCGGCGCGCCTAGGCGCGACGGCGGTGCTGGGTGTGGATAACGATCCCCAGGCGATTACAGCGAGTCGTGATAACGCCCGCCGCAACGAGGTGCCGGATGCTGCTTTTCCTGTTGTACTCCCTCAGGATCACCTGGTGGCAGACTGGCAAGCTTCGGCCGACTGGGTAGTGGCCAATATTCTGGCAGGGCCCTTGGTGGCACTGGCGCCAGTGCTGACATCCTTAATGGTCCCCGGGGGACGTCTCCTACTGGCAGGGCTTTTGGCGGATCAAGCTGAAGCAATTATTGAGGCCTACGCACCTGAGGTGACGCTGTCGGTTGCGGATCAGCAGGAAGAGTGGGTGCTGCTCGGCGGATTGAAGCACTGAGGAGCGCCAGTTTTTGCCCGGCTTCCCCGCCTCCTGTTAACTGACTGACATCACTGGTGGCCGGTATCCGCCGAGATCTTAAGCCCCAGCTTCCCAAAACGGCTCGATCAGCCCTGCGCCAACAGCTCCCTGAGGTCGATCAGTGCAGCATTTGCGCGCGAGATGTAGCTCGCCATCACCAGCGAATGGTTGGCCCACAAGCCGAAACCTGAGCCATTCAAAATCACCGGACTCCAGACGGTGCCCTGAGCGGCTTCCAGTTCTCTGATGATTTGTCGCAGGCTGACGGTGGCATTCTTCTTGGCTAACACGTCTGCAAAGTCGACCTCGGCGGCTTTTAAAAACTGCGTCAGTGCCCAGGCCGCGCCGCGGCTTTCATAAAAAATATCGTCGATTTCGCGCCACGGCGTGCGCACCAGTATTTCTTCGGGCGCATTGGTCGACTGTGCTGCGGCCGCATCACCCGCGAGGTCGGTATTCAGCCGGCGCTGCCCGACGCTGGCAGACAGCCGCTGGGAGAGACTACCGAGGCGCTTCTCGATCATGCCGAGCCAGTGGCTCAGGTTGTCAGCGCGTGCATAAAACTGGGCACTGTGCTGGCCGGTGACCGCCAGCCGCGCGCGATAGGCTTCGAGAAAACGCAAGGCGTCCCGATACTCGCTCTCGGAGGCCGGCAGAATCCAGCTTTTTGATTGAAAATTGATGCGCGGCTCGGCGAGGGTGAGATCAACATCTTCTTTTGACTGGGACTGAGAGCGACTCAGTACTTCTCGCAGTGCACGGGCCAAATCGCGGCTCTGCACCAGCACGCCGTATTCCCAATTCGGCATGTTGTCGAGCCAGACACCCGGCGGGAAGAGATCGTTGTGCAAATAACCGCCCGGTTTCTCCAGCAGGATGCGGATCGTTTCCTGCAGTGTTGCAACAGTGGTTGTGCCGGTCACTACATCTTGCTCTGTGGCCGCGGCATAGCGCGCGGCGTTCTCGCGCACATCAAAATGATCGGGGGTATTGCTCCAGTAAACGCCTACCGCCGCCGCAATGAGCAGATAGGCGCCCGCAATAATGCCGCCCCACTTGCCGAGCTTGCGGGGGTCGGAACTACCGGAGTCAGGCATCAGCTTTCCCATCCAGCGGCGGAAAAAGCCGGGCTGTTGCGCTGACGCGGCGGCGTCTGATTTGGCGCTGCTGTCGTCCATCAGTGGTGATTGGAGTGCGTATCTTGTTCAGCAGGGGGCTGTCGTCTCACCGATGCGGCAGTGCAGGCGCGGGTGCCGGCGGCGCTGACCGCGCAGATTTCAACGGTTTCACCCTCAATGGGAGGAGCCGAGATATCGAGCAACATGATGTGGCGGCCGCCGGGTTCGAATATCAGCGTCTGGTGGGGCGCGATGTCGATCGATTCGAGCTCCGCCATGCGGCGCTGGTCGCCGTCGGCGATGACTTCGTGCATTTCCGCGGTGCTACTGATTTCACTGCTCACTGCCGACAAGGTAACTGTCTGGTCACCGTGATTCATGAGCATGCCGTAGGCAGCGGACACCTGCGCGCCCGGCGGCATGCTTCGCACCCAGGCGTCCTTCCAGTGAAGCATCTCGTCTGCATGGGATGCAGATGACAAGCCCGCTGAGAGCATGCAAATCAGCGCGGTGAAGGCATGGCGTTGGCCGCGGGAGAACAGGGGTCGCCGCATCATTGGATCGGTCATGCGTTGGAGTCCTTTTCAGTGAGAAGGTGATTGTCGGACCTGCAAAGCCATATCACGCTGTTATGTGCTCGGAGGTCGGAAAAAAGACGCGGCACTAAATGTGCGGCAAACGGCCATTGGGTATTAGCCAGCGCTGCACCAATTAATCCGCACCCCGGCCGGTTATCGGGACACACTGGCTAAAGCTTCCGTGACGATATTGGCGGTCAACAGCTGGGGCAAAATGGTGGGCGCTGCCTGCAAATTACCCGGGTACATCACGTACAGCGGAATGCCGTTACGCCCGTGCTCGCGCACGAAAACGCCAATTTCAGGATCGTAGTTGGTCCAATCGGCCACCATGTAAGTGACGCCGGCAGCCTCGAAGGCGCGCGACATATCATCGGTGAACAGCACTGCCTGCTCGTTGGCTAGGCAGGTAATGCACCAGTCGGCGGTGACATCCACAAATACCGGCGTGCCCTGTGCGCGCAGCGTCTGTAGCCGCTCGGGCGACCAGGCGACGATCCCGTCTCTCTCCCCTTTGCCGGCAGAGGTGGTCGCGTCACCTCGCACGCTGCCCAGCATCACAGCAGAGACCATGCAGATCAGGCCGATGATCCTTGCAGTCGTCCCGCCGCGCAGCAGCGTCAGCCCGAGCGCGAGCATCACGAGACCTGCCGCCGCCGCCGCCATGGTATCGACACCACTTTGTTTGCCCGCTACCCAGAGCAGCCAGACCGCCGTGAGGTAGAGCGGAAAGGCCATCACCTGTTTCAGGGTTTCCATCCAGACGCCGGGTTTGGGTAGCCAACGGCGCGCGGTGTCACTCATGCTAATGGCCACCATCGGCGCCGCCATCCCCATGCCGAGTGCGGCGAACACCGCCAGCGCCTCAAATGCCGGCTGGGTAAGGGCGTAGCCCAGCGCGCTGCCCATAAAGGGCGCGGTACAAGGACTCGCCACCACTACCGCCAGTACGCCCGTAAAGAAGCTGCCCCGCGTGCCGGGTGCGGCCGCCATTCCGGCACCGAGGTTCATCCATCGCCCGCCGAACAGCACGAGCCCCGATAGTGAAAGCCCCATAACCGCAAACAGATAGGCCAGCCCAATCACAAAGCCGGTGGACTGCAGCTGAAACCCCCAGCCTACCCAGCGGCCGGCGCTTTGCAGACTTATGAGCACGCTGGCAATCAACACAAAAGACGCCACGACCCCTGCGAGATACGCGAGGCCATGCCGGCGGTGTTCACCAGGGTCACCCGTTGCAAAGCTCAGCACTTTGAGCGAGAGAATGGGGAACACGCAGGGCATGGCATTGAGGATAAGACCCCCGAGGAAGGCCAGACCCAGCGCCAGCAGCAAAGTCATATTTGGGCTGGTGGGGGCGCTAGCGGCACCCGGAGGCTCGCGTTCAAAGGTTGTTGGCGTGACGGCACTAGTGACGACATCCACCAGTAGATGCTCGGTCTCGGGTGGATAGCACAGCCCGGCATCCGCGCAGCCTTGATAGGTAATCGCGAGGGTCAGGCGAGTTGCGTCATCGGGGAGCGTGGCCGTTAAGTCCGCCTCATCGTAGTAGACCGAGACATCGCCAAAGAACTCGTCGGTTTTGTCTAGCGCAGGTGGAAAGCTAATTGACAGATTTGCGGGTGCGGAGGCGTCTGCCTGTCTCACCTTGAACATGTGCTGGTAGAGGTAGTACCCCTTGGCGATTTGCCAGTACAAGCGGAGCTGACCGTCCGCGGTCAGCGCGCCATCGAGTCGATAGGCCTCGCGGACCGGCAGAAATTCACTTTGCTGTTGCAGCGCGGCGGCGAGGCTATTTTGTGCTTGTCCAATAGGGCTCTGCAGCATCATCGAGCAGGTCAGCACAAAAAAGCTCAGCCAAGCTTTGAGCCTGTAAGCCGATTTATTTGAGGCGGCGTCCCTGCCAATCATGTCCGCTTAGTCCTGGTGATAGCGCAGGCGCGTGCCGTGATCGAGAGAGAGCCGGATCTCATCAGCGCTCAGCGCTGCGGGGAAGTAAACCCCCGACACCTTGGCGTCCATTAAGCTTGCGCCTTCGAGATTGGTTTCCCGGAAGTCGATGCCGCTGAGGTCGCAGTTGCGAAAGTACGCATTGGCAAAGTCGAGGCCGCGGGCGTTCATCCTCCGCAGATCTCGGCCCCGGTAATCGCCGCCAGTGAGCTCACTGGTATCCAGACTGTCGCGATTGTCGTTGAAGCCGTCGACATCTTCCTGGCGCAGCATTTGATACAGCGGGTCTGTCTTGATGACAGGTTTGATCTCTATGTCGCTCATACGCTGTGGTCTGTTCCTGTTGGGCGCTGACGAATCAGTCACCAAAAAATTGACGGCGTAGTGCGAGACAGGCGTCTCGCTCCAACCGCGGGCCAAAGTATTTTACTACTTCCGCCGCGGCAAGGGTGGCATATTCGGTAGCGCGTAGGTCGGTCTCCCCTCGCGATAACGCGTAGAGGAAAGCGCCGGCAAACATATCCCCGGCACCATTGGTATTCACCGCTTCAACCGGCTGCGCGGCCACCCGATGCAGCGTCTCGCCGTCCCACGTCATCGCGCCCTCGGCACCCAGCGTGATGACGAAGCGTTTCGCCACCTGTTGGATGGCCGTGATGGCGCCCTCAAGGTCGTCGCACTGACCCCACTCAAGGGCCTCGGACTCATTACAGAACACCAGCTCCACACCGCCCTCGACCATCGCGGCCATATGGTCGCGAAAGAACTTCACCATGCCCGGATCCGAGAAGCTGACGGCTGTCTTCACGTCGTGTGTTTCGGCGAGCGCTTTGGTTTTCAGCGCGGCTGCATGGCCGGTAGGGGATGTCACCAGATAGCCTTCAAGATACACCCAATCGGAGTCCTTGATAGCGGCCTCGTCGACCTCGTCGGTTGACAGTGTCTCGGAAATGCCCAAATGGGTATTGAGGGACCGCTCCGCGTCGGGGGTGATCAATACAATACATTTTCCCGTGACACCGTCGGTACTGCGTTCTGTGAGTCCGTGTGCGACGCCCGACGCTTCGAGGTCGGCCAGATAAATATCGCCGTCCGCATCCTCTGCCACCTTACAGCTCATATAGGTCGGCGCGCCCATCATCGCAGTGGCAATCATGCTGTTGCCGGCGCTGCCTCCGGAGGCGTGGTTCGCCTGAATCAGGTGATCGGAAAGCGTCGTCAGTATGTCGCGCTGACGCGCCTGATCGACCAGGGTCATCATGCCTTTCTCTACATTCATTGTTGCCAGTTCGGCGTCGGTCACCTGAATTTCGGTATCGACCAGTGCCGCACCGATGGCATATGCCGCATAGGGTTTCACAGAGTGTGTCCTGTCAGTGGATGAAGCGCTGGCATGATACCGGAAGCCCCGCCACCGTGCGTTGCCACCACTCAGCCGATCGCGCCGTGGCGGGTGTAAACCGCTATGATAAGTGCGCCTCGCTGATCTGCGGGTAGCACTGGCCGAACTGGCAAAGGTCGTTATAACCCGCACTGATTTGGAGAACGATGCGCGATCTCACCCGACAACTCGAGACCAGACTCCGGAGCTTCAGCAAGGAAGAGGCCGACTTTGAGCCGCGCTCTGGCCGTGCGGCGGTCGCCATGATGGTCCGTGAGGGGCCTGATGCGACAGAGATGCTCATGATCCTCCGGGCGACCCGCGAGGGAGACCCCTGGTCCGGACACATGGCCTTTCCCGGTGGCCGACGTGATCCGGAAGATTTGTCCGATTTCTCGTGTGCGCTTCGGGAAACGGAGGAGGAGATCGGCGTGGATCTCGGACAGTGGGGGACCGCGCTGGGCGAGCTGTCCGATGTGAACACAGGCTGGCGAAAGGACCGCCCGGAGATGCTGGTGACGCCGTTTATCTTTCAGGTCACTGAGTTACCGGAGCTTACCCCGAACCATGAGGTGGACGATGTCGTGTGGGTGCCGCTGCACTTTTTACTGGACGAGGCTAATCGCGAGCCGCTGGAGTGGGAGTGGAAGGGACAGAAGATGAAGACAGACTCCTATCTGTATGCCAGCTACCGTATCTGGGGCCTGTCGCTGATGATGATCGATGAAATGATGGGTCTTTTGAGAAGCTGAGTCTCACTGGCGCTTTAATGGCGTGTCTTTCGCCGCGTCTCAGATAACTGCTTCAATCCGGCGCCGCATCAGAGGGTGAGTTCGTCTCCTCATCGGGGAGCCAATCGGCCTGTCCTCTGAGAAAGCTTCGGGTATCCAAAATCAGTTCATCCACAGCCTCGGGACGCTCACGACTGGCCTCAACGAGCGCTTCGGTGGAAATCGACCCCTGCAGATAACCGGCAACGAGATCCACCAGCACGGGTGACATATCCGGTTGATGGTAAAAGCGTGGCATGCCGGGCACCAGGTTGCCGGTCGCTGTGTTGCCATTCACCCGCAACCAATAACCGCCGCAACTCGACAGGGTGTAGTCGTAGGGCCGTCCGAAGCTTTGATTGGGGGTAGAGGGATCAAAACCCCCTTCAGGAATTTCCTGAATTTGCGAGAGCGCCATGATCCAGCGGGTCCCCGAGGGGAAGCTATCGGCAGGGGGCCGGCAGTAATCCCGGGCTTGCATCCACACGCGCAGGGAGTCGAGCCAGAAATCCCCCTGCAGTAGCTGCTCGGGGACCAGATCGACGGCGTTGCCTTTAATCGCCTTCACTTCAGCCAGCACTACCAAGTCGGTTGCTGACGCGACCTCGGAAAAGCTCCCTTCCCACAGACACCCGCAATCGGCGCCAGTCGCGTCCGGCTGACTCAACGCCCCGTGAGCCAGCAGAGCCGCCAGCAATACAGAGAGAGTGATGATGACAGGATGCCGCAAGGCAGGTTTACCCGTTGAGCAGTCGGGCCGCATCCATCGCGAAGTAGGTGAGGATGCCGTCAGCGCCAGCGCGCTTGAAACAGAGCAGCGACTCGAGCATGACCGCATCGCGATTCAGCCAGTCCTGCGCAAAGGCGGCCTGATGCATCGCATACTCACCGCTCACTTGATAGGCAAAGGTCGGCACCTGTAGCTCGGTTTTCACGCGCCGCACGATATCCAGATAGGGCATGCCCGGCTTCACCATGACCATATCGGCGCCTTCCTGAAGATCCAGTGCTACTTCATGAATCGCCTCGTCACTGTTGCCCGGGTCCATTTGGTAGGTCTTCTTGTCGCCGCCTTTGATGTTGGCAGCAGACCCTACGGCATCGCGGAAAGGGCCGTAGTAAGTGGACGCATATTTCGCGGCATAAGAAAGTATGAGGGTGTTGATATGGCCCTCACTCTCAAGCGCACTGCGGATCGCGCCAATGCGCCCGTCCATCATGTCAGAGGGCGCCACCACATCGGCACCAGCGGCCGCATGGCTGAGCGCCTGTTTGACCAGCGTGTCACTGGTCACATCGTTCAGTACATAACCGGCCTCGTCGATGATGCCGTCCTGACCGTG
>ERZ802822.1951-NODE-1951-length-11979-cov-4.920518_pt1 | contig 11979 bp, 8 predicted proteins | sample MGYA00345649_ERZ802822 | MGnify/ENA primary metagenome ERZ802822 (study PRJEB30503, sample SAMEA104212359) | marine metagenome | biome: Westerlies Biome; feature: [SRF] surface water layer (ENVO:00010504) within the epipelagic zone...; material: water... | reverse complement strand
TGGCTGCAGGGAGATCAGCCTCAGCCATATGATGATCAATTACAACAACTTCACAACCTTCGTTGGAAGCTTTTTTTAAAACGTCGAAAGCTAAAATTCCGCAGTCTAAAGTGAAAATTAACTTAGCGCCGGCTGCTTTTAATTTGCTAAATCCAACATTATTAGGACCATATCCCTCTTCTATTCTATCTGGGATATATAATATTGTCTCAACCTTAAGCATTTTAAAAAAGCGCATGAGTAAAGCAGCGGAACTGGCTCCATCAACATCGTAATCGGCAAATAACCCTATACTACCTCCCTCAATAATCTTCTGAACTGAAGTATCAACGGCTTCCTGCATGCCTTTTAAACAATATGGATCCGGCATACTATCTCTCATTTTTGGCGACAAAAATAAATCAATATCATTTTTTGTAGTAATTTTTAAGTTCTCATAATCACCATCTATATATTTAATCTTTACATTTTTTTTATTTTCAATTAATTGAACATCATCCGTCGTAACAATATTTATTTTTTTACTGCAACTCAGAAACTCTTTTATTTTAAATATCTGAGGTGTTTGTGTTGTTTTATATAAATTACGGTTAACAGTTTTATTTTCTTTTTTTAATGTATCTATAATTTGAAGAGCAGGAACAACCGCGTCGTATTTGTCTTTTTTAATATTATCGATTAGCTTTGTTACTAATGCTAAAGATGTATTGGGTCTTGCAGCGTCATGTATCATTAAATATTTATATTTAGCCGTATCAATGCATTTTAAAGCATTCACGAGACTTTTATAACGAGTTGAACCTCCTAAAATTAAAGCATTTTCAGTATATTTGGATAAAACACTTTTCTCTTTTTTGGTTATTTTTTTAGGAATTGTAATATATAAACAGTCCTTGCTAAATGATTTTGATATGTTTTTGAGAGTATGTTCAATAACTGAATGATTTTTAACTTTATAAAAAAGCTTTGACTGATTATTACCAAACCTTGTGCTAGAACCTGATCCAAGAACTATACAAACAATTTTCATATCTCTTACTTAATATATTTAAACTTTAGTACTTAAACTTAAATTATCAATGAATAAACAAGGTGTCTCGAAGCCTGTTGTACCGTCACCCTACTGTTGCTGTCTCAGTCGCTTTTTCGGTCCGCTCTTTCCAAACCTGCTCAATAACCTCTCCGCCCACAAGGCCGTAAAGTCGTGGCCGCGGTGGAATGAGTGTTGTATCAACATCCTCATACGTGATAACCGGATGCCCATCATTTCCGTGAACACCGATCGTTGACTTGAGCCATTTTTTGGTATTCGCTTCAAAGCGATCACACCAACGCTCTGCCTCTGCTCTTTGCTCCACTGGCTCAGTTGCTTCAATACCTGGCATTGAGAAGTCTGGCTTATAGTGGGCGCCACGGCACTCATCCCGAAGCAACGCACCCTTCAACATAAGTTTCGCAAGCGGAAACATATCCCCGACCGCTTTGGTGAATACTACGTTTTGATTCGTCCAGTTGCCAGTATCTGACAGGCTGCAGTGCTGCCAAACATTTTCCAACTGGCACACATCGTCATAAGCCTGAGTGAGTTGATCGTTGCGCCTCACAACGGTTGCCGTTCTGGTCATGATGTCGCCAAGCTGTCGATGGATATCGTATGGATTCGATTCCCCTGCAGGCCGAGACAGAATCGCTTGGTGAATTTCTTCCTGTTTTTTCACTGCCGCGATAAAATCTGGGCTTGTCTCATCACGTGTATTTTTCTTGCCACCAGCGATCACGCCTGACGCACAGAAGAGGCCGCTGAAAATACATGAAAGCAACGAGTTCGCACCAAGACGATTCGCGCCGTGGTATTGGTAATCACATTCACCAATTGCGTATAGACCCTGAATATTTGTCTGTTGATTACGTGGCGACCCTTCTACCAAGCCCCCATTTTCATTCTTTTCGTAGTCGACCCAGAGCCCTCCCATCGAGTAGTGAACTGCTGGGAAAATCTTCATTGGGGCATTACGTGGATCAACACCCTGAAACTTTTCATAAATTTCAAGAATCCCACCAAGTTTTCTATCGAGTGTCTCACGAGGGATATGCGTGAGGTCGAGGTATACGCAAAGACGATCCTTTTCAACCGACAGGCCGTCGGTAGTGCAAATATCAAAAATTTCACGAGTAGCAATGTCACGAGGAACGAGATTCCCATACTCCGGATACCTCTCTTCCAAGAAATAATATCTTTCGTCCGTGGGAATATCTTTCGGGTCACGGGCATCCTGTGGTTTTCGTGGGACCCAGACTCGTCCACCTTCACCACGAGCACTTTCACTCATCAGCCGCAGTTTGTCAGCTCCTGGAACCGCAGTCGGGTGCACTTGTATGAACTCTGCATTTCCATATTTAACCCCAGCCTTGTAGGCACGACTGACGGCGCTTCCTGTACAAATCATCGACATGGTGGATCGACCATACAGAAGCCCACAGCCACCTGATGCCAGAATCACAGCATCGGCAGAAAATGCCTTGAATTTCATTGTCACCATATCTTGGCACACAGCGCCAATGCATCGACCATCGTCATCCACGACCGGTTCGAGAAAGTCCCAGAACTCCCACTTCTTCACCCGGCCTTCACCTTCCCAACGACGCACCTGTTCATCCAGGGCGTAGAGGAGTTGCTGGCCTGTTGTGGCACCTGCGAAAGAGGTCCTTTTGTACAGCGTGCCGCCAAAGCGGCGTTGGTCTCGAAATCCTTCGGGAGTTCTGTTGAAGGGAACACCGAGGCGATCCATCAGGTCGATGATACGCGGTGCCCATTCGGCCATCTCCTTCACTGGAGGCTGGTGCTGCAGAAAATCGCCACCGTATACGGTGTCATCAAAGTGCTTCCACTCATTATCACCCTGTTGCCTGGTGACGGCATTCACACTGTTGATACCACCTTGGGCACAGACACTGTGTGATCTCTTCACCGGAACAAGGCTCACAAGATCAACATGTACACCAAGTTCGGCTAGACGCATTGTGGCGGAAAGGCCGGCTAAACCACCACCGATAACGAGGACTCGTGGTTGTGTCATGAATTAATCCTTTTTTTTACTTCGCTTTTCTTTATTTGCAGACGAGGTGCTTCCAGCAGGCATCACACTCGATGACTCTCGGCTCAGACTTACTGCGTGAGCAGAATGCTGTTGAGCCTCTGCCGAGATTCCGCCGTCTAACATCTGCCGTGCCTTGTACATCCGCGTCTCAATCTCTTTCGCCTTTTCAACATCGATCGACCGCATTCCACCGAGTGCACCAAGACCAGCAGCACCAAGACCAATGCCAACGAACAGGCTGAGCCAATTGGCTCTCTGCATTGCAGCTGGACTTGTCCAAATGCCCCACGTGATACCCATGCTCCACAACCCGTTCGCAAAGTGATACACAGTTGCGATGATTCCTGTCGCATAGAGCAGCGTGATCGCAACTGGCTTCAAGGCGACTGCCGCAGAACTCGCTGCGTGATGAGGATCAAACTGTCCGCCGCCCACTGGTGCACCCATCCAATGAAGTTGGGTGATGTGCCAGAGAATGAAAGCAAACGCAATCATGCCAGTTGCACGTTGCAGCGTATAGCGAACATTGCCCTGGTACGAATACGATCCGATGTTTGGAACTCCAGTTGCAATAATGACAAATCCCATAACAGCATGAAACAACATTGGTATAAAAATGAATATCCATTCAACCGCTGGCAACAAAGGGCCAAGAGAGTGAATGAGATCGACCCGCGATTGAAATGCCGCTGCACCGCCAAGAACTGACGCATTCGTCAAAAGATGAACAATCAGGAATGCGCCTACGGGGATAAAACCTGCAAGCGAAAAAAGCCGATACAGTAAAAACTGATGACGACCCAAAAATGAGTCTTCTGGAATGGAAGTTGTGGCCACGGCACTCCTCGTCACACATTTGACATCACTGCTACGGCCTATTGAGCAGATGATATAATCCACGACACCAGGCATCAAACGTCGGAAGGATGTCTACTTCTATGCCACGGAGGAAAAAAGCGACTGGGTCGAGCCAATGGTAGACGCCAGAAAACTTAATTTCGCCCGCGTTTCCTATATTTGAGTATAGGTCTCGAGGCTCTCAGGGCAACGCCCGACCAGAGTTTGGCGAGACTCGACGCACGGATTTATACTTTCGAGATTAGAGAACTCGTATTTCACTGGAGATCACAGGGTGTCCAAGCCCAAAATAATCGTTGCAGGTACCCCCGGTGATACGCCATCCGCGTCAGCATTGAGTGAGACTGCCGAACTTTTCAACCCAGAAACGTGTGAGTTTATTTCAGTGAACTCACCAACTGATCTCGTTGCCATGGTAGCGGGCCAGCCGATTACTGCTGTCGTGCTCACTGGGCAAATAGCGAAAGCCCCAGAAGCCATTGCAGGCTTCCTCATGGGACCAACAATCCTTGATCATTTTCCAGACGGAGTTGCACTCCTGGATTCCGGCGGTGGTGTTCTGTGGGCCAATGACATCCTGCAATCGCTGTTCGATGGCAAAGGTGGTCCCTCGGCAAATTTCCTCACAGCACTCGGATCACCAGTCTGGGTCCACCCTACGGGTGATCGACCCATTCCGGTAACGTGGCTTGATAACGAAGCATCAGCCGCTGCAGGAGGTCTCATCCTCCGGATGCCTGATGATCGTTTTCTCTATCTTCAATCCTCTCCTCTTTTCTGTCTACCTCCTCCTGTATCTGAGAGCACAAGCAAGCAACCTCATGATGGTGCTGAAGGCTCTGTGGTCGTTGTGCGGGATGTAAGTCAAACAATACTCGAACAACAAAAGCGGGCGGCCATTCATCAGGCAGGACAGACATTAGCCGATCTCACACCAACTGAGTTGGCTGACATGACAGTTCAGGAACGGATTGAACTACTCAAAAGCAACATCATTTATTACTCAAAAGACCTGCTCAAATTTGATGTCCTTGAAATTCGGCTTCTGGACAAACAAACCAGTCGGCTGGAACCACTCCTTGCCGAGGGCATGCAGCCAGAAGCAGAATCACGAGTCCTCTTCGCTCGTGAAGAAAATAATGGTGTCACCGGGTATGTAGCAGCCACCGGCAAAAGCTACTTCTGCGACAACACAATACAAGACGTCCGGTTTCTTGAAGGCTGCAAAGGGGCCAAAAGTTCAATCACAGTTCCACTGCTTATGCATACGGAAGTCATTGGGACATTCAACGTCGAGAGCCCAGAGCCGGGCAGCTTCACGGACACTGACCTGCAGTTCCTTCATATTTTTGCTCAGGATGTTGCTGCATCACTCAACACACTTGAACTACTCGTAGCTGAAAAAGCGAGCACCGCCGCTGAAAGTGTTGAGGCTATTCATGGGGCAGTTGCTTTACCTGTTGATCAATTACTGAACGACACAGTCAATGTCATGGAGCGCTACATTGGTCACGAGCCTGATGTTGTCGAGCGACTCCAACGCATTCTAAAAAACGCCCGTGATATAAAACTTGTGATTCAAAAGGTCGGTGAAAAAATGACGCCGAGCTACGCACAGTCACAAGGCGGGCTAACGGGACAGAAAGCAACGTTAAAAGACCGATCAATTCTTGTCGTTGATGCTGATGATGAAGTTCGAGCAGCCGCACATAGCCTGCTTGAGCGACAAGGCTGTATTGTGGAAACAGCTCGCGATGGAAATGAAGCAATTTCAATGGTGAAGGCCGTGAAAGAAAAGTCGTACGATGCCATCATTTCTGACATTCGCTTGCCCGACATGAGTGGCTACGAACTCTTGGTGAAACTTCAGGATGTTATTGGATCAGTCCCACTCATTCTGATGACTGGCTTCGGGTATGACCCTGGTCACTCGATCGTCAAAGCACGTCAGGCAGGTGTAGAGCTTGTGCTTTTCAAACCATTTCGCTTGGACCAACTCCTCGAAACAGTCGAACGCTGCATTCTCACGAGGCCGGCTGCGTGCTAATACGACTCAAACGTGATCCTCACACTGTTAATTAGAAAAACACCTTCTTATTAGCACAGGGGACCTGTTTTTTGCTGATCTCTGGCTGTCCTGTCAAAGCAGGAAAACCGGGCAAGGGCTTACCGACCCTCTTTTTTTCTTGGGGTTGACCCCAAAACACGGTCGCGGCTACTTCTCTGGCCTCAAACCGGTTTTACTCAACACAACAGGATTCATGGCATGGCCTTGGCAAGCGGTTCCGAGCGAAGCAATGTTCTCGCTCTGATAACGCCGAAACGAAATGCTGCTGTAGTACTGACCATGGCATTCTTGTTCATGACAGGGTCACTGTGTGCAGCTGAGACAGAGGCTCCTGATACTGCTGAGCAGACCACGCCCACTGAATCTCTGCCTCCCGATGTCATTGCTGCGAAACTTTCAGCACAAGTTGCAGCACAGCAGCTTGAAGCAAAACGGCTGGCTGAAAAGAATCCTCTTGAAGCAATTGAGTTACTCGACAGCACTGCTGAGACCGTAGCAGCAGAGACAGCACTTCCGGAAGCCACCCGTAAACTTTTAGGTCGACGTGTGCAACGCACTCGTTCAGAGATAGAACAACTTACTGGCAAACGACGAAATGAGCTCGAGCTCGATCGCCAGAACGCGATGATTGAAGACAAGATCGACAAGGATCGTGGTCGCAAAATAGAAGTCGAGCAACGACTTGCAACACTTGTTGAAGAGTACAACGTGCTCATTGACGAACAACGATTTGCTGAAGCAGAAGTCATTGCCAAAAAAGCAGCTCAACTTTCACCTGACAGTGTTGTTGCACGTCAGTTACTGAGTCAAAGCCGAGTCATTCGACGCCTCGATACTCAAAAAATGCTTGCGGGCAGTAAAAGCGATGGATTCCTTGATGTCATCGAAGATGCTGAAGCATCCAGCGCACCATTTGTTGGCCCAATTGAGTTCCCGGAAACGCATGACTGGGAAGACCTGACAAAGAGCCGAGCTCGACTCGCTGCTGAAGGTCGCTCTGAAATGTCTCCTGCAGAAATCAAAATCAAGTCGAAACTTACGAATCAGATCGAGGCAAAATATCGGGATCAGCCACTGGCCGAAGTTCTTGATGATCTTGCCCGACAGGCTGATGTACCAATCCACCTGGATCTTGTTGGATTAGAGAGCGAATCTGTTGGCACTGATACACCTGTGACAATTTCACTCGATCAGTCAATCTCTCTGAAGAGTGCCCTCAAGCTATTACTTGAACCCCTTCATCTTGATTACGTCGTTCGTGACGAGGTCTTGAAAATCACAAGCCCGCAGCTTGTGCAGGGTGAGGTCTATAGCGTGTCGTATCCCGTTGCGGACCTTGTTATTCCGATTCCAAATTTCTCATCGGAAAATCTTGGTATCACGGGTGCCCTTCGTGAAGGGTACTCCAGAATGGCACCGACGCAGGCTAAAGTGGAAGTGGGCCCAACTCCAGCTGGTATCACCAACGGAATGGGAGGCGGACCAACATCGAGCACAGGCAGTTCCAATCCAAATGTCTTGGCTCAGCTTCAAGGTGGCTCTGTCGGCGGCGGATCATCGTCACCCTCCCTCGCTGGTTCTGGTGGTGGTCAAGCTGATTTTCAGTCGCTGATTGAACTCATTACACAAACCGTGGCTCCAACAACATGGAACACTGTCGGTGGGCCTGGTGCTATGATGCCATTTCAGACAAATCTCAGTCTTGTGGTCAGTCAGACACAAGAAGTCCATGAAGAAATTGCTGATCTTCTCGACCAACTCCGCCGCCTGCAGGATTTACAGGTGACCATTGAGGTTCGGTTCATCACGCTCGACGATGCATTTGCAGAACGTATCGGCGTCGACTTTGACTTCAATATACAAACAGGTGTGAATCAGCCACTGAACATGACTGCTGTTCCAACAGCGAGTGGATCAGCGAGTCCATTTTCTCGAGGCCTCACTGCAGCCCCTGGCGGACCGTCACAACTTATTGGACTCGACGCATTCGGACAGCCGGGCGTCTCGACCTTTAGTGGCGGTCAGGTCGGTGGTCAGCAGGGTGGTCTGCAAGGCGGCCAACAAGGCGGTCAGCAGGGTGGCCAGCAGGGTGGCCAGCAGGGTGGCCAGCAGGGTGGCCAGCAGGGTGGATCAAGCTTCTTCTCCCTTCCGTTTCGACAAAACAGTTTTGGCCCGGGTACGTATCCATCATTCCCAGGTCTGCCGGACGTGACTTCTTCGGCTGCAAACTTTGGCTTTGCGATTCTTTCAGACATCGAAGCCTACTTTCTGATTCAAGCTGCTCAGGGTAATACCCGTGGCAACATCATGCAGGCACCGAAGGTCACTCTGTTCAACGGACAAAATGCGTATGTGTCTGACACGACACAGCGACCGTTTGTAACGAGTGTCGTTCCTGTTGTTGGTGACTTTGCCGCAGCTCAACAGCCCGTTATCACCGTGTTGTCTGAGGGAACGAGTGTAAATGTTCAGGCCGTTGTTTCCAGTGATCGCCGCTTTGTGCGTCTCACACTCGTCCCATTCTTCTCTGAAATTGGTCAGGTTGACGAGTTTCAGTTTGAAGGTGAACGATCGACAACTGCTAAGAGCAGTGACGAGAAGCAGGGCACACAGGCTGATACTGGCGGAATGCTCCCGTTCCAGCCTGGTCTTTCATTCCAGACACAGGGCAGCTCCGAAACAGCCTTCAGTTCCAATGGCACAACAATTCAGCAACCTGAATTCCGATTCACAACGGTCACTACGACTGTGAGCGTGCCAGACGGTGGCACCGTGCTGATGGGTGGTATTAAAAGAATGCGGGAAGGCCGAAATGAATATGGCGTTCCAGTGCTCTCGAAAATCCCATACGTGAACCGACTCTTTAAAAATGTCGGTATTGCCCGTACCACACAGAGCCTGATGCTGATGGTGACCCCACGAATCATCATCCAGGAAGAGGAAGAGGATAAACTGCTTGGTGTCGAGCGGCCGTAGTGGTTGCTTGTCAATTCACCCTTTCTTGTGGCAGTTGTTCTCATGCTTAAATTGCTTTGTGTTTTCGGTGCCGTACTTGGTTTCCTTGGTGTCGCTGCTGGTTCTTTTGGTGCGCATGGCCTGAAAGATCTGCTTGAAGCCAATGGTCATGCAGCCAACTGGGAGACAGCGGTTCGCTATTGTCTGTTCCATGCGGTTGTTTTGATTGCCATTGGCAGCCTTGCAAGTGGTTCTGAAAACGCTGGCCTGACGACGCTCTTCACTGTTGCTGCCGGAAGTTTTGTTGTTGGCGTCTTGATATTCAGTGGATGCCTCGGCGTTCTGGCATTAACCGATATTCGTATCCTCGGAGCAATTGTCCCAATTGGTGGCGTCCTGCTTCTCGTTGGGTGGGCAACGCTCGCTGTGGCGATTTATCGACTTCGCTTCTGAAACACTCACCAGCCACATGTCTCAGGCGGAAGCAGACTGGCCCCGTCGCCCGCCTGACCTCGTGCCCCTGCATGGGCACGGAAGACTTCTACTGTCACAAAGACAGCTGGCCGTGTAAGTTGTACGACGCAGGCTTTCTCGACTGAAAGAAAGCATGCCAGCAGCTGATCAAATTCTGACGCCGGACAAGAGCCTTTGATTTCAACGAACAGCACGCGGTCGTTTCTCTCATAGAGATTTCCATTGACCTGCCAGCGAGTGTTTTCCTGAGGACTCGTCCAGACAAATGAGCCATCCGGTTCAGCATACAGTCTGGGAAGATTACCAAGCTGGTTCAGGACATCATCAAACCCGATCAGCAGCGGTGTGCTGAGTTGATCTTGGGCAATCAGAAGTGTTGGCCATTGCCCACAGGAATCAGTCAGCGGCTCTCCAGATGCAGGGGCGTCGCTGTCAGGAGGAGCATGCAGCGAACACTCAAATGCGTACATGCCTGTATCGTTCACAACTATTTTCTTCCTGAGGTCTGTTCAGTTACCCAAGAAGCATAGGCTGCACTTGCGTGTGCGTGAAGCACCACAATTTCTGGAAGTTCATAGGGGTGGTGCTGTTTGAGAGCGGTGACGCATTCATCAAGTGATTCTGGAGATGTTTTGACGAGCAGGCGAAATTCTTCGTCAGTTTGTATGTCACCCTTCCATTGGTAGACGCTGCGTATTGGACCATCAATTTGCACACACGCGGCGTTACTGTGTTCGACAAGATGTTTGGCACAGGTTTCTGCGGTTGCCAGATCACTAAATGTTGACAGCACAAGTACAACTTCAGATTCAATATCTACGTGCGGAGAGTCTGACATGGTCTGCCTGCTGCGATTAGGCTGCTTCGTTTGAGCGTGGCCGCATGCGTGTTGGGTGACCAACCACAGGGCCTTCTGGCTGCCACGTGACGCCGGGGCTCATGGCAGTAAAGTCGAGTGGTTCAACACGTTCATCAATGCCGTTATCAACCACATGCAGGCACCTCGGTATGGCTGTCTGTCGCGGAATGCCGAGTGGCTGAACGAGTGACACGCCAACTGTTTCTCCTGCGACGACACCGCCTTGTACGGGAGTGACTGCTGGCTGCCCGAGGCAATGACATGAGATTGCCTGGCCCCAGGCACGTGTGGCGACAGGTTCATCGAGGTGTCCGAGTACAAGACCTGACATGGCCGGCTTGCCTGATCGCTTTGCGGCGGGGCCGCATAGATCGGCAAGGAGGGCGGCTGCCTGATCCGGCTGGGGAGGGGTCAGCAGCGATGCGGCGAATCGGCCCAGAAAATCAAAGTGTGCAGGAACATCGACCTGATCCCGGTGGGCTTCTCGCTGCCAGGCGTCGACACACCGTCGCCAGCAGGTGGCCAGCTTCTCGGTGTGTGTTTGATCACCTGCGGTCACGCGGGGCAGCAATCGATGCCAGAAGGCCGCTGAGACATCAAGCGGGTGGCAATCAGCCAGGAGACGGAGTGACCGGCCAAGCCTGCCCGTTGCTGCTGGCATGAAGTCCGCCACCTGCGATGCAAATGGTGCAATCAGACGAGCGTGCATCGACTGAATGAGAGTGGGCCCGTCGTGGCGGCCACTCGACTGGTTTTGGAGAGGGTCAAACCGCTGGCCGTGTTCGACCTGCCATTTCCCAGCTGCCCAGCTGTGGGCCCAGTGGACTCCCTGAGGCCAGTTGTGTGGCGGTTCGAGGGAGCCGTCTCGATCACCGGAAAGCAGCGTCACGCTGACTGGCACGACGGTGGGATGTCGCAGGTGCGGCCGACCCTGGCGGGTGGCACTTGGGACGACAAGGCCTTCATTGAGGAGCCGCCGAGCAAATCGATTCAGTACAGCTGCTCGTCGCAAGGCAGAAGCAGCTACCTCACGACGAGCAGTTTCGCCAGAAGTTGAACGGTGCCAGGGGCGAACGTCACCGGTCGCCCAGAGCCGGCTGGCGTACAAATCGAATGTGTCACCAGCAAAGACAATATCGAGTCGTTCAAGTGGCCGGTATCGACCATCGTGCCTGAAGCCAGCACGAAGAGCTGACCGTTGGATGACACCCCATGCTCGAGAGACCAAGCCTCGCAGTGGCCGTCGCCACAGCGTGCCGTCACCAATCGCCCAGTTGGCCGTCACAACAAGCATGTCAAAAACTCCAGTGCGTCTGCCCACTAACGCTCTGGCTAATTTCGACAGAATCTACAGTGCTCAGTGACTGTGACTCGAAGTCATCGGTTCATACGACCTATGCCGGTCGTACCGGACTTTGGAAACCGTGACTCTGATCGTACGGGTCTGTCTTTTAATAGAACATACGAAGTTGGTATGTCAGAAATATCTATTAGAGAAAAATGTGGTCTATTAGTTTATTACCCTTTGGCTGCAGGTGCTCTTTCTGGAAAATACATGAATGGCCAGATGCCTAAAAATTCCCGAATGAGCTTGTTCAAAGGATGGGAAAGAATGATTAACCCTTTGGCTATGAAGGCATATGAAGAATACCATCAATTAGCACAAG
>ERZ802822.1950-NODE-1950-length-11980-cov-6.884399_pt1 | contig 11980 bp, 13 predicted proteins | sample MGYA00345649_ERZ802822 | MGnify/ENA primary metagenome ERZ802822 (study PRJEB30503, sample SAMEA104212359) | marine metagenome | biome: Westerlies Biome; feature: [SRF] surface water layer (ENVO:00010504) within the epipelagic zone...; material: water... | reverse complement strand
TTTGCGATGCTGCGATTATGGCTGGTGGCCAGATCGCCATGATCGCATCGATTATTCTATGTGCATCAATCATCATTGGCGTTCTTGGCATAACCGGTCTTGGGATCAAGGTTACGTCGCTGATTTTGTCTTTTTCGGGTGGCATGATCTGGCCAGCCTTACTGTTAACCGCGCTTGCCTGTTTGTTCCTTGGCATGGAGGTGCCGACAACAGCGGCCTATGTGATTTGCGTTTCAGTTGCCGGGCCAGCATTGATTGATCTTGGTATGGCACCGCTGACGGTTCATCTGTTTGTTTTCTGGTATGCGCTTTTATCGACAATCACACCGCCTGTTTGCGGCGGGGTATTTATTGCGGCGGGCATGGTTGGCGAAAATTGGTTACGGGTTGCGTTGACCTCAATGTCACTTGGTATCGGGCTTTATCTGATCCCGCTTGGGATGGTGGTTCATCCCGAGCTATTGACGATTGGTGTGACGCCACTTTTGTCGTTATTGGCCTTTTGCAAGATTGCGCTTGCGCTTGGCTTGACATCCTATGCAGTGATTAGCGCTGGCAAGCCACTATATCGCCTGATCAGCATCATTTTGGGCATTGCTTTATTGCTGGTAGGCTAATTAGCGGCTGATTGCAAAGACCAGTTTTGGTAATGATGATAAATTTGCTCAAAGCTGGGTTGCATCAAAACCTTGATTGACAGATGGTGGAGTTTAAGCCAAACCGGCACTTGATGTTGGAAAAAAGCCCTTTAGGTGAAGGCATAAACAGATGACAGATCAAGACAAACTGATCGCTGCGATTGAAGACCAGTTGCGCCGCGACGCAGATACGATCGCTTTGCATCATTTGCGCAGGCTGATCTATCAGGATGGTCGTGATGATTTATGTTTTCATTTTGAAGATTTGACCGTTGATTGTACGCGCCAGCCCCTGACACAAGATATTTTGCAACGGCTTTTGACGCTTGCCGAGGCGAAATCACTCGCTGATTTTATCAGGGCAATGTTTGCTGGCAAAGCAATCAATCTAAGCGAAGATCGGCCGGTTTCGCATTGCCGTCTTCGCACGCCAGATTACCGGCAAAGCGAGGCCTATCGAAAACTGACCCATTTTGCCGATAATGTCCGCGCCAATCAGAATATCAAATCAATTGTCAATCTTGGCATTGGCGGGTCGGATCTTGGTCCATCAATGGTGACAGCAGGTCTTGCCGGATTTCATGATGGGCCGGTGGTGCATTATGTTGGCAATGTTGATCCGCATGCGCTGTATGACATTTTGGCGCAATGCGATCCGCGCTCGACGCTTTTCATCATGACGTCAAAAACATTCACCACCAGCGAAACACTTGCGAATGCGGGTTTGGCAAAAGGCTGGCTGAAGCAAAATGGGGTTGCGCCTGAAGCGGCAATGGTGGCGGTAACGACCTATCAAGAGCGGGCTGTTGATTGGGGCATTGATCCGGCGCGTATTTTCGATTTTGACGAAGGTGTTGGCGGGCGCTATTCGCTGTGGTCGGCGGTTGGCCTATCGGTGATGATTGCCGTTGGCAGCACGGCGTTTGACCAGCTTTTAGATGGCGCGCATGCGATGGATAACCATTTTGAAACAGCGCCCTTTGCCAGCAATATTCCGGTAATCATGGGGCTGCTTCGCGTTTGGCATCGAAGCTATCTTGGCCATATGGCCTATGGGATTATGCCCTATGATCAGCGTCTGGCTAGATTGCCAGCCTGGGCGCAGCAGCTGGAAATGGAAAGTAATGGAAAATCGGTAACGCGACATGGCAAGCCGCTTGACCAACCAGCCGGCCCCCTAATTTGGGGCGAGGCGGGCGTGAACAGCCAGCATAGTTTTTTCCAATGGCTTCACCAGTCGGTTGATATTGTTCCGATTGATATTCTGATTGCGCGCAAACCGGCCAATCTTTTGGGTGATGTGGCTTGGCAGGCAAGCCACAAAACGCTGGCAATCAATGCGGTGGCGCAGGCTGAAGCATTGGCTGTTGGCGTTGAACATGTCGATGCGCCGCATCGCCATTTTCCGGGAAACCGGCCATCCTTGATGGTAAGCTGGGAAGCGACAACGCCTTATGCACTTGGCAGGCTATTGGCGCTTTACGAACATATCACCATCGTTTCGGGCTTTGTCTGGGATGTGAACAGCTTTGATCAATGGGGTGTCGAGCTTGGCAAGAAAATGGCACATGATCTTGCCAGCAAAAGCGATCTTGATGGCTTCAGTCCGGCTGCCAAGGCATTTCTAGACCGCTTGGGTGACTAGCTGATGTGATGTGGCATTTGCCAGAATTGGGCGCTTATCAGATGCGATGGCGGATGTTCAATAATGTGGTGGCGGCACATCATCGTTTGGCAATAGGATGCCACTATCGGGCTGCACATTTTCAAGCTGCGATTTCAACTTTTCGATTTCGAGCATTAATTGCGCAACCTCCTTCTGCTGCGCATAGACCTCATGACTCATCTGCGCTAATTCATGCTGCATAATCGCCATTTTTTCTTCAAGATAATTGATCTTCTGTTCCATGATTGCCTTTTAGCATTCGCTGGCTGGTTCGGCAAAGGCCGAAATGATCTGACGTATAAAATATGACCGTTAAAAATGACTGACGCTATCGCACTGAAGTGATTTGATCTGTTGGCTTATCTCATTAAACTCATGGCTGGCGGAACGAATTGCCTCGCCATGGCAAACCTTTTAACAATGAGGAGTGGCATGTGAACAAAAAAGCGCTGAAAATCTGCCTTACTTGTTTTGCCAGTTTTTTGATCTTGGTTTTTGTTTTTGGTCCGCGTGAACCGGTTCGGCTTGGCACTGGCCATAACAAAATTATGATTGGTAATGATATTGACGCCTATCTTGCCATGCGCGAAGGGCAATTTGATGACATTATTGACGGGGTTGAAAAACAGGTCATCTGGGCTGGCGAGGCTAATGTAAAAACGCCGCTATCGATTATCTACCTTCATGGCTTTACCGCCAATTCAAAAGAAATCCGACCAGTGCCGGATCGGGTGGCCGCCGCTTTGGGCGCCAATCTCTATTTTACCCGCTTTACAGGTCATGGCCGCCAGCCTTCGGCACTGGCAGATGCCGATGTCGGGCGCTGGATGGATGATGTTGGCGAAGCCATTAAAATTGGCAAGCAGATTGGCGAGACGGTCATCATCATGGCCACATCAACTGGGGGTACTTTGGCCGCTGCCGCCGCACTTGATAAGGCGGCTATGAAAAATGTTGGTGGGATCATTTTCATTTCCCCAAATTTTGCTATTAACAACCGCGCTGCCAATTTGCTGACTTCGCCATTTGCGCGGCAATGGGTGCCGCTGGTGATTGGCACAGAACAACAGGGCAATCCGCGAAATGATCGTCATGCCCGCTACTGGATGATGACCTACCCAACAACGGCATTAATGCCGATGGCCGCCATTGTTGCAGCGGTTGATCGGGAGTCATATGACGATGTTGATATACCAGCCTTGTTTTATTACAGTCGCCAAGATCAGGTTGTTGTGCCTGAAAAAACAGCCGCATTTGCCAGATCGTGGGGTGGGGTATCGAAAACTATCATTGCCAGCCTGACCGACGATGATGATAAATTTTCACATATTATCGCTGGAGATATTGTGTCGCCAAACCAAACAGAAAGCGCGGTTGATCATATGCTTGCTTGGATCACTGGGCTGCAAAACCGCTAAAAGATCGCGTTACTGGTTGCGCTTTTTTCTGGCGGATCAGGCTTTGGCAAGGTGCGTGATCAGACCGATGATTAGGCGGGCGGCATGGCCGCGTCAAAGGCAATGGCCAATTTGTCGGTTATCTCGCCGATATGGGAATCTTCCAGAATAAAAGGCGGTGCCAGAAGCAAATGATCGCCATTTTTGCCATCAATCGTGCCACCCATCGGATAGCATAATAATCCGGCCTCAAATGCCGCAGCCTTGATTTTGCGATGCAGGCCAAATGCCGGATCAAAGGGGGTTTTCTGGGTTCGGTCGGCAACAAATTCCATACCGATGAAAAGCCCCCGCCCGCGAATATCACCGATAAAAGGGTGCTGGCCAAAGGCCGATTGCAATGCCTGTATAAGCCTGTCGCCCATCATGGCGGCACGGCTTGGCAGGCCAGTTTCGATGATTTTGCTGAGAACAGCATGGGCGGCAGCACAGGCAACAGGGTGGGCAAGATAGGTATGCCCATGCTGAAAAAAGCCGCTTCCGGTGGCAATCGCATCATAGATGTCCTTGCTGCATAACATGGCGCCAACCGGCTGATATCCGGCGCCAAGCCCTTTGGCGATGGCGATAATATCAGGCCGGACTTGATCATGGTCACAGGCAAATAAAGATCCGGTTCGGCCCATACCGCACATCACCTCATCAAGAATTAGCAGCACGCCATAGTGATCACAAATTTCGCGAATGCGGGTGAAATATCCCGCTTCGGCAGCGACCGCGCCAAGTGTTGCGCCAACCACTGGCTCGGCTAGAAAGGCCATGACCTTATCAGCGCCAAGCCGCAGGATTTCGGTCTCCAGCGCATTGGCCATGCGTTGCCCATAGGCGTGACCACTCTCATCATCGGCTTTTCCACGATAGCGATAACAAGGCTCGATATGGCTGGCAGTGAACAAAAGTGGGGCAAATTGATCACGTCGCCATGCATTGCCACCAGCAGCAAGCGCCCCAAGCGTATTGCCGTGATAGCTTTGCTTGCGGGCGATGATATGGGTTCTTTGCGGCGAACCAGTTTCAACAAAATATTGCCGCGCCAGTTTCAGCGATGCTTCAATGGCTTCTGAGCCGCCCGACACAAAATAGACACGGTCAATGCCAGATGGCGCATTGGCAATCAAAAGATCGGCTAATGCTTCGGCAGGTGGCGAGGTAAAAAAGCTGGTATGGGCGAAAGATAATTTATCAATCTGGTCTTTCATTGCAGCCGCGATATCAGCGTCACCATGACCAAGACAGGAAACCGCTGCACCGCCTGAACCGTCAAAATATTGTTTCCCCGTTGAGTCGGTAATATAGCATCCAGCGCCGGCAATGGCGACGGGTGGGGTGATCTTGCTATGGCGCGGGAAATTATGTGTCATCTGGATTGGTCACCAATTATAGCCAAATACAACCACCTTAACGAATATGCTCGAAAGGTATATTTAATCGTTACTGGCGAGCCGGCCAAGATCAATCATAAATCACCGAAAGCGATAGCAATTTAAGAGCATTTTGCCATTGAGTGGAGAATTAATATAAAAACAGCAGCATATAAGATACATCATTTTTGTCTTATTTTTTGGATGGTGATTGTCTGATGCTTGATTTTATGGCTCAACATGTTGAGCATAGCGGATGGCATATTAAATCAAGCCTGTTAACAATTTGGCGCTAAAATCTTTGGCATAGCAACTAATGGTCATGTTAAGAAGTGATCGAGTCAATCATTGAGTTCACAAATAAAGGGCAGAGATATGCTACAACCTGACGACCAAGCAAAAAGCCAAGATATTGCCTATCGATCTCTGGTTGGGTCGCCAGTCATTGATTTTGCGGCGCGCTCAACGATGGGTGAAGTACGTTTGTCGGCATTTGCCGGACGTTGGGTTTTGCTATTTTGTCATCCAGCAGATTTCACCCCAGTCTGTACGTCTGAATTTGTCGCTTTGGCGCAAGAACAGGATAAATTTGCTGAAATGGATGTCCAGCTTTTAGGGCTGTCAGTTGATAGTGTTTATAGCCATATGGGATGGATTGAGTGGATCGAGACCAAATTTAACCTGTCGGTCAATTTTCCAGTGATCGAAGATGTGTCGATGGATATTGCGCGTGCCTATGGTATGATTGACGCCTATAGCGACACAACATCAACGGTTCGCGCTTGTCTGTTCATTGATCCGGCCCAAAAAGTGCAAGCGCTAATTCATTATCCAATGCATATTGGCAGGTCGGTTGATGAATTGCTTCGTGTGCAGCGCGCCCTAATCGACACTTATCAGACAGCCAATGTTGCACCGGCCAATTGGTGTCCGGGCGATGATTTCATGCAATCGGCTGCGGATTCGGTCTCGGGTGGCACCAAGGGCTGGCTTCAGCGGGTGATGCGCCCGATTGACAAATCATAGCAGGCGCACTGCTTGCATATATAGAAAATAAACTACATAATAAGGCTATCTTAGCCTGATCATTCGGGTCAGTGCTTGCAACCCATATTGAAATATGGTCGGTAATTGCCGTGACACGCCCATATTTTGACAAGTAAAATGAGTGATTAATGAGCGCGCACGAAAAGAGTAAATCCAGTTTCGATCTTTTGATGAATCGTGCCTCGGACGTCTTTCAGGCGTTGTCTCATCCATTACGCCTGTCAATTTGTTTTGAACTTAGCACGGCAGAACAATCGGTAAGCCAGCTGTGCGATGCACTGCGTCAGCCCCAGCATAGCATTTCGCAGCACCTGGCCTTGCTGCGCAAACAGAATGTTGTCAATGCGCGCAAGCAATCGCGGCAGGTTTTCTACCAGATTAGTGACCCACAGGTACAAAAAGTGTTGAACTGTATCAAAAGCGAGATCATGGCCGCTGAACCGAATGGTGCCATCGCATCATCGCTGGCGACGAGTGACGTGCAACAGGTTGCTGTGGCTGGTGAAGCTGGCCGGTTTTCCACAGTTTTTAAGCCGTCATTCGATCGGTGGCAGCAACATGATAAGGGGTAGATCAAGGGGTGGTGGTTGGCGGTTTTGCGCCTCACAGATTTACCTGACCCGCTGTGCAGCGCTGTTTTTGCTGCTGGTGATATCTATTGTTGGTGCCGGGTCGGTAAAAGCAGCCGATAGCCTTGGCCAGCTTGTTATGATTACCTCTAGCCATTGTCCATGGTGCGAAGCTTTTGAAGATGATGTTGGCAAGGGCTATGACCTCACTGAAGAAGCGCTGGTCTATCCGCTTCGCCGGCATGATTTTTACAAGGCAATGCCGGATGATTTGGCGCATCTGACGCCAGCAACGATGACACCAACTTTTATTGTTATGCGTAATGGGGCGGAAGTTGGCCGGATTATCGGTTATCCGGGCGCCGAGTTATTTTGGTGGCGGATTTCCGAATTTACCGCGCAATGATGCTTTTATAAGTAACAGAGAATATTCAAAAAAATATAAAATTCTGTCATGATTTCGTGCGTTGCTATTGCCGCCACCCCTTATTAATTAACGCTTTTCACAAAAAAAAGTAGGTTTGGAGGCTTGAACCCGTTTTACAAACCATTTTTTTTATGTTCAGATTAGTTATAAATAAAAAATCACATATGTTAAATGTGAAGAATGTCTAGAAAAGCGGGGAAAAGATGAAAACTATTTTTTATTCCATCATGGCTTTGGCTACGCTTGGCATCACAGCAGCCAACTCAGCTTCAATGATAGTCCGAGATCCAGGGCTTATTCCTTACGAAATTGTTGATGGCAACTCTATACCAAAATCATTAACAGGTGTCGCAGGCGATCCATCTAAAGGGAAAAAGATTGCAATAGGCCGTAAAGCAGGCAATTGCCTAGCTTGTCATGCCATGCCAATTCCTGAGCAGCAGTTTCATGGTGAAACTGCTCCATCGCTTTACGGTGTTGGTAACCGCCTCAGCGCGGGTGAACTGAGGATGCAACTGGTGAACTCAAAGGTAACAAATGAGGACACAATGATGCCGTCATATTACCGTACTTTTGGCTTTGAACGGCCACTGAAGAAATTTGTGGGTAAGACCATTATTTCTGCACAAGACGTTGAGGATGTTGTTGCATACCTCCAAACTTTAAAAACTGATCAATAGTCCGGAGCATTGACCAAAATGAAACAGACAAAACAATTCTCAACAATTTCACGCAGGCATGCGCTTGCTATGCTTGGTGCAGCTGGTACGGCTGTCTTCGCTGGCGTTCCTGCCTATGCGGATGGTGCAGCTGTTGCTGCTAAAATCAAAGGCTTGACCGGTGGCAAATCTGTTGGTGAAGGCACGATCGAACTTGATCTGCCGGAAATCGCCGAAAACGGAAATGCGGTCAAGGTTGCATTCTCAGTCGACAGCCCAATGACAGCCGATAATTATGTCAAAGCGGTTCATGTCATGGCCGATGGCAATCCAACCCCTGACGTCGCTTCATTCAACTTCACGCCAGCAATGGGTGCTTGCAGTGCATCGACACGGATGCGTTTGGCAAAGACCCAGAACATCATCGTTCTTGCTGAAATGAACGATGGCAGCTTCAAACAGGCACAAGCCACTGTCAAAGTCACCATTGGTGGCTGTGGCGGTTGATCAGATAGCGAACGGAGAACAAAATAATGGCAAAGATTAAACCTCGCGTAAAAGTTCCAAAGAAAGCCGCTGCTGGTGAAATTATTGAAATCAAGGCATTGATTTCGCACCCTATGCATACCGGCCGCGCCAAGGACAAAAAAACTGGAAAAAAAATTCCGCGCAAGATCATCAATAAATTTGTCGCAAGCTTTGACGGCCAAGATGTATTTACGGCTAATTTCGAGCCCGCAGTTTCTGCTAACCCGTATATTGCCTTTCCTTTTAAGGCCAGCAAGTCAGGGGCATTCACCTTTACATGGGTCGAAGATGGCGGCGCAGAATTTACTGCCAGCAAAAAGATGACCGTAGCCTAATCTTCGGATTTGGGTCGCGAGTTAATAGGGAGGATTTTATAATGCGACTAGCAGTAATGATAACAATGGCGTTCAGCTTGGTAGCTGGAGCTGCATTTGCGAAAACCCCATATCATGATGGTACCGCCGAAGTGATCAAGCCAACTGATAAGAACCACCCACTTGGTGAAATTGTGTCTGGTTATGATTTTCGCAAGGCAATGATCCGAGATGTGCAGGATGATGATTTTGAAAATCCGGCTATGCTCGTTGTCGATCATGGTGAAGAGCTGTGGGGCACCGTTGATGGTAGTGCCGGCAAATCACTCTCTCAGGCTTTCGAGGGTTGCGCCGAAGTGCCACTTGATGTGGTGGGGTCGGTTTATCCACGCTTTAATAATGCTGCCGGTAAAGTAATTTCACTTGAGCAGGTTATCAATATGTGTCGTGAGACCGCAATGGGCGCAAAGCCTTATAAGTGGGAGTCACGCGACATGCTTGGCATCACAGCCTATATCCGGATGCAGTCACGCGGATCGCGCGTCAATGTCGCAGTTGATGGAAAAGCATCTGCAGCATTTGAGCGCGGCAAAAAGCTTTATTATCAACGTGTTGGTCAGTTAGATATGTCATGTGCACATTGTCACGAAGATAACTACGGTAATTATATCCGTGCAGATATGCTGTCTCAGGGCAATATTAATGGCTTTCCGACTTACCGCCTGAAGTGGAACGGTGTTGGGTCAACCCACCGCCGATTTAGAGGATGCATGAAAAATATTCGTGCAAAACCTCTGCCTTATGGTCACGAAGATTATGTAGCGCTTGAGCTTTATACAGCTTGGCGGGGTAATGGCCTGAAGGTGGAGGCCCCAGCCTATCGGAATTAAAACTTTTAGCGCCTTTTGAAAAAGGTAAAATATTTTACCCCATACTGCCACGCAGTATGGGGTATTTTATTTGGAATAATCAAAAAAACCTATATGATGATTCGTACATAAGGTAATTTCTATATATATTTAGATGTAATTTAAAAATGAAGTTGGGGGCGTTTCAGTGACAGTTAGTTTCGGTGCAGCATTAATGGCGGGATTGCTTAGCTTTCTGTCGCCATGCGTTTTGCCGCTTGTGCCGGGTTATATTGGGTTTCTGGGTGGGCTTGGTAATCGATCAAACGATGTGTCTAATCAGGCAAAAACAATTTTGTCGCGCCTTCAGCTTGTTATGGCCTCGGTTCTTTTTGTTGCTGGGTTTTTGACGGTTTTTGTCGCGCTTGGCGCATCAACCAGCATGGCAGGCAGCTTTATCGCGCAGCACATGAATTTTTTCCAAATGATTGGCGGTGGCATAATCACTATTCTGGGGCTGCACTTTATTGGCGCTTTTAGCATTGGAGTTCTGAACCGCGATGTGCGGTTCATGCCATCGCCTAAACGGTTTGGCACGGTTGGCGCTTATGTTGTTGGCCTGGCCTTTGGTTTTGGCTGGACGCCATGCGTTGGACCAGTTCTGGCAACAATATTGATGCTCTCAGCAGGCTCTGGTGGTGAAAGTGATGGTGCAGGCTTATTGTTTGCCTACGGGCTTGGGATTGGACTTCCTTTTATTTTAGTGGCTGTTTTTGCTGACTTGTTTATGGATAAATTTAGGCTTTTCTCGGCGCAAATGCGTTATGTTAAATGGATACTTGGTGGATTCTTGGTAGTTACTGGACTGGCCATAATGACTGGAACATTGTCTCAAGTAGGTTTTTGGCTATTGCGCAATGTATCATTTTTTCAAGGGGTGGGATGATGGCTGCGACAATACGTTTTCTGGTTTTAAGTTTTTCTATCATTCTTGGATTTACCGGTCCAAGTCTTGCTGGTGATGAAAGGCCAACATTAGGTGATGATGGTCTCTATCATTATAACTGGTACCATCAGTCATTTTTTGAACTTGCCGACGATCTTGATGAAGCTCTTGCAAGTGGCAAAGTTTTGATGGTCAAATTTGACCAAAAAGGCTGCATTTACTGTGAAAAAGTTGCCACTGAAATATTAAGTGAACCAGCAATCAATAAATATGTGCGTGAGAACTTTTTGGTTGTTCAATTGGATATTTTTGGGTCTCGTGATGTGACGGATCTTGACGGGACTGTGTTACCTGAAAATGAGATGGCAGCTCGCTGGGGTGTTGTTTTTACCCCATCAATTTACTTTATAACCGAGAAAAAAGATGTCGGTAAGTTAACAGAGACGGCCGCTGCGGTGATGCCTGGGGCTTTCATGAAAGGAACTTTCATGGGGATGCTCGAATGGGTCAAAACTGGCGCATATAAAACTGAAACTCGTTTTCAGAAATATTTCAACGACAATTATCAACGAATACGTGAAGAAATGAAGGCTGGTCGTCCTGCCACCTAATTTCACCAGAAAACTCATGTGTTTAGTTCAAAATGTTGGAGTTAAATTAAGGAAATGACGATGGATCAGAAAAAAACTAAAAACACGCTATCGCGCCGCCAAGTTCTTGGTGGGACTGCTGCAGCACTTGGAAGCGTTGCCGCAATTCCATATGCCTCTGCAGCAGAGTCAAACCCTGCAAATTTACCACCAAATGTGCCTGAATGGACGCCCTATCTTGGCGCCGGTGTTGACGTTAATCCCTATGGTATGCCGTCTGAACATGAGTCGCACGTGATCCGTCGCAATGTCGGATGGCTGACCGCTAGCACCGAATCATCAATTAATTTTACGCCATTGCAGGATCTTGACGGGATTGTCACGCCAAATGGCCTGTGTTTTGAGCGTCATCATGGTGGTGTTCCTGAAGTGGTGCCTGCTGATTATCGCCTGATGATCAATGGACTTGTTGATTGGGAATTGATTTTCACCATCGATGATCTCAAACGGTTTCCGCAGGTAAACCGGTTCCATTTTCTGGAATGTGCAGCTAATGGCGGCATGGAATGGCGCGGTGCGCAGTTGAATGGATGCCAATATACTTTTGGTATGGTGCATAATGTCCAATATAGCGGTGTTCGCTTATCCGATATCTGCCGTGAAGTCGGGGTAAAACCATCGGCCAAATGGGTTCTTGCCGAGGGTGGTGACTCGGCTGGCATGAACCGATCGGTTCCAATCGAAAAAATTCTGGATGATTGCATGATTGCCTATTCCATGAATGGCGAGGCCTTGCGGCCTGAACAGGGCTATCCGGCGCGATTGGTTGTGCCGGGCTGGGAAGGCAACATGTGGGTGAACTGGATTCGCCGGTTGGCATTCGGTGACGCCCCGTATATGGCGCGCGGAGAAACCTCAAAATATCCTGAC
>ERZ802822.1947-NODE-1947-length-11990-cov-6.970117_pt1 | contig 11990 bp, 8 predicted proteins | sample MGYA00345649_ERZ802822 | MGnify/ENA primary metagenome ERZ802822 (study PRJEB30503, sample SAMEA104212359) | marine metagenome | biome: Westerlies Biome; feature: [SRF] surface water layer (ENVO:00010504) within the epipelagic zone...; material: water... | reverse complement strand
AACATAATCATCTAACACTGTTTTGATATCGAGTGGCGATGGAACACCCTCCCCGCCCTTCACAAAACTGCTTTTATGCTCTTCGCGTATGATATCCATGCATAATTCGACACATTCGTCGCAGATAAATACGGTCGGCCCAGCGATGAGTTTTTTAACCTCATGCTGACTTTTCCCACAAAATGAGCAAAATAACGTAGATTTGCTATCCTCTGTCGATTTTGCCATCTTTAATTTGCCCTCATAAGGTTCATAAAACTAAACTCACTAGATATAATAGTATTAGATTAATGCCTCTTGTCATTAAAACTCAACAAAAAACAATATTTTTTTAACGCTGTATATTCTTTTAGCACGTTATTTAGCTTTTTTCAGGGACGGGCCGTTTTGTGACCACCTCGTCAATCAATCCCATTTCTTTTGCTTCAGTTGGTGACATGAACGTGTCACGCTCCATGATTTTTTCAATCTGTTTCAAGGTTTTTCCAGAATGCTTTTCATAGATTTTGTTAAGCCTACTTCTCAAACTGATTATTTCTTTGGCATGAATTTCAATATCGGTTGCCTGACCTTGAAAACCGCCTGATGGCTGATGTGTCATAATACGGGCGTTTGGCAAACAATGACGCTTGCCAGCTGCTCCAGCGGTAAGCAACAAAGAGCCCATTGAGGCCGCTTGTCCAATACATACTGTTGATACATCTGGTCTGATATATTCCATGGTATCGTAAATGGCCATACCTGAGGTCACGACCCCGCCTGGAGAATTTATATACATAAATATATCTTTTGACGGATTTTCTGATTCAAGAAACAATAATTGAGCACAAATCACAGACGCCATCATGTCTTCAACAGGGCCATTTAAAAAGATAATACGCTCTTTTAGCAGACGAGAATAAATATCATATGAACGCTCACCTCGATTTGTTTGCTCAACAACCATTGGGATCAATGCAGATGTTTCTTGTGGCGCAGTGCCTATCATTACTACCTCTTTTATTTATTTACCTAAAATAATGCGCATGATCCAGATTAGCCATAAATGGATAAGCCTAATGAGCGCATTTTAAACCTAGAGCGATTTATTCCCAGTGCCAAGATGTTTGACCAAAAAATCTGATTTTATGATTTTTTAGCAGCCGCTTTTTTTGCTGCTTTCTTTGCAGAAGGCTTCTTTTTAGCGACCGCTACATCTGAACCAGTTTCGTCTTTTTCTGACTTCGCTTTAGCAGAATTTTTGGTAGCTTTTTTGGCAGAAGGCTTCTTTGCTGCTTTTTGGGCCGGTTTTTTGGCCTCACTACTGTTACCAACAACTTCTGGCTCATATAAAGCATCAATATTTGTTTCAAAGTCTGTAACGTTAGCAAGCTCAACAATATAATCAATCACCTTATCCTCAAACAAAGGACCTGCAAGCTGCTGCGTTGCTTCTGGGTTTTTCTGATAATATTCTACAACCTGCTGTTCTTGACCTGGATAATTCCTTGCCTGCTCAAAAATGGCGCGCTTTGTATCTTCTTCTGATACTTTTATGTTGTTAGAACGCCCTATCTCAGTGAGCATCAATCCCAATCTTACTCTTCTGGTTGCAATCACCTTCGCTTCTTCCTTAGAAGCTTCATCAAGGCCTTCATCTGCAGCATGTTTATGGTCATGTGCGTGATCATGGTCATGTGCGTGATCATGGTCATGTGCGTGATCATGGTCATGGTCGTGATCGTGATCATGGTCGTGGTTATTCTCAATCCCCTGCTCTGATTTCATAGAGCTAGCAACAACATCATATTCAGAGGAGAGTAATGTTGGCGGAACGTCAAAATCAGCTTGTTCATTTAACTGATCCAAAATATTTTTCTTTAGCATTTGACGTAATGCTGGCTGATGCTGCGAGCTCAGCTGGTTTCTTACTGCCTCTTCCAAAGCTGGCAATTTCTCGAACCCCAATTTTTCGGCAAGCGCGTCATCTAATACAGGCTCTCCTTTGGTTCGGACTTCTTTAACAGTAACGGCAAAGACAGATAGTTTTCCAGCAAGGTGAGCTGCTTGATAATCCTCCGGAAATGGGACATCGATATTTGTTTTATCGCCTGCTTTAACGCCAACCAACCCATCTTCGAATCCAGGTATGAATGAGTTGCTCCCAAGCTCCAATGAGTGATCTTGTGCAGCCCCGCCGTCAAACGGAACACCCTCAATAGAGCCTTCAAAATCAATTACAACAACATCACCAAGAGCGGCCTTATGCCCTTTTTTTGCTTCAACGGTTGGGCTGTTTTCAGATGCAAGCCGTTGCATCGTGTCGCTGAGTTCAGCCTCATCTATCGGCAATGTCGGCCGCTCTATTGATAAAGCCGAGATATCTGGCAATTCAATCTGTGGCAAGATTTCGCATTTCAACTTAGCTTCAAGATCGCTGCCATCTTCATATGCTGTGATATCAAGTGATGGCTGACTTGCAAGGTTGAGATCATTCGATTCTATTGCTTCACGAGCTGCCTCATCAAGCATGGCTTGTATTACCTCGCCTTTGGATTGCTCACCATACCGCGCTTTAACAACAGAAATAGGAACCTTTCCTGGACGAAAACCAGGCATTTTCACTTGTTTGGAAATCTCGTTCAATTTAGCGTCCACACGTGCTTCAATATCGCTTGCGTTAATTGCAATCTTGAACTCACGGGCAAGCCCTTCATTAAGTGATAATGTAATTTCCATGCTCTATATTTCCTAATTTGTTTTTAGCGCGCCTGATATTGTTTAAATTCAACCAATAATTTCGACCTAGAATTTCGACCAAGAATTTGGCTGTGATATTTGTGTTACAGACCCTCAGAATGGTGCGAGTAGAATGGTGCGGGCGGAGGGACTTGAACCCCCACATCGTTAGATACCAGAACCTAAATCTGGCGCGTCTACCAATTTCGCCACGCCCGCAACGATAATAATGATGCATCGCTACAAAAATAACATCACTTCGTCAACATCAATAACGCATAACGTCCTAAATTGTAGCTAGATTTTCATTATTCTTACTGTTTTTGATTTGAATAGTGATGAATGATGATAATAAGCAGATGACGATAATAAGCAGATGATGGGGCGAGTGACCGGATTTGAACCGGCGACATCCAATACCACAAACTGGCGCTCTAACCAACTGAGCTACACCCGCCATCAACATCTAATGACATCTCTGCCAACTAGAATAAAAGGTAATACAGCAAGAGAATTTTTGTTGCAACACCCTATCATCATAGTTGATATAGATTAACTAAAAAAAAGGGTGGGGCATAACTATGCTTAATAAAATGCTTAATGAGAATCTCTTAAACCTAGATACAGAAACTGCGTTTAGCGTTCTTGCCAGAGCAGGAGAGCTTGAAAAGGCAGGATTTTCAATCGTGAATCTTGGAATAGGACAGCCAGATTTCAGCACCCCTGCCCATATTGTTGAAGCTGGCATCAAGGCGCTTGAAGATGGCGCTCATGGCTACACCCCTTCAATGGGCCTTGTGTCTCTGCGAGAAGCCGTATGGCAGGATTTAACCGAACGTTATGGATATTGCCCCCCCATTAGCCAAATACAGATAACACCTGGCGGCAAACCTGTTATATTTATGGCTGCGATGATTTATGGCGGCAGGGAAAAGGAAATCATATTACCTGATCCCAGTTTTCCTATTTACACATCATCAGTGGCCTATTCTGGTGCGACGCCTGTTACCTATGGTCTTAATGAAGAAACTGGATTCGCTTTTAATGCAGATGAGATTTTGAGCAAAATCACCAGCCGTACAAGTATGATTATGATTAATTCGCCTCACAATCCCACTGGCGGCATAACGCCTGCGTCAGAGATCAGCAAACTTGTAGACGGATTGCTAAGCTATCCAGATATCACTTTATTTTCAGATGAAATTTATGACAGACTTGTCTTTGAAACTCCGCCACATTCTCTTCTTTCCTATCCAGAAATACGCGATAGGCTTATCGTTCTAAATGGCTGGTCGAAAACCTATGCCATGACAGGCTGGCGCATCGGTTTTGGTATTTGGCCAGAACAGAGCGTGGAATTTGCAGATAAAATTGGCGTTAATTATCATTCTTGCGTAAACGCCGCTACTCAATATGCAGCACTAGCAGCCACGGCTGGGGATCAGAGCTGTGTTGAGAACATGCGCGTGGTATTTAAACGCAGAGCAACATTAATAACGGAAAAATTGAATAATATAACAGGAATAAGCTGCCAGTTACCCGGCGGTGCTTTCTACGCTTTCCCGAATATAACAGGTCTTGGGCTTACCTCAGAAGATATACAAACCATCCTTCTTGAAGATTACGGGGTTGCTGGTCTGGCAGGAACCGCTTTCGGCCATAATGGCGAGGGGTACCTTAGACTTTCCTCTGCTAACTCAGATGAATTAATCCTAAAAGCCTGCACTATGATAGAACAGCTTGCAAATAGTCACGCATAAAGATTGCATAAATTTTATGCAAAAACTGAAATATTTATCCCCAGCTGGTCAGATAGTTGCATGTTGCGATTGGAGTAGTTAGTTTCAGCGATTATTCGGTTAAGTGAGTTTAAAAACAGGTTGGTTTAATCCTCCTATCGAATATAAAAAAATGCATTTTCAGGGTCCATGAAACTCATGCGACCCATTGCACACAAAAACAGAACGACTATCCTTATCGTTTATAAAATAGCGGGAAAGACATTATGAAAAAAATTGAAGCTATAATAAAGCCGTTCAAGCTAGATGAAGTTAAAGAGGCACTTCATGAAGTTGGAATACAAGGCATCACAGTTATCGAGGCAAAGGGATTCGGCAGGCAAAAAGGCCATACTGAGCTATATCGAGGCGCAGAATATGTCGTTGATTTCTTGCCCAAAGTAAAAATTGAAGTTGTAATTGAAGATTCAATGCTAGACACAGTGGTAGAAGCGGTTCAGAACGCTGCTAAAACAGGGCGCATTGGAGATGGTAAAATTTTTATATCCTCAATTGATGAGGCTATCCGAATCCGTACCGGGGAAAAAGGCGGAGAAGCGGTTTAATTTTTGCTTGAGACTCCTTCACTAATCACAGTATAAATGGATTATAAATATCTGTATTTATTTTATAAATTTGTAAAAAATATGGCATGAAAGGATTTAAAATGTCAGACGTAAAAAAAATTATGGAAATGATAAAAGAGAACGACGTGACATATGTAGATGTGCGCTTTACCGATCCGCGCGGTAAGATGCAGCATTTATCGCAGCATGTGGATACAATTGACGAAGAGTCATTGGAAGAAGGGTTCATGTTTGATGGCTCCTCCATTGCTGGTTGGAAAGCGATTAACGAATCAGATATGTTGCTAAAGCCTGATTTATACCGTGCCTATATGGATCCGTTCTTTGCGCAACCAACATTAGCGCTTTTTTGCGACGTGTTAGAGCCATCATCAGGCCAGCCATATTCTCGTGACCCGCGCTCAACCGCTAAGGCTGCCATTGCGCATATGGAATCTACAGGCGTTGCTGATACTGCTTTCTTTGGACCAGAAGCTGAATTTTTCTTGTTCGAAGATGTTAAAATGGATGTATCTATGAACCGTGGATATTATGAAGTTGACTCATCCGAAGGCCCGTACAACAGCGCAAAAAGCTATGATGAAGGTAATCTTGGACATCGCCCTGATGTCAAAGGCGGATATTTCCCAGTGCCACCTGTTGATTCAGGACAGGATGTGCGAAGTGAAATGTTATCTGTTATGGCAGATATGGGTGTTCCAGTGGAAAAACATCACCATGAGGTTGCCCCATCCCAGCATGAATTAGGAATGAAATTTGGCGAGTTGGTTGAAACAGCAGATAACCTTCAGCTCTATAAATACTCTGTACAGCAGGTTGCCAATGCTTATGGCCTTTCTGCGACTTTCATGCCGAAACCTATTGCAGGTGATAATGGCTCTGGTATGCATGTGCATCAATCATTATGGACTGACGGCAAGCCCTTATTCGCCGGTAACTCCTATGCTGATTTATCAGAAAGCGCGTTATTCTACATAGGCGGTATCATCAAGCACGCAAAAGCGCTAAACGCTTTTACAAACCCATCAACAAACTCCTACAAAAGACTAATACCAGGGTATGAAGCACCTGTGCTACTTGCATATTCAGCACGCAACCGTTCTGCATCATGCAGAATTCCTTTTGTTTCTAGCCCTAATGGAAAGCGTGTTGAAGTTCGCTTCCCAGATGCAATGGCTAACCCATATCTTGCCTTTTCTGCGATGCTTATGGCTGGCCTTGACGGTATTAAAAATAAAATTCATCCAGGCGATGCAATGGATAAGGATTTATATGACTTGCCAGCTGAAGAGCTTGAGCAAATCCCAACTGTTTGTGGGTCTCTTCGTGAGGCGCTTGAGAGCCTCAACGCTGACAGAGCTTTCTTAACAGATGGGGATGTGTTCACAGATGAGCAAATAGATGGCTATATTGACCTTAAAATGGAAGAAGTCATCAATCTTGAGCACACACCTGCCCCGATTGAGTTTAAAATGTATTACTCTTTATAAGCGTTATTTATCATCTAAAAAATTTAAAAACTCCGAAATTAATGTTTCGGGGTTTTTTTATACTTTTTTGCCAAATTGCTATATTATTCTTTTTGGATATTGTATTTCAAATTAACGTTTTAATACTAAATCCAGTATAATCATACCATAAATGTAAATGGAGTTGCCCGTAAATGGCAGACTTGTTCGGAAATGCTGCATCGAGTGATGAATATGGCGCACAGCAAATAGAGGTGCTGGAGGGGCTGGATCCTGTTCGGCACCGTCCTGGAATGTATATTGGTGGCACCGATGATAGAGCAATGCATCATCTGGTGGCCGAAATTCTGGATAATTCAATGGATGAAGCGGTGGCTGGTCATGCTGATTGGATTGAAATCAACCTAATTGATGAAACAAATATCATTATCAGCGACAATGGAAGAGGCATCCCGGTAGATCCGCACCCAAAATTCCCAAACAAATCCGCATTAGAAGTGATATTAACAACTTTGCATGCTGGCGGAAAATTCTCAGGCAAAGCTTATGAGACGTCTGGCGGTCTTCATGGTGTCGGGGCGTCTGTTGTAAATGCGCTTAGCATTAACCTTGATGTAGAAGTTGCAAGAGACCGTAAATTATACAAACAAACCTTTTCAAAAGGAAAGCCGACCTCATTATTAGTAACGGTTGGTTCTGCTCCAAACAGGCGTGGAACCAGCATTCAATTTTCACCTGATCCTGAGATTTTTGGCGACGGATGCCACTTTAAACCAGCTATTCTCTATAAAATGGCAAAATCAAAAGCTTATTTATTCGCAGGTGTCGAAATTCGCTGGAAATGTTCACAAGCACTTCTTACGAACAAAACTTCTTCAGCCCCTTCGAGCGAGACTATTTGTTATCCTGGCGGGTTAGCTGATTACCTAACAGATGCAACAAGGGGACGCAATTTGATGCTTTCCTCTGCATTTACAGATAAAACCGAATTAGAGGGTCAAAAGTTTGAATGGGCTTTAACATGGCTGGGACCAGGAGAAGATAGTTTTTTCCACTCCTATTGCAACACGGTCCCTACGCCATCTGGTGGAACTCATGAAAATGGGTTTCGTCAGGCCATCACAAGAGGTATGCGTGTTTATGGCGAATTAAAGGGCCAAAAGAAAGCATCGGAGTTGACTGCTGAGGATATATTAGCAAGCTCTGCAGGTATGCTCTCTGTTTTTCTAAAAGACCCACAATTTCAGGGGCAGACAAAAGATAAGCTTGTTTCAACAGATGCCACACGGCAAACAGAAGCTGCTGTAAAGGATAGGTTTGAAATTTGGCTTTCAGCAGAACCAGATCGCGCTAACGATTTGCTTGATGCCGCGATTGAGAGAATGGAAGACCGCAAACGTCGCAGAAAAGAAAAAGAAGTAGCGCGCAAATCTGCTACTCGTAAATTGCGATTACCTGGAAAATTAGCAGACTGCTCTGCACAAGATACAACCACTACCGAGATTTTCATCGTTGAGGGAGACTCAGCCGGAGGTTCTGCAAAATCTGCGCGCAACAGAGCAACCCAAGCAATTCTTCCCATGCGCGGAAAAATTCTGAATGTTGCAAGTGCTACATCTGATAAACTCTCTCAGAACCAAGAATTAAGCGATTTGTTGCTGGCGCTAGGCGTAAAATCAAAGACTCAGTTTGATCTAGCTGACCTGCGCTATGGGAAAGTTATCATTATGACAGATGCGGACGTGGATGGGGCTCATATTGCAGCTTTGCTAATGACGTTCTTTTATCAAGAAATGCCCCAGCTTATCGAAGCAGGAAGGCTGTTTCTTGCACAGCCTCCTTTGTATCGTATGATGCAGGGAAACAAGACGTTTTATGCACAAGATGACGCTCACCGCGAACAGATAATGATTAATGAATTTAATCCAAAAGGCAAAGTGGATATAAGCAGGTTTAAAGGACTTGGTGAAATGCCGCCCTCGCAGCTTAAAGAAACAACTATGAGCCCTGACACACGCAGATTACTGAAAGTTCACCTTCCAAAACGCGATATTGAAGGCGCCGATAAGCGCCGCGACGCGGACAGGCTGGTTACCACATTAATGGGCAAAAAACCAGAGCTTCGATTTAGCTATATCAGAGAGCATGCAGATGATGTGTTATCCCAATTGGATATCTAGCCAAATATAAAGCCACGCTATACCCTGCTAATGAGCTTTTTTATAGTACTCGTCACGTCATCAGGTGCTTCCATAGAAGATAAATGACCAATACCAGACAAGACAGTCAAATGAGAATCCTGAAACAAGCTATGAAGCTCCTCTGCGAGCGCAGGAGGGGTTAATTGATCTAACGCCCCTACCAGAATTTCAACTGGCATTTTTGCAGTAGTAGCAAACGGTCTAAAATCTGGTCTTCCGATAATTGCCTCTTGCTGAAGGGTGAAATTTGTTTGACCAACCTGTGCTGCCATATCCATCACATCTTGAACCAGTGCCTCATTCTTTAATGCCTCAGCTGATAGCAGGCTTGGCAAAAGACGGGGGGTCACTCCTTTAAATTTCCCTAATTTTGATAGTTCAATCAGGGCCTCGCGCTGTTGTTTTTTCTCTGGCGTATCAGCTCTTCCGCTTGTTGAAAACAACCCCATTCCTATTACTTTTTCAGGTGCAAGATGTGCAACCATCTGAGCAACATATCCACCCATTGATAAGCCACAAATCACAAAATTAGAATTTTGTTTTGATATAATCTCCTGCGCCATCTCGTGAATAGTATTAACGCCTAACGTATTGGCAACTTCGATTTCATAGTCATATTTAAGAGCGCTTATTTGCGTTTCAAATAGCCGCTTTGTGCATAAGAGTCCGGGAACTAGAATTAGTTTTATCATCGCAATTTTCCTAGATTTTAAAGCAGGATATTATGTTCATCGAAACAAGCATATCTGATGCTTGACCAATAGGATATAATTAGCGTATTACAAGCACGAGAATTTAATAATACTAATCGAAAATCCTCGATTATTTAAATAATTTAGTATTTAATCTTTTTTGGGAACAATCAAATCTCAACATCTTTTAGCGAACTTGGGCTTAGCACAGAATTATGCAACGCTGTATCCAAATTAGGATATGAGACCCCGACCCCTATTCAAGAAAAAGCCATTCCTATTATCCTAATGGGCAGAGACGTAATGGGATCTGCACAAACCGGTACTGGAAAAACGGCCTCCTTCACCCTGCCGATGCTGGATATACTAGAATCAGGAATCGCTAAAGCACGCATGCCACGCTCCTTAATTCTGGCCCCTACTCGCGAACTTGCAGCACAAGTAGCAGAATCATTCGAAAAGTTTTCTGTAAATCATGAGCTTTCAATGGCGTTGTTAATTGGAGGCGTTAGTTTTTCTGATCAGGAATCTGCCCTTGAAAAAGGGGTGGATGTGCTTATCGCCACGCCGGGAAGATTACTTGATCATTTTGAGCGTGGAAAAGTACTTCTTCAAGATGTAAAGATTCTTGTGATAGACGAAGCAGATAGAATGCTTGATATGGGTTTTATTCCAGATGTTGAGCGGATTGTCTCACTATTACCTAAAATACGACAAACTCTCTTTTTCTCGGCTACCCTGTCTGACGAAATACATAAAATTGGCGCTAAATTTGTGTTAAATCCCAAGATAGTTGAAGTTGCGCGTGTTGCGCAGACAGCCTCTACCATCTCGCAATATATCTGCAATACAACCCCTAAATCTAAACAAGGTCAATTGCGCAAATTGCTCAAAGAAGAGCCGATAAATAATGCCGTTATTTTTTGCAATCGCAAAAAAGATATTTCTTCTTTAGTCAGGGCGCTTAAGAATCATCAATTTAATGTTGCAGCCTTGCATGGTGATATGACCCAATCTGCCAGGCTTGCCGCGCTTAAAGCATTTAAGGATGGCGAAACCAAATACCTTATTGCATCTGACGTTGCTGCTCGCGGTCTTGATATTCCCTCTGTGAGCCATGTTTTTAATTATGATGTTCCATCAAACGCTGAAGATTATGTTCACCGCATTGGAAGAACCGGACGCGCGGGCAGAACTGGACGTGCCTTTACGCTGGTCGCAACTACGGATGATAAGAAATATCTATCAGCCATTGAGGAATTGATTTCCGTTGCCATACCTGAACATGCTGCTGGTGCGTCTGAACCTAAAGCAAGTGAAACTGAAATTCTTTCTGAACAACCAGCACCCGCTAAAAATAGCAAAAAAATTAAAGAAGAGGCCGTAAATGCTACCCGGAGTGAGGCGCCAAAGACTAATCAAAGTGACACTCAAAAGCCAAACAGGCCTTCTCGTCACAATGAAAAACGCCCCCCTGCTTGGACTGGCGGTAATAACTTTGATGATCCAGAAACAATACCTGCTTTTTTAAGATAGCCTTTTTAAGATTGCAGTCTTAATCCTAATATCACCTGATTATCGAAATAAAAAAGCGTCTAACGCTTATGTGAGCTCAGCGATTTTAGCACAATTTCTGCTAGGTCAGGGGACAAACTATTTTCACTTAAATTTTCCAGAACCTCTATCATCAAATTCTGTCTATCTTCAATAAAGTTTCCAAATCTCGTGAGAGGCAGTGCTAATCTAGCCGATATTTGTGGATTCTTTTTATCCAACAATAATAGCTGTTCTGCCAAAAACCTATAACCACTGCCGTCATCTGCATGAAAATGGACAGGATTACCACTTGCAAACCCGCCAATAACACATCGAATCTTATTAGGATTATCTGGGTCAAAGGCAGGGTGGCGCATCAACTCTTTACATTTTTCAGGCGTTCCAGCAACAATCGAGCTTGCCTGCCACAAAAACCAGTTTTCCATAACCAATGGGTGCGATTTCCAGTTATCATGAAATTGCTGCAATGCGAGCTCACGATTTGCAACATCAATATTATTTAAAGCACTTATAGCGCCCTTAACAAGGGTCATATTGGGATTTGAGACTTGTTTTAGCGCCAGAGATTGCGCCAGCTCAATATCTGCTAATACCCCCCATGCCAATATCTGATTATGCAAACTTCTTCCAGAGGCATCTAAAACGCCCAAATCAGCAGATGCGTTTTCTAACTGACTGCGAAGATACCCGCTTATATTGCCCGCAATACGTCTTACAACATTCTGCTTTGCAAAAAATACGTTTGGCGGATCTGGATGTTCTACTTCAGCCAATAAAATTGACTGGCTTGGCGGCATTAGCAAAAGCGCTTTAAAAGCATCATTGAATTTCTCGCTTTTGAGTGAGGCAAGCAACGCTTCAGATAATTGCATCTCCAATGATGCATTTTGTCTGTCTAAATATGCCTCAGAAATAACTTTATTATATAATATTTGCGCGGCATCCCATATTACAAACGGATCTGTATCAAAGGATATAAGATGTAAAT
>ERZ802822.1946-NODE-1946-length-11991-cov-6.141850_pt1 | contig 11991 bp, 6 predicted proteins | sample MGYA00345649_ERZ802822 | MGnify/ENA primary metagenome ERZ802822 (study PRJEB30503, sample SAMEA104212359) | marine metagenome | biome: Westerlies Biome; feature: [SRF] surface water layer (ENVO:00010504) within the epipelagic zone...; material: water... | reverse complement strand
AAATAAGTGGCGAATATCATCCTGCAGAAAGTTTCTTTACTAGCTTTAAATATGAAAAGGGAGAAGCCATTGCTTACAGAATTGACCAGCCAGAAATTGGAGACTCTACCCAGTATAATTTGTTCACCGTATTTAGATTTTCAGACAATTTCAAGATTTCTCTTGGGCATAGATACTCTGAGTTAAAAAATAAAATTACTCACGAAGAATTCTATGCAGGTGAAATTAATAGATTTGAAATTGACTACCAATTTGATAATGCATTATCTACAAGAACAATTATTGAAAAAAATGATTTTAGTGACGATTATTTCCTTGAGGCTTTATTTCAGTGGAAACCCAACCCTTTTACTATCTTTTACATTGGTGGTACACAATTCTATGAAGAGCCCAACCCATTTAGCGATAATATAAGATTAGAGACATCTCAGATTTACGCTAAATTTCAGTATTTTTATAATCCGAATGATTGACTAAGTTAACAGCTAATCTGCTCACCAGTTCTTTTGCCATCTCTTATGGTGATTGAATTAAGATCAAAGCTGATGCTATCTTGACTCAAAAACAAGCTCCTGACCTGAATTTTAGATAGATCCAAACCTGAGGCTTCAAGACAAGAAAGTGGGATATTTATCTTTGACCAGCTTGTCATCGACTTAGATGGTAATATGACTGAGCCTCTACAATTATTACCACAGCCGACGCTAAAATAAAGCGAAGGGTTTGTAAGTGTGTTGACTCTCATAACTATTTCATAAAAAGGAGATTTCATAGTAGATAAATTAATTGCTGATTGAGTTGAAATACCAAACGCTTGCAAAGATTCATCTGCAACAAAGATGATATTTTTAGCATCATCTTGCCTCTGATAATCAAATCTTGTGATTTTAATTTTGTTATTAGCGCTTATAAAATCATCCTTTAATACAAATTCAGGTCCAGATTTAGTTACCACAAACTCTTTGCCTGGAATTGAAGCAGCGCCCAGGAATACATTCACAGAATCAAGTTTGGAAAAAGTATTCTGAGTTTGAATACTTGTAAGATTTGTATCTGATTGATAAGTGAGGCCATAACCATAAGGAAATAAAGGATCATATATGCTGTCAGTAAAATTTAAGACTGCTTGATCTTTAGATTTAGGCCAAGAATATGAAAGTTTGCCTTTAAAGTCATAATTAATTGTATTATTTTTTTTAAAAAGCACATCTGCTATTCCTTCTACTGCTGAGCCAGGAAGCCAGGCAGCAACAAAAGCATTAGAAGCATTTATATGCTCATTCACCACTAAAGGTCTTCCAGATAAAAAAATACTAACTGTAGGAATGCCCTTAGCACTTATGAGCTTTAGTGAAGACAGAAACTTAGGATCAGTTGCCGCAAATGAAACATCATCTATATCTCCAAGCATTTCCGCGTATGGCTCTTCACCAAACACCCCAATGGCAACATCTGGTTTTTTATTAAATTTACCATCTGAAGAGAACTCAATTGTTCCTCCAGAAGAGTTAATGACTGCTTTTAAAGCTTCGAAGATAGAACTAACATTTACGAAGTCATTGTTTGAGTTCTCTCTTCCCTGCCAAGTAATTGTCCAGCCACCTGTTTGAGAAGATATTTTATTTGCTGCATCGCCAAATACAACTATGTGTTTTGAAGGATCAAGGGGTAATAATCTATTATTATTTTTTAGTAAGACTATCGATTCTCTTACAGCTTGACGAGCCAACGCAATATGATCTGGATGGCCGAGATAATTTTCCTTAAATTCGTGAGGTTTTCTATTATTGAAAAGTCCCAGCCTTGATTTTACATTTAAGATACTTCTAACGGCATCATCAAGCCTTGATTCAGATATTGCGCCTGATTTAACTTGCCTAATTGTATTTCTGAGAAGATCTTTCCAATTTTCTGGAACCATAAACATATCTACCCCAGCATTAAAAGATTGAGCACATTTAGAATTAGAGCAGCCCTTAACCTGTCCGTGACCATTCCAATCACCAACTACAAAACCATCAAATTGCATATCTATTTTTAAAATATCAGTTAAAAGCTTTTGGTAACCGTGAATCTTTTCACCATTCCACGAATTAAAACTTGCCATAACAGTTTGAGCACAGGCATCAAGAGCATCAAAATATGGAAACCCATGCAGTTCTCTTAGGCCTGCTTCAGAGATTCTTGTATTCCCTTGATCAATTCCTTCAAATGTTCCCCCATCGCCCATAAAATGTTTTGCGGTTGCAATTACATGGTTGTTGTCTAGAAATGTATCGCCCTGACCCTGAAGTCCAAGAACTAATGCTTTACCAAGTTTAGATACCAAAATTGGATCCTCAGAAAATCCCTCATATGTTCTACCCCAGCGATCATCTTGAGGGACAGCAATTGTTGGGGCAAATGTCCAAGCTACCCCAGTTGAAAGAACTTCCAGAGCAATCGCTTCACCAATGTTTCTAACCAAAGCTTCATTTCTAGTTGCGCCCAAACCTATATTATGCGGAAAAAGGGTTGCGCCAATTACGTTATTGTGTCCATGAACCGCATCAGTGCCCCATAATACTGGGACCTTAACACCCTGATATGAAGGAGAGGCTTCATAAAACTCTTTGCTTAATGTCTTCCAATCCTCCGCTGAGCTGTATTTATCTTTATTTGGAGCAGTATTTCCTCCGTTTAGTACAGAGCCAATCTTATATTTCCGAACATCTGCAGGCGAAATAAAGTCTAAGTCTCCCTGAATTACTTGCCCTACCTTTTCTTCAATGCTCATTCCCTTAATTAGCTTTTCAATAAGGTCAGTATTGTCAAAATCAGTATACTCACATGTATTTTTTCTTGTCCAGTCAGCTTGCGCCAAAAGATTGGAACTGGTAAAAATCAAAATTATTATATAAAGGCTTCGCATAATTTTTTTCCTATTAAAAGTCTATGTCTAAAAATTCAATCTTAGTTTTTTTCTATTTAAGATTTAGGCTAAATTTATTAATAAAATTTAGACTTCCATGCAAACAAGTCATTTCTTGATTAATAATTGCAAGTGGTATTTGTTTAAGCACATCTGCATGTATTGATTTTCTGTTAACTAAGAACTCCTTCATGAATCTATCAATATCAAGGAATTGTTGCAAAGAACGCATCAAGCCCCCTGCAATGTAGATTCCACTTCCAGGCATATACGCTAATGCAAGCTCAGATAATATTTGTGAAAGAGATATCAAAAAAAATTGTACACTTTTTTGAGATAATTCATTTTTGGCATAACTTGCAACAATCTCTTCAGGAGATTGTTCATCAGATGAGATACATTTATAAATTTTCTTTAAACCACCACCAGAGAGCAAATCTTCAATAACAATAAAATCTTCTGGATTTGAGAGATTTAATTCTTTAAATAATTTAGGCATGCTTAGTAAGCTATTACCAATTTCGGTAGGAAGAACAATATTATTATTTATCACCTGAGCTACTCCTAAGCCAGTGCCTGGACCTAAAACTAAAGCAGTATTATTAAATGAATTGCCCTCATTAATAAAAATCATTTCATTCCTATCAAAAAGTGATAGCCCATGACCAATTGATTCCCAATCATTAAGGATATGGCATGAGTCAATTTCGAACTTATTAAGAACATCTGATTCGTCTATATCAAACTTTCTGTTGGTCATTGAAATGGATTGATGGAGCTTGGGGCCAGCAATAGAAAATACTATATGTTTGATGTCCATATCTTCATTGAGCAGATTCTCAATTATCTCATCAAATGAATCAAGACAATCTAGATTCCGCTTATGAGCGTTTTGTAACTCAAAAGAGCCAATTTCAGCTGTTGCTGTTCGGATATTAGTCCCGCCAATATCCACAAGTAAAACTTTCTTTTCTAAAGTAGAAACTTTGGATTTTATTACCATAGCAAAAGGTAAGTAACTATTAAGATTCCAAAGATAATCAGGGTATTTATATTAAATGAAAGCTCTGTTTTAAAATTAATTCCTGATAGTTCAATCGCTTTTTCTTGATTGGTGTAGCCTTGAATCCATGCAGTTAAAAAACATCCTAATCCAGAAGTCAAAAATACAACCCCCATCCTATGAATAAATGGATACTCTGGAAAGATTAAGAAAATAAGCAAAGATAAGATCAATGACATTATTGCAGCCACTAAAACGCTCAAAGTAGTAGCTTTATTCCAAAATAGAGCAACTAAAAATATTACCAGAATGCCAGGAGTAAAAAATCCAGTAAAGTTTTGAATGTACTGAAATGCTGACTCCATGCTTCCAAGCAATGGCTGTGCGCACAAAACAGCAATCACTAATGCTATCACAGCAACATTCCTGCCGACTGACACTAGTTTTGTTTCTGATGGTTTTAAAGAAGTAAAATTTCTATAAATATCCATGGTAAAAATCGTACTAATACTATTTGTCATAGAGGCTAATGAGGAAACTATGGCAGCAATTAAAGCAGCAAAAGTAAGACCCAAAATACCGTTTGGCAATAAGGACATCATCATTGGGTATGCTTGATCAGATTTATCTAGCTCAGGATATATAACTGCGGCGCATATTCCAGGAAGAACTACAACAAATGGCATTAAAAGCTTAAGGTATGCTGCAAACATTACTCCCTTCTGTGCTTCTGGCAGCGATTTTGCTCCGAGTGCTCTTTGAGTAATGTATTGATTGAAGCCCCAATACGCAAAGTGAGCAATCCATAGGCCGCCAATCAAAACCCAGACTCCAGGAAGATCTTTATATGCAGGATTATCAGTAGATAAAATCATGTCGAATTTTTCAGGAAGTAATTGATAAACTTGATTCAGACCATTGAATATTCCTGTACCATCCGATATTTGATTTAAAGCAATATAAGATACAGAAAGACCTCCAAAGATTAATAAAACAACCTGAATGATATCTGTCATAGCGACTGCTTTTAGCCCACCCCAAAGTGAGTATGCTAAAGATAGGAGAGCTAACAGCAATAAGCCGGTAAATAGATCTAGCCCAGTGAGTGAATTTATTGCCAACGATCCAAGCCACAAAACGCTTGTAAGATTTATAAATACATAAACAGCCAGCCAAAAAAATGAGAGTACAAGACTTACCCTTTTATCAAACCTCTGTTCAAGAAATTGAGGCATAGTATAGATTTGCTTTTCTAAAAAAAGAGGTAAGAAATATTTTGCCATTACTATTAAAGCAATGGCTGCAGTCAATTCATAGGTTGCAATTGCCATACCAACTACAAAGCCTTGTCCGGACATTCCAATTATTTGTTCAGCAGAAATGTTTGCAGCAATAAGAGATGCTCCAATAGCCCACCAAGGCAATGATCTTCCAGCTAGAAAATAATCTTCAGCAGTTTTCTCTTGGCCCAATTGAGATCGAGAAACATATTGAGCTAGAAATATAATCCCAATGCAATAAAAAATAACAATAAATATATCTAATTTACTAAATAGCATTAACGGAATCCCCTAAAATCATGTAATAGGTATTATCGTTTAATTAAAAGGAAATGTAAGAGAATCTATAAATTAAAGGCAAAAAAAAACAGAGCTAGGCTCTGTCTTTTCAGTTCGAGATTGGAAGGGGTCTAAAGTGAGAATCTCTTTAGCTCCTTGAAGGCTTTCTCTTTCCTCCTTGGTGGGTCCCTAAGCTCTTTTTTATCGTCGACTCTTAGTTACGCTTTCGCCCTTCGTCTCTTCCTCCTCTTTCTCTCTTACTCCCGTCTGCAGTTGATTGTAAGTCGGTCCGAGTTGGTCTATTAAATATACGCCATTGCTAAATAGTGTCAACACATGTTAATAAAAAAATATAACTATTTAAAAAAAACACTGGAGATGAGTAATATAGGATATAAAAAATTAAAGCAGTATTTTATCTGAATGAAGAACGTCGGCGTACTTTAATTTTAAATCAACTAAGTTTGATTGATGAGCATCATTGCTTCTGTCTCCGACACAATTCTCAACCACAGTGGTTAACAAGTTATGTTGTAAGGAATCTAATGCTGTAGCCCTAACGCAGCCACTAGTAGTGACACCAGAAATAATCAATGAATCAATATTTTGTAGTTTAAGTAAATCATAGAGATTTGTTTGAAAAAAAGCACTTGCAAATTTTTTTTCAATTATTTCTTCGGTAGATGTTGGTTGCAATTCCTTTAAAAAAGATACCTCCTCAGAATTAGGCTTTAATATATTCAATGCAGGCAGTTTCTTTCTGAAGATGGAAGCTTCAGATTCGTTTCGATAAATGGTGGTGGTAAAAAATATAGGTAATTTTTTAAGCCTAAATTTTTCTACCAGCTTTATGTTTGCATCAATAAGTTCAGGGCATTCAAAACCCAGAGGTGATAACGGATCTACAAATGCTTTACACATATCAATAACAACCAATGCAGGATAGTTACCTATGCCGGTAGAGTATGATTCAAGCTCGCTCAAGATTTATTGATTTTGAAAGGTTGGCGAAACTGGAGGCTCAAGGTTAGTTTCTTCAAGACTTCTTGTTTTGATTTCTTCAATGCTTCCACCAAAATTAAACATTTCATCTTTAACGGTGTCTTTTGACATTTGAGATCTTAAATTTTCTGTTTCTTTTGTGTTAAGGGTAAGGTCATCATTGATAACAACTCCATACCTTCTTGCTCCATTAATTGATACCAATCTTTTGGCTACATCTGAAGCAACTATAGAGGGATCTCGTTGCAGTGGATCACCCCAGCCTCCTCCTCCCCAAGTATTAAAGTAAAGTAAATCGCCCTTCTGAACTTTTACACCTTCACATTTTGCAGGTATGTATTCTTCAGTTCCATCTGATCTGACTAGTAACTTTGATGAACGCATTCCTGGCTTACCGCCATTAACTCCCCAGGGATATGTAAGCCACCTATCGTCATGAATTCCAATGTGACCATCCACCAAGAACCTATAAGCAACAGATAAACCATTACCGCCTCTATGAAGTCCAGCTCCACCTGAATCTACCACAAACTCATATTTTTCTATTCTTAAAGGAAAGTAAGCCTCAACAAATTCATTTGGTACATTGGTAAAAGAGGGCCAAAGAGAATGCCCATCAGGACCATCTCCTATAGGTCTTCCAGGAACACCGCCAAATCCAATTTGGAACAATTGAAACCAATCACCTTTATCATCGTAACCTGAAAAGAATAAATGCGGAGAGTCTGAAAATCCTGCAGCATTTAACATCTCATTGGGAGCGCCCATTCCCAACAAAGCTCCCAAAACATCAAAAATTCTACCAAGGGCATGCGTTCTTCCTGACAAAGCAGCAGGATATTGAGGCTTTAAAAGTGTGCCCTCAGGAATCCTAACATCTACCAAATCATAAAAACCATCATTAAATACGATTTGCGGATCGACAACATTAATAGTGAAAGACCCAAAAAACATTTTAAACATCTCTTCGTTGAGATAAAAATTAACAGAACTTTGCGCTTGAGGATCCGTTCCCTCGAAGTCAAAAATTGCAACATCGCCTTCTCGCCACATTTTACAATGAATTTTATAAGGACCCATTCCCATGCCATCATCACAAATGTAATCAGAAAACTCTCTGGGCTCCTCAGGAATAAACATGGAAATGATGTGCTTCATGGCGTCATAATTTCGCTGCAGCATTATATTCATGGTTGAGCAGAAAATTTCATCTCCAAAACGATCGGCAATCTCATTGCATCTCTTTGAAGCAGTGTTGCATGCAGCTACTAGTGCATTTAAATCAAATCGATTCCACTGCGATGTTCTAACATTATGCAGAATCAGTTCTAATATATCTGATTGAAGCTCACCTTTTTTATAAAGCTTAATTGGAGGAATTCGCACTCCTTCTTGAAAAATTGTAGTGGCTTCAGTAGGAATTGATCCTGGAACCATGCCTCCATTATCTGACATATGCCCAAACATTGCAGACCAAGCTATATGCCTACCATCTCGAAAGATAGGCTTTAAAACCATCCAGTCAGGCAAGTGAGAAACAGCTGCATTACACATATATGGATCATTGGTGAGAATTATATCTCCCTCTTCTATCTCTTCATCATATGCTCGCGTAAACCCATGAATAAATGACCCAAACTGACCTACCACCATCTTACCTTCTCGATTGGCAATCATCGGGAAACAGTCACCTTGCTCTCTAATCCCAGGTGACAAAGCTGTCCTGCTAACCAATGCATCCATTTCCTCTCTAGCATTTTTAAGTGCGTTTTCAATTAAATCCACTGTAATTCCATCTACATCTATAGGGTTTAGTGGAGATTCGTTTGTTTCAATAATTCTTGCTGGCATATTTATGTGATTGGATTGATAATTAAATTGCCTACCTCATCGACCGCAGCCTCATGATTTGGCAATACTACAGTGGTTGAGTCCATTTCAGAAACAATTGCTGGTCCTGGTATTAAGTGTTTAGAGTGTAATTTATTTCGATCATATATCTTTGCATCGTGCCATTGGGATTCGTGATAAAAACGAGAATCTTGAATGACAGCATCCTCAATAGGAGTTGCTGATGAAGGGTTTGCGAAAGAGCTAATTTCTGCTTGAGCAACCTTTACAATCGCTCGGATCATCAGAATTTCATGACCATCACTTAACTTAAATGTAAACAGTTGATAATGCTCATCATCAAATCCGTCTGTTATCAGTTTAATTCCATTTGTTTCGTATTCCTTTTCATCAAACTCAACTGTAATTTGGAATGCTTGCCCGGCGTATCTTACATCTGCTTGATAGGTGACCTCTAGATTTGAGTTACTTACACCATCTTTAATAAGCGATTGAGATGCTTTCTCCCTCAGATTTCTTAAATCTTGAAGGAATCTATCGGTTGTTATATCTTGTGCCATAGCTAGATAGGATCGAGAAGCTTCATCTTGAATTTGAGTAGTAGCATCGCCATAAGCGCAAAGCACGCCAGGACCTGGAGGAATAATTACAGGGAAGGAATTAGATAATATTCCCAGTGCATTAGCATGCAATGGGCCTGCGCCACCAAAACCCACTAGGGCAAAATCACGAGGATCAAAGCCTTGCTCAACAGATACAAGCCTTAAGGCACCAAACATTGATTCATTAACAATCTTGATAATTCCCTCAGCAGCTTCCATTAAATCAATGCCAATACCATCAGCAATTTGCTGAACCGCTTTTTCTGCTGCGTTTTTGTCTATTACCATATCGCCGCCAAGCTGCACGTCACTTGGAAGCAGGCCTAAAACTATATTGGCATCACAAACAGTAGGTTGTTCCCCGCCTTTCATATAAGCGGCTGGGCCTGGCTCTGCTCCAGCTGACTCAGGTCCAACTCTAAGAGCTTTTGTTAATTCTGGTACAAATGCAATTGAGCCTCCACCAGCTCCAACAGTTCTTACATCTACTGAAGGGGCTTTAACTCGGACATCGCCTACCAATGTCTCCCTTCTCACTTTAGCTCTTGAATTTTGAATTAAAGCAACATCCGTGGATGTTCCTCCCATATCAAAAGTTAAAATATTTTCATATCCTGCCTGATTGCAAAAATGTACTGCGCCAGCAACACCGCCAGCTGGACCAGACATAAGATGATTTACAGGAGAATCAGCTGTAGCCCTGCTAGATGCAAGTCCTCCATCTGATCTTAAAATCGATAACTGCACATCATTGCCTAATTTTTTTTCAAGGTTTGACTGCAAATTATTAACGTAATTCGAGACCTGAGGTCTAACATAAGAATTTAAAACAGTGGTTTCTGCTCTCTCATATTCTTGCATTTCAGGTATCACTTCACTTGAAATAGAAATAGGAATATCTGTAAAAATTTCTGCTGCAATCTTCGCAGCAAGAATTTCATTCTTATCATTAATGTATGAATTCACAAAACTAATGGTTAAGGCTTCTACCTCTCCCTTATCTTTTAAGAGATTGAGTTGCTCTCGAAGATGATCTTCATCAAGCTTTACTGAAATATCACCTGAGGCATCAGTTCTTTCTTTAACCCCATAGGTTAACTCTAATGGAGCCAGTAGCGGCCCTTTTACAAAACTTACCCAGCCACCTAAGCCACCAGGACAAAAAGATCTTGCAACCTGCAAAACACTTTCATACCCGTGAGTTGTTAGAAGACCAACCCTAGCACCATTGCCAGTTAAAACTGCATTTGTTGCAACAGTAGTTCCGTGCATAACAAGTTTGATATCTTTGGGGTCAACTCCAGATTGGTCGCATATTCTCGCAACTCCATTGAGAACACCAACTGAGGAATCTTCTGGAGTAGAGGGCACTTTAGCTGTATGAGTTGATCCATCAGACTCGTTGATTAAAAGAAAGTCTGTAAAAGTTCCGCCAACATCAACGCCTAATCGATATGACATAAAATTTTTATCCTATTTTAAAAATTATATTTTAAGTCTATACCATAAGTTGCATAAGGAGCCTCATGGATAAATGATCCGCCAAACTCAGGAGCTGGAATAACTTCAGCCAAGTATTCTTCATCAGTAATATTCCTTCCCCATAGGGTTAAGCTTAGTTTTTCACCAATTAGTGAGGCTCTAAAATCTACTAGCTCATAAGGATCTCTTACTGATCTTGTCATATCAGACGGCACTACTGGAAAAGCAAGCAAAGCACCCCATACGGATGGCTGTTGATCATCTTGAACAGTATGGAACCAAGTTTCGCCTACTTCCATATAATCCATTCTTAAAACCAAGTCATAGTTAGCGGAAAATGATGTTTCATACTGTAATCCTAGGTTAAAAGTATGCTCCGGAGCTAAAGGTGCATTGTTACCAACAGTATTTGGTCTGTGAGCATTCTTCTTGATTTCTCCATCGGTAAACCCAACACCACCATCAAGAGTTACATTATCAGAGACAGCGTATTTAAAATCTAATTCAGAACCTGAAATATCCAGCTGATCAATGTTGGTCACAACTCTTAGGAGACCCCAAGGTCCAGCAAAAAACTCAAAGAACTGATTATCATCAACTTCAGTTTCAAAAAGTGCTCCATTTACTTCAAGTCTGCCGTCAAGGTATCTGCCTTTAAAACCAACTTCAAAGGATTTAGAAACCTCTTTTTTAAATGTATCAGATACGCCTAACCCAGCGCCCACAACACCTAAACCAAATGGATTTCCAGAGTTTAGCCAAAAATCAATTGTTGCAGCACTTCCAGAAGAATTAAAGCCGCCAGATCTAAATCCAACACCATAAGATGCATATACAGTTGTATTTTCACCTTGAGTGGTCAAAGAGATCTTAGGTTGGAATTGATCAAAAGATTTTTCTCTTGAAGGAATTGAATCGCCCACCGCAGCCATAGCAGGGTTAATGGGCTGACCTCCACCATAATACAAAGCAGCCGCAGCACCAGGAACATTATTATTTACGGAACGTTTCTCCTTATCATAACGGCCCTCAAAAGATAACTCAGTTACATCTGAAAGATCGACTGAATATTGGCCGAAAATTGAGAAGACGTCGGTATAAAAACTATCATCAAACATTAAGTCTGTAGGATTTTTTCCAGAAGCTGGAACGAAAGACTTATACTCAAATCCATTTCCAAGATCTGCACCATATGATACAGCTACATCCCTTTCGATTTCTGCATAATATGCACCAATCAACCATCTAGTTGATTCGGTTTGATCACTGCTTAACTTTAATTCAATAGATATATCATCTTGATCTCTCGATTGAAATTGATAACCATCACAAGTATGTGGCAGGTATGGTCCCAGTACTGAATTAGCAGCAGTTGGTGCGGTGCCTGGAGCAGCAAATGAGAAGCCAGGAGGCAAAGAATTAATTAGTGCTAAATTGCTTGCTGTATTTGAAGAAGCGCATGAAGGAACAAAAAAGTACCCACCAAAAGCTCCAGAGGTCCCATCAGATAATAAAAATTCTTCTAAATGATTGTATGCCAAAATTGCAATGAGCTCTCTTCCACTAACAAGATCTTCAGTA
>ERZ802822.1945-NODE-1945-length-11992-cov-13.135627_pt1 | contig 11992 bp, 10 predicted proteins | sample MGYA00345649_ERZ802822 | MGnify/ENA primary metagenome ERZ802822 (study PRJEB30503, sample SAMEA104212359) | marine metagenome | biome: Westerlies Biome; feature: [SRF] surface water layer (ENVO:00010504) within the epipelagic zone...; material: water... | reverse complement strand
CACATACTTATAATAATATATCGGATAATATAATATTTATGGATTTTTTTAATGACTTCAAAATATCTTTTGCCGAAATAAAAAAAGGTTCAATAAGGTACAGAAAAGCTGGGAGTGGACCACCATTATTAATGTTACATGGTAATCCACAAACACACGTAATGTGGCATAAAGTAGCACCAGTAATTATAGAAAACTTTACAGTAATTTGTCCTGATATTCCAGGTTATGGTAAATCATTCAAACCCAATTCATCAGAAAACCACAAAGAGCATTCAAAAGTTAGCATGGCTAATAGCTTAATAGAATTTATGAAATTATTAGGATATACGTCATTTAATATTATTGCGCACGACCGAGGAGCCAGAATAGCTCATCGTTTAGCCTTAGATTTCCCAGATAAAGTTTTGAAAATGATATTGTTAGATATTATTCCCACTATTGAGCACTTTGAAAGAACTAATATGGATTTTGCAATGGGTTATTATCATTGGTTTTGGTTGGCCCAAAGAAATCCTATTCCAGAATCTGTTATCAATAAAGCGCCTGAAGAGTGGTTTTTTGCTCACACATCAAGAGAAAAAAAGAAAAAAGATTTTTTTTCACCAAAAGCTTTGAATGATTACCTCGAATGTGTAAAAAATCCAGAAACTATAAATTCTATATGTGAAGATTATAGAGCTGCTGCCTCAATTGATTTGATAGATGACAAAATCAGTAGGGAAAATGAAATTAAGATAAAAATACCAATATTAATTTTATGGGGAAAAAAAGGTAAAATTGGTCAGTGGTATGATCCTTTGTCGATCTGGAAAGAGTATTGTTCCCAAGAGGTAAAAGGTTATGGAATTGATACAGGTCACTATCTAGCTGAAGAAAATCCTGAGGAAATTATTAAAAATATTAATGAGTTTTTAACATAAATAAGAATGAGGTATTAAATCTAAAAATGAATGAAATCAAAATAAATGAAATAAATAATCAGTTACCAATTTGGAACCTTTCAGAAATATACAAGGATATTAAAGATCCAAATATTGGAAAAGATATAAAAGAAATTAGCAAATTATCTAATGAATTTTTAAAAAAGTGGAAGGGAAGAATAAAGGAATTAAGTGCAACTGATTTTGTCAACTGTATAGAAAAGTACCAAGCAATAAACGAATCTATATACAAAATAGGAACCCACAGCAGTTTAACATTTGCCACAAATATGGAAGACCCTGAAATTTCAAGATATAATTCTTCTATTTCAGATCAAATAACTGAAATACTGTCTTCGTTAATTTTTTTCACATTAGAATTATCAAAGATAGATGACAAGACAATTGAAAGTTGGATGAAAGAAAATAGTGCTCAAAAATGGCAACCATTTATAACTATATTAAGAAAAAGAAATCCATATCTTTTAGATCCTTTAGTAGAAGAAATTTTAATTGAAAAATCAGCTACTGGAAGAGCGGCTTGGGTTAGATTGTTTGATGAAACTTCAGCTGCTTTACGTTTTCCTTTCAGAAAGGATTTACTAAGTGAAGCTGAAATTCTTAACCTTTTATCGGACTCAGATCCAGAAAATAGAAAAATTGCGGGTAAATCTCTTTCAGAAATTTTAGATAAAAATAAACGTATATTTGCAATGATACTAAATGTAATTTCTAGAGATAGATATATTGAGGATAACAAAAGAGGCTTTCAAAGAATAATGTCTTCCAGGAATCTAGATAATGACGTCGAAGATGAAGTGGTTGATGCACTTGTAAATACTGTTGATAAAGCCATGCCGAAGCTTACTCATAGGTATTATAAATGGAAAGCTAAACAGTTTGGTAAAAATAAGTTAGATTGGTGGGATAGAAATGCCCCATTACCTCAAACTTCAGAAAATCCTATTAAATGGTCAGATGCTAAAAATATTATCTTAGATTCATTTTCTTCCTTTCATCCAAAAATTTCTAGTTTGGCAGAATTATTTTTTAAAAATAACTGGATTGATGCAAGTGTAAGACAGGGTAAAGCATCTGGCGCTTTTGCACATCCCTCAGTACCTTCTTTACACCCATATATTTTAGTAAATTATCAAGGGAAAATAAGGGATGTTATGACATTGGCCCATGAATTGGGACACGGAGTTCACCAAATTTTAGCAGCTAAAAATGGACTGTTGATGGCTGAAACACCTTTAACACTTGCAGAAACAGCGTCAGTTTTTGGAGAAATGTTAGTGTTTAGAAAATTGTTGGATGAAAGCTCAGTAGAACAAAAAAAACAATTATTAGCTGGTAAAATTGAAGACATGTTAAATACTGTTGCTAGACAAATTGGTTTTCATCAATTTGAAGTTAAATTCCATGAAGCAAGAATAAAATCTGAATTAACGCCTGATGAAATAAGTGATATTTGGATGGAAACGCAGTCCCATGCTGTTGGACCATATGTTAACCTTAATAAAGATTACAGGGTATTATGGGGTTATATTCCACATTTTGTACATACCCCTTTTTACGTATATGCTTATGCATTTGGAGACAGTTTAGTTAATGCTCTTTGGTATGCTTATCAACAAAGTGATAAAGATGAGTTTTCAAAAAAGTATATTGATATGTTATCTTCAGGTGGAACAAAAAGTCACAATGATTTATTAAAACCATTTAATTTAAGTGCTTACGAAGATAGTTTTTGGGATAAAGGTATAGCAATGATTACCAGTTTAATGGATGAGCTAGAAGAATTAAAAAAATAAATATCAATTTCTCATAGGTTATAACAAATATGACAAATAAAAATAATTTACGTGATGAATTAAGCTCTTCAATGACTGGAGGAAGACTTAGACGTTATGCAAAAGTTACTTCAGCAATGGGAGGTCTGGCAGCAAGGCTGGCCGGAGAAAAATATTTAGGTATAAAAATAGATAGAGAACAACATGCCTCTGATTTAAGAGCTGCTCTTGGTGGATTAAAGGGACCCTTAATGAAAGTTGCACAGATTTTATCTACTATTCCTGATGCACTTCCTAAAGAATATGTCAATGAACTATCACATCTTCAAGCTGATGCTCCTTCAATGGGTTGGCTTTTTGTTAAGAGAAGAATGAAAGCCGAACTAGGTGAGAATTGGTTAACTAACTTTAAAGATTTTGATAAACAAGCCTCTGCTGCTGCTTCACTTGGTCAAGTACATTTTGCTGAAAGTATTGAAGGAGAAAAACTAGCTTGCAAATTACAATATCCTGATATGGGCTCAGCGGTTCAAGCTGACTTAAAACAACTGAAACTAATTTTTTCATTATATGAAAAATATGATTCAGCTATATCTACTGAAGCTATACATGAAGAGTTATCAGATCGATTAAAAGAAGAACTTGATTACTCCCATGAAATTAGAAATTTAAAATTATATAGGCACATGCTGTCAAACCAAAGTGAAATTACATTGCCAGAACCTGTTGAAGACTTATCTACTAGTAGACTTCTTACTATGACGAGAGTTCATGGTATAAAGATAATGGACTTTATTAATGATAATTCTGAAATGAAAATGCGAAATCAAGTTGCTATGAATATGTTTAAAGCGTGGTACATACCTTTTTACAAATTTGGTATTATTCATGGAGATCCCCATTTAGGAAATTATACAATTCGACCTGATGGCGGTGTTAATCTTATGGATTTTGGATGCATAAGAATATTTAGACCAGACTTTGTCACAGGTGTAATCGAATTATATAAAGCTCTAAGAGATGGAAATGAAGAACAAGCAGTTAACGCTTATAAAAGATGGGGTTTTGAAAACCCATCAAAAGAACTTATAAGTGTATTAAATATTTGGGCAAATTTCATTTATCAACCTTTATTAGAAGATAAAGTTAGATTAATCAATCCAAGTGAATCGGGTCAATATGGAAGAGAAACAGCTGAGAAAGTTCATGAAGAATTAAAAAAGATAGGAGGCGTAAAGCCTCCTAGAGAATTTGTTTTAATGGATAGAGCGGCAGTTGGTTTGGGCTCAGTTTTCATGCATTTAAAAGCTGAAGTTAATTGGTACAGAATTTTTCATGATTTAGTAGGGGATTTTAGTGAAGCAACATTATCCAAAAAACAACGGCAGGCTCTAAAAAAATCAGGTTTAGATAGTTATTAATTATCAACTAATATTTTGTAATATTGTGTCTAAAGATTTTTTTGCATCACCATAAACCATCCTAGAATTTTCCTTAAAAAACAGAGGATTTTCGATACCTGAATAACCTTTACCTTGCCCTCTTTTTGAAATAAAAACTTGTTTAGCTTTCCAAACTTCTAAAACAGGCATCCCTGCAATAGGACTATTAGGATCCTCTTGGGCTGCTGGATTTACAATATCATTTGCCCCAAGTATCATGACAACATCAGTTTCAGGAAAATCAGAATTAATTTCATCCATTTCTAATACAATGTCATATGGAACTTTAGCTTCAGCAAGTAGAACGTTCATATGTCCTGGAAGACGCCCAGCAACTGGATGAATCCCAAATCGAACTTCTTTCTTTTTTGCTCTTAATCTAGATGTTAATTCAGAAACAGCGCTTTGTGCTTGGGCTACAGCCATTCCATAACCTGGAACAATTATTATTTTGTTAGCTTCATTTAATGCAGATGCAACAGATTCTATGTCTATTGGTTTCATTTCACCTTCTATATCCATTGCAGGACCACTTGCATCACCCCAACCACCAAGAATAACAGAGAGAAAATTTCTGTTCATAGCCTTACACATAATATATGAAAGAATAGCGCCTGATGAGCCGACTAGAGCTCCTGTAACAATTAAAAGATCATTCCCAAGCATAAAACCAGTAGCAGCTGCAGCCCAACCAGAATATGAATTCAGCATTGAGACAACAACTGGCATGTCTGCACCACCAATAGCAAGAACTAGATGAGCTCCTATAATAAAGGCAATAATTGTCATTATAATTAATGTCCAGTTACCTTCATGATTAAGAAACATATAACCAAGAAATAGACATCCAAACAACATAGTTAAATTTAAAGCGTGTCTACCAGGTAAAATTAAAGCTTTGCCAGTAATAATTTCTGATAATTTACCAAAAGCTACGATAGATCCGGTGAAAGTAATTGCTCCTATGAATACACCAATAAAAACCTCAATATTATGGATCGTTAGTTGAGAGGAGGACATCTCTGTATGTGGCAACATAGCAGAGTTAATCCCAATAAAGACAGCAGCCAGCCCTACAAAAGAATGAAGAGCAGCAACAAGTTGAGGCATTCCTGTCATTTGAACTTTTTTAGCGACAATAGCTCCTATAATTGAGCCAATTAAAATAGCTCCAATTAACCAATGTAGCCATTCAGTTAAAAAAACTTGATTACCAAAAATGGTTGCTACCACAGCAATCATCATTCCAACTATACCATACCAAACAGCCCTTTTTGCTTTTTCTTGATTGCTCAAACCTCCTAGAGCAAGAATAAAAAGGACACTAGAAGTAATATATGAAGCAGTTAGTATTCCAATAGTCATTTCTTAGTCCTCTATTTAGCTTCTTTGAAACATTGCTAACATTCTTTTAGTAACCATAAATCCTCCAACAATATTTATTGTTGCGATAAAAATAGATACTAATGCTAAGATACTAACAATATCGTTATCAGTTTTCATTTGTAACAAAGCGCCAATTATAATTATACTGGATATAGCGTTTGTAACTGCCATAAGAGGTGTATGAAGAGAATGTGAAACATTCCAAATAACTTGATATCCTACAAAACATGATAATATAAAAACTATAAAATGTTGCATGAACTCAGCAGGTGCGTAAATACCTATAAACCAAGTTATAAGAGCTCCAATTGTTAAAAGCATGACTTGTAATTTACCAGCTTTTTTTTCAGCATCTATTTTTTCTTTAGCAATTTCTTCAGCAGTTTTTTGTTTTGTTTCATTGTTAGTCTGTTTTGCTATGGCGGCTATTTTTGGTTTTGGGGGAGGAAAAGTTATTTCTCCATTATGAAGTACAGTTGCACCCCTTATAACATCATCTTCCATATTAGTAATTGGCACACCATTTTTATCAGGGGTTAAATCATCAATCATATGACGAATATTTGTAGAATATAAATTAGATGACTGTGTTGACATTCTACTTGGTAGATCTGTATATCCAATTACTTTCACTTTATTTTTTGTTTCCACCATTTTATTTGGGATTGTTACATCACAGTTTCCACCTTGTTCAGCTGCAAGATCAACAACAACAGAGCCAGGTTTCATCAAATCCACCATTTCCTTAGGCCAAAGTTTTGGTGCAGGCATTCCAGGAATTAGAGCTGTTGTAATTACTATATCAATTTCTGGAGCTTGTTCTCTAAATAATTCCATTTCTTTTTTAATAAATTCTTTGGAAGCAGGCTTTGCGTAACCACCTTCACCAGTTCCATCTGCCTCAAAATCAAGCATTAGGAATTCGGCTCCCATTGATTCGATTTGTTCGGCTACTTCAGGCCTAACATCAAATGCTCTAACAATAGCTCCCATGGACTGAGCAGTCCCAATGGCTGCAAGTCCTGCAACTCCAGCACCAATTACAAGTATTTTAGCAGGAGGAACCTTTCCAGCAGCAGTAATTTGTCCGGTAAAAAATCTTCCAAATTGGTTTCCAGCTTCAATAATAGCTCTGTAACCCGCAATATTTGCCATAGAAGATAAGGCATCCATTTTTTGAGCTCTACTTATTCGGGGTATCATATCCATAGCTTGGACAGTTACTTTTTTCTTTTTTAAGCTTTCAAGTAAAGATTTGTTTTGTCCAGGCCAAATAAAACTTATAATATGTTGATTTACTTTTATTTTTGAAAGCTCAGTCTTTTCAGGACCTCTTACCTTTAATATGATGTCTGCCTCTTTCCAAAGTTGGTCAGCATTTTTAACAATCTTGACCCCTGCATCCTTATAATCTTTATCTGAAAAATTTGCATTTGCGCCAGCGTTTGATTCTAAAACACATTTATAGCCTAATTTTTGGAGTTGTTTTGAGCTTTCTGGTGTCATAGCAACTCTGTTTTCACCTTTGAAAATTTCTTTCGGAGCTCCAATGATCATATAAAATTGCCTCATTATTATGTTTTGTTTAAAGTGTTAATATCAAATTACTGAATACTTATAAAGTCTTCCAAAAAAAAACCGCAATTTATATTTATGCGGTTTTGACAGTTTCTAAGATTAATTTAAGCCTAGTAACCTTCTCTTTCTAACCTTTTCCTCATAAGCTTCCTAACTCTTCTAGTACTTTCAGCCATTTCTCGGGCTCTTCTCTCTGAAGGCTTTTCATAAGCTCTTCTGTTTTTCATTTCTCTGAACATACCTTCTCTTTGCATTTTCTTTTTTAATACTCTAAGAGCTTGGTCAACATTATTGTCACGAACAGATACATACATATAATAAACTTTCAATTATTTTAAATAAGAAATAGCGGAATACCATACTATATAAGGTTATGGCAAGTATTTTAAATATTATTAATCATTATATTTATATTCAATTTGTTTTAAATATGAGATAAATTAATTATATATTTTCAAACTAGGTGTAACGTGCATGGTAAAAAAACAAACGGATCATATTCAAGTTAAATTTGATTTAGTTAGAGCAATGCTCCCACATGTCCCCTTTGATGGATGGAGTTTAGAAGCTTTAGAACAAGGAGCTATCGATATAGGATTTGAACCAAAGGAAAATATTGATACTCGTAAGGATATTTTCAGAGATTTATTTAAAAATGGTTCAATTGATTTTATAGATACTTTTTCAGAAATGATAGATTTGGAAGTAAAAAACACCTATGAAGTAACAGATCCTAAACCTGAAAGAGTTCCAGAAAAAGTAAAAATAATTATTTTGATGAGATTGTCTCTTTGCCAAAAATATAAAGAGGCAGTCAGATCATCATTACCAATTACAGCACTACCTAAAAATTCAAAAAAATCAATTAATCTTCTTTATAGAACTTGTAACAGCATCTGGAGAATAATTGGTGATAAATCCACTGATTTTTCTTTTTATACAAAAAGGGTTTCATTAGCAGCTGTATACTCATCTACTTTACTTTTTTGGTTAAATGATACTTCTAGTGATCAAGAGGAGACATCGTTTTTTTTAGATAGAAGATTAAATGACATAAGTAAAATACCTAACTTAAAAAAACCTTTTAATTTAATAAAAAAAATCTCTACTAATATCAATAAAACCAAAAACACTTTGAAAATTAAATCTGTCTTTGATGTTTTAAAGAAATTAAACCAAATAAAAAATTCAAGTTTTAGTTGAATCTAATAATTTTAAATTAAAATAAAATGCCAATTAAAATACATGATAATTTACCAGCAAGAGAGTTACTCCTAGATGAAGTTGTTGATGTAATAAATAGTAGTAGTGCTGAAAAGCAAGATATCAGACCTTTAAGATTTTTATTATTAAACTTAATGCCCAAAAAACTTCAAACTGAAGTTCAATTTGCAAGACTTCTAGGTGCATCTCCACTACAAATTGAACTCACTCTAATGACCACAGAGACTTATGTTCCTAAAAATACAAAAAAAGAACATTTGATTGAATTTTATAAGACGTTAGATGATATTAAAGATAATTTTTATGATGTTTTAATAATCACTGGAGCACCAGTTGAGACTGTCCCTTTTGAAGATGTAAAGTATTGGCAAGAATTAAAAGAAATTATTTTATGGTCTTCAACAAATGTTTTTAGAAAAATTGGTATATGTTGGGGTGCTCAAGCTTTATTAAAAGTACTTCATAATATCGAAAAATACTCAATGAAAGAAAAATTATTCGGAGTATTTGATCATAATTTAAATCAGGAAAAGCAATATAGGCTTATGCAAGGTTTTATAAATAGATTTCCAATGCCAGTCTCACGTTATACTGAAAATAAAGAAAATGAAATAGTTATCTCTGGCCTAGAAATTTTAGCTTTTTCTAAAAGATCAGGAATAGGCATGGTCAGATGTCCCAAAACAAAAGATTTATTTATTCTAAACCATCTTGAATATGACGCTATTACGCTTAAAGAAGAGTTTTTAAGGGATAAATCTGAAAATATAGAGACTGAAATTCCAGAAAATTATTTTCCAAATAATGATGCTACTAAGGATCCAATAAACAGGTGGCGTCCTTATGCATTCTTATTATTCACTAATTTTATAAATGAAGTTTATCAGGATGTACCTTTTGACTTTGTGACAAAGAATATTAAATAATTTTAGTATTATAATGTCCCATTTTTCTACCTGGTTTGGTTTGTTGTTTGCTGTATAAATGTAACATATAATCCTGGTTATTGATTATATCTCCTATATTATTAATTTCTTCTCCAATTATATTTGTCATTTCCCATTTTCCACTACATTTAACGTCTTTTACGGGTAAACCACATATTGTTCTAATCAAAATATCAAATTGACTATTATCGCACCCATCCATAGTCCAGTGAAATGAGTTGTGGGGTCTTGGTGCTATTTCATTGAAAAGAATACTGCCATCTAAAAGCTCGAAAAGTTCAATAGCCAATATCCCATAAAAGTTTAGATTATGTGATAACTCTTTTGTTTTTAATCTTAGATCAATTTCAACATTATTATCTATAATTATTGGAGCAATAGTCTTATTTAAAATACCTTGTTGATGGTAATTTTCTGATATAGGAAAAAAACCATCACTATTATCAAAGCTTTTAAAATACATTATAGAAAGTTCTCTTTTGAATTCTAGTTCTTCTTCTAAAACGCACTCAACTGATCCTATCTGTTCCCAAACTTCAAATAAATTAGTATTCTCGTTAATCCTTATTTGCCCTTTACCGTCATAACCTAAGGAATTAGTTTTTAAGATACCTTTACTACCTAAAGATTTAGAGGCGGTTATTAAATCATCAGAATTCTTAATCAAATACCATTGAGGTGTTTTGAAACCAGATTTAATGGCCATTTCTTTTTCTTTTGAACGGACCTGTGCACATCTAAATACAATACTACTAGGAATTACTTCAGTTTTGTCAGCTAATAATTCGAGTGACTTAGAGGGAATATTTTCAAACTCAGAAGTTGCACATACAACATTATTTGAAAACTCTACTAGTTTATCAAAGTCGTTCCACTCGCCGTGAGTAATTCTACTAGCAACTGCCTCAGCAGGATTATCACCTTTGGGACAATATAAATGAGTTTTGTATCCTGCTCTTGATGCAGATAAAGCAATCATTTTACCTAATTGTCCTCCTCCAAGAATACCTATTATATTTTCATTGCTAGGTAATATTGGAAAATTAACTTTATAACTCATTTTTTTTGGGTGTTTCCGGCACCTTATTTGTTTGATTAGAAAGCCATTTTTTTAACAGAGAGCTAATATTACTATTAGATAAGCTTAGAATTTTAGCTGCGTAAATAGAAGCATTAATAGCACCAGCTTTTCCGATAGACATAGTGGCTACGGGAACACCACCTGGCATTTGAACTATTGAAAGAAGACTATCCATTCCTTTTAAAGCTGAGCTTTGAATAGGAACACCTATAACAGGTAAATTTGAATGAGAAGCAACCATTCCAGGTAAATGGGCAGCACCTCCAGCGCCAGCAATTATAACTTGGATAGAATTATTTTCAGCTTGTTTTGCAAAATCAATCATTCTATTAGGAGTCCTATGAGCGGATATAATTTTTGTAATAAATGGAATTTGTAATTCGATTAAGATCTCTTCTGAGAATTTCATGGTTTCCCAGTCACTTTGACTACCCATTATCAAAGCAACTAGAGGTTTTTCTTTGATTTCTTTCATATTAAGCCTCTTAATAGGTTAATATTAGTTTTTCTATTTTTCTTATAAATAAAATTAGGTTTTGAGTAGATTAACTCTCATCACTATTAGTTTCAATTGATCCACCAGCTTTAACAATGGCATTCTCAAGATCATCTTGAGAGCATAAACTTAATAAAACAGGGTGTTTTGCTGTAATATTAGAAATATTCCAATGGCTTCTAGTTCGAATTTTTTCAATAGTATCTTTTGTTGTACCAATTAATTTTGAAATTTGATTATTTTTAACTTCAGGATGATTTTTAACAATCCAAGCAATGGCGTCAGGTTTATCACCTCTCCTTGCTAAAGGAATATATTTAGGTCCTTTATTTTTGCTTTTAGTTTCTGGTAATGAAGAAGAAGATTTTTTTAGAGATAGTGTTGAGTCATTACAGCAATTATCAATTTCCTCTTGTGTAAGTTGTCCATTAAGTATTGGATCAAAACCTAAAATACCCTGACCTACGTCACCATCTGCAATAGCTTGAACTTCAAGTACATGAAGATTACAAAATTCAGAGATTTGTTCAAAGGTTAATGTTGTATTGTCAATTAACCATACTGCTGTCGCTTTTGGCATAAGTAGTGAGGACATTTTTAAAACTCCGATTAATCCTATTAATAGGTTTTATAGAAACAAGAATATTATATACAATAACACTATTTATATTTTTGCATCATTATACTTATAAATTTCATGAAACATAGCAATAATTAAGTTGAAATATTTAGTTTGTCAATCGAAGAAGTTTAGATTTTTTTTGGAAGAGGAAGCATAAATTTAGGAAAGTTAATTTTAATTTTTGCATCTAAAAAATCACCTTCTAAATTTTTGTCTAATTCAAAACTATATAGATTGGATAATGTGATTTTAGCTATTCCGTACCAAAGATCATCTTCCTTATTATATAATAAGCAAATAATTTCACCAATTTCTTTATTTTCTAAAAATATTTTTTTCTTATCAAGATTATTAAGCTTTAAATATGATAGTTTTTTACTTTGAATAGAAATTGGAACATATTTTCTTTTTACTACCCCTTTCCATTTAATTCTTGCATTCACTTCTTGACCTATGAAGCAACCTTTTTCAAAACTAATTCCACCTAATAAATCTAA
>ERZ802822.1944-NODE-1944-length-11994-cov-8.013678_pt1 | contig 11994 bp, 14 predicted proteins | sample MGYA00345649_ERZ802822 | MGnify/ENA primary metagenome ERZ802822 (study PRJEB30503, sample SAMEA104212359) | marine metagenome | biome: Westerlies Biome; feature: [SRF] surface water layer (ENVO:00010504) within the epipelagic zone...; material: water... | reverse complement strand
CTCATCAAACTAATCTAGAGGCAAGTTTGTTTGCCCCCTTTTCAGCAGCACTTTTGAAAGCCTGCCCCTTCTTTAGCATCTTGATTGCCTTATAATCATAATGATCGGAAATACTGACTTGTTTAAATTCTCAAATTTGTTCCGTAAGTGCTGATATCAGGTACTCAACCAAGGACGTTATTGTGTTGCCTCTAACAGAAATCTGGGGCGCAGGAAATCTAGCGGTTTGGGTGTCAGATAAAAGTTTGAACTGGTTCTAATACCAGCCATCCAATAATTCGTCTAACACGTGACCTATCTTTACGCCTCAGGTTCATGATCACTAACCAGCAGAGCAATAATGCTAAGACAGCTGGGGCAAACAATACAGCTTTTAGAAAGAACCAGAAATTAATTACAACGGCCAATTATATGAGGATATATTTCCAACCCTTATTCTTAATTGTTAAGTTTCTTAAAATTAAAGGAGTGGGTTTAACATGTTTTTACCACCGTAAATTACTTTTCTCACAAACCAACTTCATTTCTTGAGAAAACAGTCTCATGCGCCGATTTATGCGGCGTTTATCTGAATGTATGAGGTAAATAAAAAAATCTGGCACGCTAATTTCACAAAGAATGGGAACAAGTTTACCCGTCTCCAAAGCATCCCCTAATATGAAATCCGGCAAATTGGCAATACCTTGACCTTGCAAGGTCGCATCAAATAAAAATTGACCACTATTGCTATTAAGAGAAGGCGAGAATTCAAACTCATCAAGTTTTTTCCCCGATTTTGAATTAAATTTCCATGTACCGCGCTTTGCAGCTCCAAAATGAATGAGCCTATGCAATTTCAACTCTTGCAAGGTTTCCGGGCACCCGTATTGATCGAGGTAGGATTGTGCTGCGCACAAGTGATGGCGAACGGTTCCCAGTGTTTCCACGCCATAATTTCCAACAAGATTTGGGGTAATTCGTATTGCAAAATCATAATTGTCGCTTTCGAAATTAATCAGGCGATCATCAAAATCAGCAGTCAGCTGAATGTTGTCATATTTCTCTTTAAAACTAACCAACGCCTTGCTCAAAAAGGAAAGCCCAAAATCGCGGGGAACTGAGACCGTCAACGGACCAGAAATATCGGAGTGAACGCTTTTGAAATCTGCTTCAATTTCCTCAAAGTCATCCACAACCCTTGTGGCACGTTGATAAAGTTCCAGCCCAGTTTCAGTAACATCCCAGCGACCCGGCGACCGGTTGATCAATTTGGCAGAATAACGTTCTTCTAATAAGTTCAGTCGCCTACTAACTGCAGATTTTGCAATATTCAGCTGATCAGCCGCCTTTGAAATACTGCGATTTTCAACGACTAATGTGAATAAATGCAGATCTTCCATCTGGCCCATTTTTTCTCCTTCAAAAACCTGTCATTGTGTCCAGCTTGCAAAAGACTGAAAAAGTCTGAAAATAGACCAATTGAACAAATTACCAGAACAACCACATGGATCATACAGCACAGATTCGCAGACTTCAGTTCTGATTTAAGAACCTGTATCAGTTAAAAAATTGTATTTGTAGTTTTTTGAGAACCCTGCATGTGTTGCCTACAAAAATGGCTACTGAAGGAAAAGACCGTGAAGAGATCCCTGTCTTTACACAATTCGGCAAAAGAAACGGGCATCTCAACCGAAATACCCGCACTGTTTCCTTTGATGCGGAGAAATCTTCTTTTACGAAAGGAACTCTGATGTCGGGTTGGTGTTATTAATTAATTCTACAAATGACCTATTCATTGGAAACAAAACAACCTTTGGCTTAATAAATATCTTGCCTTCCACATCACCACACACTCCGAGCATATACCAGTACCAGCCCTTCTAACACGGCAAGAGAGATATTTGTGGTAGCCTTGTGATTATATTTGCAGGGATTCCATTTATCGCAAGAATTTGTCCTTTCCTGCATCCTGTATATTTAAAGGCCCCGGTGCAATACGGGTCTAGACTTAATTTCCGTAAGATGGTATGTCCAAATTGAAGTGAGCATCAGTCCGAGACACATCGGGGATAGCGACTAGGTTTATCTAGTGCTAAACTGGTACGCTATCCCCAGATATAGCTCTTTCAGTCCTCTTAAGTGCACGCTTTAACAACGGGTTGGTGTGATTGCACAGTATAATCTTACGAAAGGTTCTATAGTCTTGGAACGTAACCGTCTGGTCTCTCCCCTCTGACACGTCTTTTGAAGGCTTGATAGTGTCCACCATCGTTAGTGGACATTTTTAGGCACTCTATGGCGGGCAAGAAGGGTCAAAAGAAACGGTTTTGGTCTAAGGACGAGAAACATTTGATCTTTGCGCAGGCGCGGGTGGCTGGTTTTTCTGTGGCGCAGGTAGCACGCTGGTATTCGATGAATGCCAATTTGATCCACAAGTGGCTTCGCGCCCCTTGGTTTGCCACTGATTTTTCGGATGATACCCTGAAAATCGAGGGCGTGGCTTCATCCCTGGCATCAGTACCACCACCGGCGCTGGAGGCTCCCCTGTCGGTACTGCGGGTGGACATCAAGTTGCCTGGTGGTCGGCGCATATGGGGGGAGGCGCGACGGCATTGCCTGCAAATGCTGTGAACGGATCGTTCAGGCCCCATTGCCATCACGCCCGATTGAGCGCGGTCGGCCCGGTGTCGGTCTTCTGGCGCATGGGTTGGTCAATAAGTATGCAGACCATTGTCCTTTGTATCGCCAATCGCAGATATTTGCCCGTGAAGGGATCGACTTGGACCGGTCTACATTGGCAGGTTGGGTTGGTCAGTCGTTAAAGCTACTGGAACCTCTGGCCGATGCAATCGGGCGGTATGTTCGCAGCGGGCAAGCCATTTTTGCTGACGACACGCCGATCAAGATGCATGCCACGAAGAGATGCGCGACGGCGCGCATCTGGACTTATGTCCGCGATGAACGGCCTTGGAATAGCCAAGTGCCACTGGCCGCTTGGTGTAAGTTCAGCACGAACAGGCAAGGCAAGCATCCCACCGATCACCTTAGCCGGTACAAGGGATGAATCCATGCAGATGGCCACCTCTCAAGATTTACGCCTAAACGCAACGTAATCACTCCTCTTCGCCCTTTGAGGGCGAGGAAGGGTCACACCCTTCAACCGCCTAGCTGAGTACGCATGGCTTGATAAGCAACCGTTGTAGCGACGTTCGCCAAGTTAAGTGATTTGACAAGTGAACTGCGCATGGGCACATTGAATATCCGATCGTCCATTCCATCTAAAATCTGCATTGATAATCCTTTGGACTCACATCCAAAAACTAGATACGCGTCAGGTGGATAGTGCGGAGTAAAAAAACTCTGAGCCCCATGCTCCTCGAAAAAATATAGGCTTTCACGTGGTGGTTTTCTATCACCCAGAAATGTCTGCCAGCTCTCATATTCACTGAGTTGAACATATTTCCAGTAACGCGTTCCAGCCCGCACTATCGCTTTTTCATCTATGGAAAAGCCATAAGGTTTAATCAAAATCAATTCCAAATCTAACGCGACACAGGTTCGCCCGATAGCACCGGTATTGTAAGGAATTTCAGGAGCCACCAATACCAATTTCATGCGCTGATCAGACACTGGATACTTAAGCCTTCTTAATCAAGGGCGCAAACGTGGCCCGTCGTTAGCAGTCTGTTACCTAACCAAGAGGTCCTTGACAAATTTAATCTCACTGTAAAATTCTTTTGGAAAACAAATACAGACTAGGATCAATAGCGAGAAACTTACTAAAACGGTTCGAAAAATCAATTTTCGCGAGTAAGCGTAAGAATTTTGAGCGAAGCAAACGGGAATGCCAGTCAAAAGGTTGGTTGCTCGTTGAAAATGATGTCTAAGCACTATCGCTCCAGTCAAACAGGCGTTAGGCCAGATGCCTGTGAACCAACAGGAGCCAATCAGACGAGACACAGTCCTATAAGGATGCACAGTGTCGTGCATTGAGGCCCATTGTCACCAATTTAACCCAGACCATTTACTCAAACGCTGCCAGGATCATAATTCAGGACAAACAACAACATTTGAGAAGGTAAGACCCGTATAATTCAACCCGACAAGGCTTTATCAGCCATCATCACAATAGCATCAGTTTCACAGGGGCCATTTGTGAAAATCATGAGCCAGATCACGGGCCAGATCACGGGCCAAATCACGGGCCAGATCACGGGCCAGATCACGGGCCGCCCCAAAAGCGTCATCCGATTGGTTTACGCCCACCGTATAGCAAGCCTCCATTGTCGAGGCACCTCAGCCGACGAGAGTGCGAACATTGAATTCAGCGTTTGAACCAGAAATACGCATAGCATGGCATATGCACCCTTTGGGATAAATATTACATGTGGTCTGTGGGGCAGATTTGTTGCCTTTAAAGAAGAATCGTCAAAACAAACTTTATTGCCTGATGAATGGTATTTACACACTCAGAACAATCAAAGTGTCAGTTCAGGGTGCGAATAGGCCTCAGGGTAGGGCATCGGAAAATTCGGCCCAATTGGAATGACATGGTTCCATGACCGACCAAAATAGCCTTGACGGCAATGTATTAATGAACTGCTGGTTGCAACACCTGGCAAGGCGTAGACGCGACAGAGCCAGCGCCAGAGATGGGGATAGTGCAATATCTTGGCTCCGTTTAGTTTCATGCGTAGATAATAAACAGGGTCATGACGGTATAGCGTTGGAAAAAGCCGCAAGTCCGCTTCAGTGAAGTTTTCACCAGTTAAAAAAAACCGCCCATCTGCCAGAAGTCCATCAAGTTCTGCAAGCGTATCGAAATATGCTTTGAATGCCTGTTCATATATGACTTGGTCTGAGGAAAAGCCCGCCTTATAAGCGCCGTTGTTGATAGACACATAAATTCTATCATTTAAAATATTTATCTTAGATCGGAAATCTTTGTGTTCAGGATAGAAATTTGGGCGCTCTTTGTCTGAAAAACTACTTTCAAGGTGTCCGGCCCATCGATTGAGCATTCGGATAATGTCAGCGCTTTCGTTGGACACAATGCAGTGATTTTTCTTATCATAAAGAATTGGGACGGAGCGTTCTTTGGAACCTTCTAAATTATAAATATCGCGAATAAGCCTAAAATTATGACCCGTTGCAGTCTCATACGTGCATTCTGGCAGCGGAATTCCAGTGATCAGAGCGATACGCTCTGGTGCAAATTGCCAATGATTGGCCCCCTCAGGATCCTCATTGTCCGTGCGGTTTGGAAACACCACATCCATTGTAACACTGTTTTGCAAACCGAGCATGTTACGCGCCAGAGTTACTCTGTGGCACCAGGGACAATTCAGCGCAACAAAAAGATGATAACGACCGGGCTGCGCCGGAAAATTGTCATCGCCTAAAGCATGGCGAAAGCCGCTGACACCGCGTACAAATTCTCCTCTTTTACGGCGAACAGTTGCAGAAGTTTGATCTTCTTCAACAGAGGTTTGTGAAGGTGTTTTCACCAATGGAAGGTCCACTTCATTACTTGATACATTCTTCGCTCATCACTTTTAGTAACTTACAAACGCTTTGCTAATTTGATCAACGCGCTCTTATCCGCTTGCCCACTGACACGTACGCCTCTGTCAATCAAACCCTCTCGCAATTCAGTTTCGGAAAGGGCTTCTATTTTAGAATCTGGCATATTCATAAAATTCAATTTTCGTTTCATGGGCGCATTGGTTTGGCCAAACATAATAGAGGTTTGAAATCCAAAGTCTGCTGCGTATTTCGTCGTAAAATATGCAAGAAACGTGTTCAAGCTGACCCTTATCCGGGGATCATCCGTCATATACTCTGCAGTATCATCAAGCGTCTGGACCATAAGTTTGATCCAACGCTCTGCGCCTTTTTTGTTCATAAGTTCAATGGCATTATGTTGATGGTGAAAATGCAACCTGAATTCAGCACCATGATACTTAAAACCACCGCCCATTACATCGAGCCACATTGCAGACTGGGTCCTGACATGATGAGACGTATCGCCAATCCTCGCAAAAACAGACCAGAACCAAGGTTCGTCTCGGTAAACCCGTCGGTAAAAATTTTGGACGATCCTCACAATACGCTTTTGGCCCAGAACCGAATATAATTGCCAGAACTGAATGGGCTTTGATGGGTTTACAGAGGCATCAAGCGTCACAATGTCCGGTATTCGATGGGCATTGTCAGGAAGCGTTTTGTCTTTGATCGCAGCGGCAATATACGCCCGCTGGATCTTTTCGGTCATATACCCATGACTTGGCGTATAGGCAGGATAGGAAGGATTGGGCATTTAATATTCTTTTCACTTAATCGGATTTTTAACACAGTTGATCTGCGCAAACCCTAACACAAGGCTCAGCGGCCTCAGCCCAAACCGGCAAAGCGGATACCACTCAGGTCCGCCATTTCACGATGCCAAGTGGTGATATCACGCGGTGCGAATTGATTGATAGCGTTGTGGCCACAGGCGCGAGCCAAAACCTGCATTAAGGCGACACTCGCCCCAAAATACCGCGCCAAACGTTCAGCGCCGACCTGAACATCCAGGCGCTTTCGCAATTCAGGTTTCTGCGTCGCAACGCCAACGGGACAATTATTTGAATTACACATCCTCGCGGCAATACACCCCACCGCCTGCATCGCAGAATTTGACACCGCGATCGCATCTGCCCCCATAGCTTTGGCTTTTACGAAATCTTCTGCAACCCGCAGCCCACCCGTAATGACCAGCGACACCTCACGCCCGGTTTTTGCGTCAAGATGCTTGCGCGCACGGGCAAGCGCAGGGATCGTTGGCACAGATATGTGATTGCGGAAAATCAGGGGGGCCGCACCTGTGCCACCACCCCGGCCGTCAAGAATAATGTAATCAGCACCAGCCTCCAAAGCAAAGTCTATATCGTCTTCGATATGGTTCGCAGACAGCTTAAAACCGATGGGAATACCGCCAGAACGTTCGCGCACCGCATCACCAATTTTTCGAAAATCGGATGGCGTTTGCAAATCTACAAAAGTTGCTGGGGAAATTGCGTCCTGACCCGGCGTGAGCCCGCGGACCTCTGCGATTTTACCTTCGACTTTTTCTGCGGGCAAATGCCCGCCAGTGCCTGTCTTGGCACCTTGACCTCCCTTAAAATGAAAGGCCTGAACTTTTTCAACAAAATCCAGATTCCAGCCAAATTGCGCAGAGGCCAGTTCGTAAAAGTAGCGTGAGTTTTCAGCCTGCTCCTCGGCAAGCATGCCCCCTTCTCCAGAACAGATACCGGTGCCCGCCAATTCCGCCCCTCTGGCAAGGGCAATTTTTGCCTCCTCTGATAGCGCTCCAAAACTCATATCTGAAACAAACAGGGGGATATCAAGTTTCAAGGGTTTAAGCGCCCTCGGGCCAATGGTCACTGAAGTTGCAACATCCGTCTCATCAAGCAGCGGTTTGCGGGCCATTTGCGCGGGCAGAATTTGGATGTCGTCCCAATGAGGAAGGTCTTTGCGCGGCACCCCCATCGAGCCCATTTCACCGTGGGGTCCAACGTTGCTCAAACCGTGGCGGGCCAATTCATGCATGCCGGCTACAGTGGGTTCTTCAGGGGTTGGAACGGCAGAAGGTACCGCCGATTTCATATTAAATGCCGGAACAGAATCTCCAACTTCTACGCTCCCCAATCTGGCATGGCTACCGTCACAAAAAGGGGCATTGGCGCTGACCTTGCACTGACAAAGAGCAACGCTCCCAGTCTTTTCAGCCGTGAACTTCAACGGTGACATGCTCACGTCACGATGAGATCCATCGCAAAATGGTTGTGACGCTGACCGGCCACACCGACACCAAGAGTAATTTTTACCAGCTTCCAACACAACTTTAATTGGTTTTTTACCAGCAATGATTGCTGCAGAACCTTTATCCATTTGAAACCCGCTCCCTAATCATTTGCGATTGTGAGGCGCCGTAAAGTCAACGACTGGACCTTTGGGAACGACTCTGGATGGGTTGATGGTCTCGTGGCTTTCATAATAATGCTTTTTAATATGCTCCAGATTAACCGTTTTGGCGATACCAGGTTGTTGGTAAAGATCACGCAGATATTCAGAAAGGTTTGGGTAATCAGCAATGCGCCGGATATTACACTTGAAATGTCCCACATAAACCACATCAAAACGGATCAGCGTGGTAAACAGACGCCAATCCGCTTCCGTGATTTGATCCCCCGTCAGATAACGCTTTGCGCGAAGCCGGTCTTCCAGCCAATCCAACGTGTCAAAAAGCGGGGTAATGGCCTGTTCATAAGCCTCTTGAGTGGTCGCAAACCCGCACCGATACACACCATTGTTCACCGTCGTGTAAATCCGTTCGTTGAGGCTGTCGATCTCGCTGCGCAAATCTGGCGGATAATAATCCCCCACCTTGGCGCCAACCGCGTCAAAAGCGGTGTTGAACATCCGGATAATTTCCGACGACTCATTCGACACGATGGTTTTGGTCTGCTTGTCCCACAGCACCGGCACCGTCACACGCCCCGAGTAATCCGGCATGGCTTTGGTGTAAATCTCATGCATAAGTTTCACAGTGTTGACCGTATCTGGTACGACGCCATCCCCCACATCGAAGGTCCACCCGTCTTCAGCCATATACCAATGCACAACCGAGATCGAAATCATCTGTTCCAGCCCTTTAAGCGCACGAAAAATCAGCGTGCGATGCGCCCATGGACAGGCCAGAGATACATATAGATGATAGCGACCTGGCTCTGCCTTGAACCCACTGTCTCCGCTTGGTCCCGCAGCACCATCTGCTCTAACCCAGCTGCGAAATTGCGGTGCCTTGCGAACAAAATGTCCACCGTTCGATTTTGTGTCGTACCATTGGTCAACCCATTTTCCGTTTTGCAAAAGTCCCATTGAACTATGTCTCCTTTTCTAATCTGGTCCTGATCTCACGCGGATTAAAACGGCGCGACGCTTTAAACATACTCATAAACCCAGAAGTCTTGCGGCGTCAGGCGCAATAATTGACCCCCATGGACCTGTTTATTAGAACGACCCCAAAACATAAGTTACCCAACCTCTGCTCAGCCGCGCGCGTGCAATTATGGTCTCGGTCAGGCGCTCTTGGGCGGGGAATTACAAGATATCTAACGCTGCATTGCTCTGTATAGCCCCGACTATGCGGCAGGCCCTGCGCTCAGAGATCGCCAAAACCTTACGCAGATTTTCAATGTACGAACAGTGACGCGAAGGCCCAGTATTCTACCCCTCCGATCCGGGTAACGATAGTCTTATCCAGTAGCAAATCCAGAACGGACCATCTGAGACGGGTGGTCTCAATCTCAAGTAACCTCAGTCGGTTTAAATGACCGCGGTTCATACCGCGGCTCATGGCACCATACCATTTAAGCCAGCTATAATCTTCTTAACTGTGGCGTTAATCTCACGGAACGCAACCGCTAGAATGCTTCTATTGGCTTTGTTGAAGTGGTCCTGTGAATTTGGATAGCGTGCTAAATTGTATCCAACGCGAATGAATGGATGCAAGAATGACAAAGCGACGGAACTTTTCAGATAATTTCAAAGCTTCCGTGGCGCTTGAGGCGCTGCGTGGTGACAAGAGGGTGCAGGTGATTGAAGGCATGGCAGTCGGCTTTGATCCCGCAACGCTTGACCTGATGCATGAGATTGATCCAATATTTACGAAGTACCCGTTTTTTGGAAGCCACCATATCCCGGCGTATTTACCTCAATCAGGGTTCTCTGCTGGGCGACGCTGCGTGCGCCACTTGATGGGCAATGGGGTTACAGGCCATCGAAAAAGGGCCAAACAAGAGCAAGAAGCCCCCTGAACACCGCATGTTTTCCTGCCTGCTAAAGAATCTGCCAATAACGCGGCTCAATCAGGTTTGGTGCAGCGACATCACCTACATCCCAGTCGAAAACGTCTTTCTGTATCTGGTGGCGATCATGGATTGGGCGGCGCGCAAAGTGTCGGCCTGGCGGCTCTCAAATACGCTGGATGTCAGCTTCTGTATTGAGGCGCTGGAAAAAGCCATCGTCAAATATGGCAAGTCCGAGATCAAGAATACGGATCAGGGATGCCAATATACAGGCTCTGGCTGGATCACGACGCTGACCAAGACCGATATCAAAATCTCAATGGATGGCAGGGGCCGTTATCGCGACAACATCTTTATTGGAAGACTGTGGCGATCCCTGAAGCAAGAGGCCGTCTATCTGCATAAAATCACCGACGGTTTCCAAGCAAAACGGATCATCGATGACAGGATCGGCTTTTACAATTCTGAGCGCCCTCACACCGCTCTTGATAAACAGACACCTGACATTGGATGCTATACCCAAGCGAAGATACGAAAAGCGGCATAAACAGAAACCTCGTACACCTGATCCAATTCCCAAACCTATCCTAAAAAGAAGGACTACTTCACCCGCTGCTATTCCCTTACGAACACAGCTGTTTTCGACCTGCGTCATAATGGTCGCTTGAAAGCCGCGAGCACTTGATCAGCCAGCGCTTTTGTGTTGGTGTCGGGGTTTTCAGACGTGCGGAGAACCATTTGCGTATATGGCAGGTTGGGCAGATCATCATTTGCGCAGATGGGTTGGGTGCTGTTGATAACGCGACTGGCAGGCAAAGCCGCCACTGCCAAATCTGCCCGAACTGCTCCGAGCTGAGACTCAGACACATTGGAGAGATAGGCGATCCGATAATCTATGCCCGCACGTTTCAGGGCATCGAGCGCCGCACCTCGCCAAGGGCATCCGATCGGCGCAACCGCGAGCTGCAAGGGACGCTCGGTGATGCGCTGGCTGCTCTTATGCGCGGCCCATACCAAAGGCTGTTCGTGCAAGAGACGATCATTTTCTAGATGCACCACGCCACCGCCAACGGTCAATATAGCTATGTCCAATGTTCCGCTGGTCAGCATTGCTGCCAAATCTTGAGCGTCGCCAGCATTAATGTTGACCGTGACTCTGGGATGCGCGCGGGAAAATCCAGCTAAAATTTCCGGCATCCGGGTCTCAATATTTTCCAGACACAATCCAACCCGAACAACCCCATCGATATCAGGGCTGTGCAGAGCTGCGAGCGCTGTATCGTTCGCCTCCACGATACGATGCGCATGGGGCATCAAGCGGTCACCGGCATCCGAGAGTCGCATCGCACCGTTTGCACGACGAAATACTGGCGCACCGACGAGCTGTTCCAGTTTTTTCATTTGCATGGATACAGCTGCAGGCGATCTTGCGACGCGTTCCGAGGCCTGCTTGACCGAACCTGTTTCAGCCACCGCGATGAACGTTTTCAGCACATCAATTTCAAATCGCATTGAGCCCGGGTGTAAAGGAGCATTCATGCTGCATATTCAGCATTTCTGAATTTAGCTGTCAAGAAATCAAGCTTGCCAAAATACCAAATCTTAGACCAAACTGACCAGATCGGTAAAAGAGTGGTTTAAAATATGCCAATAAACGCGACTGGCTTCAAATATGAACCAAAACAGTTGGGTAGTTTTACTATGGTGAAGTTGCGAAAAACTAGTGCCGATATGTCCAAAATAAACGACAGCGTTACAATTGGTGCCAGCAAAGGTCGGGGAGCCTGCGCCGGGCGCTTTCCCGTTGCGCCCCGCAATCTGTCCCAACAAAAAGAGCGGCCCAACCGATGCCGTATCAATTTGTTGCCCGATGGGCCCGCCCGGATGCATCAAGGCCTGCTGCTTTTTACCTCAACCAAAGGCGAACCCGTTCTTGGTATGCCCATACTTGATAGGTTTGGCCCAAGCTTAAAGCAGCCAGTCGTTATGAGCTATGTTTCCGCCGGTGTCGCCGAAATGAATGATAAAGTTTTGGCAAAACCTATCACCAGCGTTTACCGTTTATCCCCACCAACTTTAAAAGATAATCAATAGGAGAGACCCGTAATGAAATACACTGAAGAACATGAATGGTTGCGTATCGAAGACGATTTGGTGGTGGTGG
>ERZ802822.1943-NODE-1943-length-11994-cov-9.529244_pt1 | contig 11994 bp, 13 predicted proteins | sample MGYA00345649_ERZ802822 | MGnify/ENA primary metagenome ERZ802822 (study PRJEB30503, sample SAMEA104212359) | marine metagenome | biome: Westerlies Biome; feature: [SRF] surface water layer (ENVO:00010504) within the epipelagic zone...; material: water... | reverse complement strand
AATGCTTGTTAAAGCTTCAAACCTAGGAACGCTGGACAGAGCCTGTGGAATGGTGAGGTTTGAATAAAAGCATCCATCAGGCTGTCAGAGGCTACACATAAGATCAGGGGAGGGTGCTGTGGTCCATTAGCCCCTATCTGTCGTGGACACATTTGGTACACATTTGGCCTCAAATGGCACACATCGTGGATTGACAGGCAGTTATGACTGTGTGAATCTTACATCAAGGAATTGACGTAAGCTACTGAAAAGAAGTGACTAAGAGATAAAGCGTTGAGGTCGCTGTTCTTTAACAAGAGTGGAAGTTCGAGTCTTCTCGACCGCACCATTATATGAACTGCAGGAGTTATAATTTGTGGTTTATTGAATTCCATCTATTCCTAATTAGCTTAAAGGATGAGTATCCAAATACTAGCGGTAACGACTGTAGCTAGGGTCCCGAGAAGAATTGAACTTGCCACAACTCGTTGTGCTTTTTTGTACGTACTTGCGAATAGGAAAGCATTTATTCCAGGTGCCATTGCGGCAGTAATAACTGCTGATCTCAATTGTTCTACGCTAAGTGGTGAACTAATACCGGCAAAATATACCAACGCTGGATGTAGAATTATTGAAACAAAAATAATAAAACATATTGTCAAGCCATCGCCCGCTGGGCGGTACTGGTACAAAGCACCTCCCAGTGCAAAAAGAGCTGTTGGAAGTGCTGCATTTTTTATAATACTCAGGCTGTTCCAAATTGGGGACGGTATGGGTATACTAAAAATATTAGCCACTAAGCCCAAAAATATAGCAAATATTAACGGATTTTTAAAAACTAAGTTGAAAATATTACTCAACACATTTGTAAAGTTTCTGATCTTATTACTGCTTTGGCATAATTCCATCGAGAGGATGCCAATGAAATAACAAAAGGGAGCATGAAATGCTATTATAGCATAATTTGGCCCTAAAGCCGTTGATCCATAGGCGTTTTCCGTAATCGGTAGACCTAGTAATAATGAATTTGAAAATAGACAACTAAATCCAATGCAGATCGCTTCTTCTTTGCTACGCTTAAAATAAAAATGGGCTGCTAGAAAGCCAATTGTGAAGCAAGTCAGTGCACTAATATAAAAAGACAAGAGAAGCCAAAGATTAAAATGTTCACTAATTTCAATTTTCGCAATTGCGTAAAATAAAAGACATGGAATAGCAAAATTCTGAGCAAAATTTGTAAGACTGTCGATACTCTTTGCACTTAACCATTGCCGCCAAATAGATAAATATCCAGTTCCAATTACAAGGAATACAGGCAGAATAACATTAAAGAGAACGTACATGTTTTATATTGAGAACTCAAAATCTAACACCATTCCGTCAAAAGCTGGTTCAACATTTTTTGGAGTTTCTTTTATCAGCGTTTCATAGTCTAGATCTACGTGCATGTTCGTTAAAATAGCTTTGTCTATTCCTGAGATTTTGATCCACTCTAGGCTATTTTCTAAATGCGAGTGAGAGGGGTGTGGGTTACGTCGAAGGGCATCCAAGATCCAACATTTTGCCTTTTTCACTTCTTCCCATGCTTCCTTTGACATCTCTGACACGTCAGGTAGATAAACGAGCGGTCCAATCCTAAAGCCAAGTGCATTTACATTTCCGTGCTTAACCTGAAAAGGTACAAAATTGATCGGTCCACCGTCCCCGTATAATTCGGTAATACCATCCAGAGTATTTAAGTTTAAGATTGGTGGGTAAGGGGAGTCGTCGGGCTGAACAAAAGCGTATTTAAAACGCTCGATCAGATCGTTTTGCGTGGCTTGATCCGCCCAAACATCTATTCGCTTACGCATATTGAAGAAAATCATCCTCAGATCGTCCAATCCATGAACATGATCTGCATGTGAATGAGTATATAAAACGCCATCCAGTGAACCAACTCCTGCATTCAAGAGTTGATTTCTCATATCCGGAGAGGTGTCTATTAAAACTCGCGTTGCGCCAGTTTCACTTTCTCGCTCTATTAAAAGAGAGCAGCGTTGGCGATTATTCCGAGGATTTTTTGGATCACAGTCACCCCAATTACCTCCAAGACGAGGGACGCCGCCTGATGATCCACAACCTAATATGGTGAAACGAAGCCTATCCATTAGACTTTGCCATACTGGCGTGCTTTAAAAAACAAAGAATTAAAATTTTCTTCTGTTTGTAGCGCAAATTCTTCATAGCTAAGATCAAATAATTCTGCTCCAACTCTTGCAGTATTTACAACATAAGCTGGTTCATTTCTTTTACCTCTGTAAGGGGGAGGAGCGAGATATGGACTGTCTGTCTCTACCAGAATACGTTCTACTGGCACCAGTGAAAAAATCTTGCGTAATTCTTTGCTTTTAGGAAATGCTGCGATTCCAGACATAGAAAGATAAAACCCAAGATCAATAGCTTTTATGGCAAGATCCTTTGACGAAGAGAAGCAATGCATTACACAAGAAAATGGAGAGTTTCTAAACTCAGCTTCCAGAATTCTTGCAATATCAGTATCAGCATTTCGAGCATGAATAATGAGTGGTAACTTTGTTTCCTGTGCAGCGTTTATATGGATTTGAAGACTTTTTTTCTGTATTTCTGCGGTATCAGACGTGTAGTAGTAGTCTAGCCCAGTCTCTCCGATAGCGACAAATTTAGGATGTTTACTGATTTGAATTAATTCCTCTAAATTTGCCATTGGTTCGGAGGAAACACTCATTGGATGGTTTCCTGCGGCATAATAAACTGCTTTATAATCTTCTGAAATTTTTCTCACTGTTGGTTCATTTTTGAGCCTTGTGCAAATGGTGACCATTCTAGTTACCCCATTATGAAGGGCACTATTGATGACTTCTGAAAGGTCTTTATCAAAATCTGGAAAGTCCAAATGACAGTGGCTGTCAGTAATATTAGGCTTACTACTCATTTGTAACCCTGTTTTGGCTTATAGTTTTGTAACATGTTTCCAAATAGATGAAGGCATCCATAACAAGACTTTCTATGTTAATATTCAAAAGATGGCCTTTATTCAATTTCGCTAGAGTAATGTTTGCAGCCTCAGACCATAAATACGCACTCTCAGGGGATGGGCACAAATAAGTCATAATCTTTTCTTCTTCATTCGACACACTTGGGAGTATTGGTGATTGCATCGCTCCTGTCTTGCAAAGGCGAGAAAAAAATTGCTGCATCATTTCGAAAAAAATTTCAAAATTATCAGATTTTGCTTTAACAAAATAGTCCTGATTTAGCTGTAATGTTTTATTTATATTTAGAGTTGGAAGCGATGAAATAATGTTTAGTATGTCTTTGTACAAATTAATACAATTTGAATTAATTATCCTGCAAGCAGCGCCGGCAGACCCCTTCGATAGTATGGAAAGAGCTTTTTCCTCTGTTTGGTTAACTTTACAACCTATGGTAGCTAAAACCGCCGTCAGATCAGCCTCGTTCAGGCGCGAAAATGATAATTTTTGGCACCGCGATTTTATGGTCGATAGCAAAAGGTTTGATTTGTGAGATATTAATAAAAATAAAGTATTTGTTGGCGGCTCCTCGAGCAGTTTGAGAAGTGCATTACCTGAGCTTTTGTTCAAATCGTCTGCAGAATCAATTATAATTATTCTCTTTCCTCCGTCAGCGATTGATAGTGAACAGTAAGATTGCAACTTACGGATCTCATCAATAGAAATATTCTTGAAGAACGTTTTTCGGCTTTCATTGTACCCGCGCCTTACAATGTAAACCCGTTGTTCTGATCCTGAAATGATGCGACTTAAAGTACCTCCACTTTGAGGCTCTAAGATTGAGTTAAGATCTTTACTATTGAGATCAATTTTTAAATCTGTCGGTTTATGGGTTGTGGTCAATAAAAATTTTGACACTTGCCACGCAAAAGAAGCTTTGCCAATGCCTCTATCACCAGCCAGCAGCCAACACTGAGGAATTCTATTTTCAGCGAAGCAATTTAAAAAATCTAGTTTTTGAGAAATATGCCCAATTATTTTTGTTGTTTGCATTGGATGCGGTGCACCAGCTATTTTGTCAGAAAAAAAATTATCTGATTCATCACTCATGGATCAATCAATTTCCAGCAGCAGTTTGCTTATATCGCGTGCAACTTCCGACTCATTCCTGTTGCCATCAACTACAATGAAACGTTTAGGAAATTCATTTGCTAAAGTCAGGAAACCTTCTCTCAATCTAATCTGCATTTCTAACCCAAAGTCTTCAAATCTAGCTTCATTATCTGAGCGCATAAGTGCTCTTGCTAGACCAATTTTAGGGTCTAAATCGACCAAAACAGTAATATCCGGTTGTCGAGGTATCATGGTCTTATCAAGTTGATCAACAACGTCTCTTAAGTCACCACGCGTCACGCCTTGATAAACCCTAGTCGAGTCTGAGAACCTATCACATATAACGGTTGATCCAATTTCAAGTGCGGGTAAAATGGTTCTCTCCAAGTGATCTCGCCTAGCTGCCGTAAATAACAATATTTCTGTTTCAGCGGACCACCTATCTGTCTCGCCTGTTAGGAGTAAATTACGGATTTCTTCCGCCCCTTTTGATCCACCAGGTTCTCTTGTGAGCAAAACTTTTTTTCCATGAGTAGTCAGCTCATCACTTAAAATTTTAGCTTGAGTAGACTTTCCACACCCATCTATGCCTTCAAAGCTTATGAATTTTCCATTCAGATTCAAAATGTACCCTCTTGGCTTTGATTAATTGAACGGAAAAGGAATTTAGCAGCTGAAAAAACTCTTTCTTTAAATCCCCCAGGTCCAACATTTTCTGCAGCAACTAAAGGGATTTCAAAAGTTGGTAAATTAGGTCTCGAAATGATTAAATTTCCAATGTTTGCACCTTTAGATAGGGGAGCTTTTATGGGTGTTTTAATTTTTGCGGTAAAATTGATGTCGTCGTCATCAAATACTGGAACTAGAATGTCCAGATCATAAGAAAGGGCAAGTCCTACCTGCCGCATGTCGCCATTCCAAACTGGTGCAAAACCGACAACTTCGTTTGCCTTGCCATATTTTTTTTCAGTGAACTGCCGGAATGCCCAATTTACAATTGCTTCTGCTTCATCAGCCCTAACGCTTTGACTTCTTAATCCTGTAACAACAAAAATTACTCTTCTTTTTTCCTGCAAAGCGGATCCAACGAGTCCATAACCAGCCTCGGTAGTATGCCCTGTTTTTAATCCGTCTGCTCCAATTCCTAGACCTAAAAGAGGATTTCTATTCTGGGTGTTGGCTGCTGCTCGACCATCAAATTCAAATGTATCTTCAGCAAACATTGGGTAATACTCTGGAAAATCAGTTATTATCCTATTTGCTAGGATAGCGAGATCTTTAACGCTCATTCTGTGTTTAGGGTCTGGCCAACCATTTGAGTTTGCAAATACAGAATTGAACATACCCATTTTTTTTGCTCGTTTTGTCATCAACTTAGCAAAGCCTTCCTCTGTACCATCTGGTGATAATGCTTCAGCCAACACAACGCAGGCATCATTTCCTGATAGAACAATTATCCCTCGAAGTAAGTCTTCAACACTAACTCTGTCGCTAGTATTTAAAAACATAGTTGACCCGCGGTATTTCACTGCAGCTTCTGAAACGGGAAGTTTCTCCGTCAGATCCAACCTACCTTGATTAATATATTCAAACGCCATGTATAGTGTCATTAACTTTGACATTGATGCTGGTGGTAAAGGTCTATTGGCATTTTTCTCAAGTATAACTGTGCCAGTAGTTTGGTCGAGGATATAAGCAGCCTTTGCTGACGTTTCAAATGAAAGCGCCTTACCACTCCACAAAAATGCGCTTAATAATAGAATAGCACATAAGAAATTTAAAACAGACAGATACTTATTTTGATACAGCATACGCATCACCAAAACCGACAGCCTTTACTTTTTGTAAAAGTGTAGATCTTTCATTTGCTGTTGCAGCTGGGCCAACAATAACTCGCCAAAAAGTCTTATCTCGGCTACTTTGTTTTTTCACAGTTGGCTTAATTTTAAGTTGATGCATTACCTCAGCAGTATTTCTTGCATTTTGCTCAACACTAAATATGCCCACTTGAATGAAAGGCTTGGTTAAGGACAAACTTTCAGAATTTTGATCTGAGTTATCTTCACTGCCTGCGCTTTCTAATGCTGCGATAGCAGTATTTGCAGCTTGCTTTTCAGATTTCTTTTTAGCAGACTTTACAGTTTTTAATGCCCGTAGGGCTGTCACGGAAATAATACGATTTTCATTTATAGCAATACCTAAGGCTACAGCGGCTTCAGATGATAAAAGCATCCTTTTTTCTTCAGGATTACCACTTCTATTAAAAATTGCTCCAATCACAGATTTACCGTTGTAATTATCTTTTATTATTACCCTTGTTGGTTGTTCGATTCCTGTGTGAGAAATCCAAACCCCACCTAATGATGATTGACCATCCCAGAAAGCCAGCCCCTCAGCATTAAAAATTTCAGGAGCCTCGACGTCATTTTCTTTAAATTCAATCCCCAATGGTTTTGAGGAGTTTCCAATGATCTCGTCACTTGATGACTGACATCCGGCTATTAAAAAGCTTACTAACGAGATTTTAATTAAAAGTTTTAAAATATACATTTTTATATCCTAAAGGAAGCACTGCTTTTTTGTTTATAGCCTGTAAGATCCATGGTGGAAAGGTGCAGGGTTTGAGTTCCAGCCAAGATGTATATCTTTATGCTTTAAGAATCAAAAATTTTTCGATATTTGGACGGATGTCGGAGGAGTGGCAGAGTGGTTGAATGCACCGGTCTTGAAAACCGACGTGGGTTAACGCCCACCGTGGGTTCGAATCCCACCTCCTCCGCCATTACCTTTAAAATAATCCATTTATTTCAATGGGTTGTAATATTTTATTAATATTAGCCCCCACATTCGCCCCCACAATATTGACGGTTACACCGAATTATGGCACGTCCGCGCGCCCGTGCGCGGCTTGTCGCTTCTGTGTGTGTATTGGGGTAAAACTGGTTAATAATCTCATATTTTGACGGTTAATTCGTAGGATGTCCCCTCTTTGGGGATACACAGGGTAAACATTTTACTGCTAACTTTGTGATTAAAGGGGGTGGGGGTAGAATTAACACTAAGGCAGTACAGATAATATACTTGAATAGACCTACCCATTTGCGGAGTAATTTGGCTGTTTCTAGCAAAAGGAAAACCGCATGAAAAAAATTTTACTCATAGCAGCATGTATTATCGGATTAGGCCAAGCTGGCTTAGCGTCAGACATTCCAACCACAAATTGGGGCGCCGTGTTAAAAGTCCCACTGAGTAAAGTCGGGGACGTGGAAAAAGGATTAGTTGAATGGGGTAATTGGATCAAAGAGACCCATCCAATGGGGGATGAGGCTTTAGGTCTAGACAGCCTGACCATAACAAAAGGAAACCCTATTGGTGATCACGTATATTATGTAATCGTTGAAAGATATGATACTTCCGAAGGCTTAAAGAACCATCAGAGCTTGTTCCGCCGAGATGTTTCAGGAAATTATGGGAGTATGTTTTCTAAACTTGGGTTTATGAGTGCATACCGAGTGAGTGGGTCTGAGCAGATTAAAACGCTCTTTAGTATTGTGCCTTAGTATAAGTAACTCTTCAATGCATTAACCGCTGTCAGATTTAAATTCTTGGATAGGTGACCAGAACATTAGTACTCGTAGTCTTACACAGATGGGTCGTGCTATTAGCCAAGCAATTAAACATTAGCAGGATGAGTGGGTATCGCAGTTTGCAGGGTTAAGTCTTAGTTGTTCTCCAATTCCTCCAGCCATACTGAGCTAGACAAGACTGCATTACAGCTTCTCGTGCTTCTCTTCTGGCAAGGCCTTTACTTATTAATGCCTTGTCGCATGTAGATCTTGTATCTCTTTAGGCCAGGTCGACCTTATAAAAGCTAAAACCTCCCAGATTTGTAAGTCTGAAAGCACATCTTCGTAGCCTGGCATACCACTGTTGTAATCAGTAACACCTACGTCAGCTAATGTTTTTTGACCGCCATATTTGGTATAATCAAATAACATTTTAGTATCATGATGCCATGTATGTCCTGTCTCATCATGAGGGGGTGCCGGAAGACTGCCATCTGCTTTTAGCTTTCGCCAGTTAGGTTGCCCCTCTAGGTCCACCCCGTGACAGCTAGCACAATGTAACTGATAATTTTCTTCTCCACTCACAATATCTCTGTCTGCAAGCTCGTGGTGAGCATTCGCTGAATGAAAGTTGGTGATTGTAAGAAGAAAAAAGCATAAAGTTAAATTATTTTTTAACATTATTTTACCCTTAAAAGATAAATCACTACCGTTTTTATTATTTAGTGCATGAAAAATTAAAAGCAACGAGGGTCAGCACACACCAAGTAAAACTTTTAGACTCAACTTAGACATAACTATTTGTAGCATATGAAAGTGTTATGCCAAGAGGTGTGGTGTTGGATACATCAAAATCAATCGACTAGCTAGTTGAGGTTGGTTTGGTCGTTCGAAACGACTTAAGGCTTTTTGCCCTTCGCCATTAGAAAGTCCATGCGTAACAGGTTATCTTCAAAATACCCCGCAATGCACTTATCAATCTCATTTCGTAGGCTTGAAAGCTTCTCCGGTTCCTCAGCAAAAGCTTCAACCATTCTTTTAAGAGGACCTGCACCTTTTTCAAAATTTGCACGAATGTGTGCAACACTCAATCCTGGCATCTCAAGCTTATCACGATCAAATGTTAAATCACGAACTGCATTTTGTAGTCGCTGTTTGATTATTTCGATAGACCCCCATTGTACTGGCGCTTCAGCACCATCGGGTAACGGTGGTCCATATTTAGCATTAATCTGAAAGAATTGCCCCATGAACAACTCTGGAGGCCAGCTTGAAAATGCTATTGTTCCGCCCGGCCTAAGCACTCGTAACATTTCTTTTATTGCGACATGAGGTCGAGGCGCAAACATATGCCCAAACTGACTAAGCACAATATCGAAGCTTTCATTTTCAAATGGTAAGTCTTCTACGTCTGCCTCATGAAAATCTATATCTAACCCTAGAATTTTGTTGTTTTCATTTGCTCGGGCTATCAAATCCGGCGTTAAGTCAGCTCCAGTCACTTTTGCGCCTGACCTTGCTGCGGTAAGAGCCACTACTCCAGTACCGCAGGCAACGTCTAGAACTCGGCTATCTGATAAAACTCCTGCAAACCGCACAAGCTTTGGAGCAGCGACACCGGTGAAATTCTCCATAGAGGCAAAATCAGACCAAGTTTTTTTTGCTTTCTCTTTCAATTCTGCAAAATCGTTCATCGAATTTCCTCCAAATTAGTTTTTGGCAGAATTTTAGTAATGCTTAGCAATTGTGAGCGTTAAGCATTTCCTTCGCCTTTGGTTTACAAAGCTTGACCCCATCCACTTTCGCTTTTGGTGGGTGGGGTTTTATTTATTATATGGATAATTAACCCTCACCTCGGGTCCAGGAAGCAAATTCCTTACTATCGGTAGAAAATTCCAGATTTACAGCTGGCTCATCGCCTACAACCCATGCATCATGACCTGGAGCTAACCTGTACGCTTCACCTGCATTTATGGTAATTTCAGAACCATCATCCGATACAACATGAATTTGACCTTGTAGAAGGACGCCGATGTGGCCAGCTTGGCAGCTTTCAGTACCGACGTGCGGTTTAATACACTCCGACCACTTCCATCCAGGTTGCACATTGGCTTTTGTAAGTGTCACACCGCCAAGTTTAATACTTGCAGCATGGGTTTTGTCTGGTGTTTGCACATCATCTGGGTTCGACCATGATTTTGTTTCCATTGAAGACATTTTTCAAATTCCTAATCTTTTTTGTGAATCATAAAACGAAATTTAAATTATAGTTGTAACAAAGTTGTGATAGTACAGTATCTGTACCTCCACATCAATGAACACTCGCCTGAGTTGCAAATGTCATTAATATGATTGCTAGAATGATTTGCTTGGTATCGGTGACAAACGAAGCATTGATAAGTTATATCCATTTTCATCTGGTTGGGTCCAAACAAGGTAAATGTCTTCATTGACACGTTCTAATCGAGGGAAATTTAAAGGTTCATTGCCTGCATTTAGAGCGAGCAGCTGTTGAGTTTTGCATCCATGTTTTTGCCTTGCTCTGCAAATTGAAATTACTTCATTACCATCTATCCATTCCACCCAACTAACCAATGCACTACCATCTGGGAGCATTTCTAAATCTACTCTTCCAATCGGATCTTGGTGTTCTATGCTAAGTGGTGCAGCAAAGCTCCTTCCGTCGTCATCAGAAAACGCAATCTTTACCGCAGAAACTCCCTTTGCCCCCGTAAACCAAGCAACTGCTACTAACTTATCTATTGACGAGATCGCTGGTCCGTTAACTGGGCATCCTGATATTTCCCACCCATCATCGTTTAGACTATAGGGCTCTTGCCAACCGTTCCGTTCCAATCGTGCAATCGAAATATCACGTATTTCACCTTCGGACCGATCTCTGTAAGCAGCGATTACCGTTCCCTTATCTGTCACTGTAATACTAGTCTGGCAGCATGAACATGTCCGCTTATCAATTGCTACTTCCTTACCTATAATACCCTCACCTGTGATAGTTGTGGCGCGTAACTGCATAGCCTCGGTTTCGTTTTTTGTTTCTTCCAACTTAACACCGTAAGTACGTCCATCGAGCCAGATAATTGTAAGTAATTTTTCTTTGCTAGGTGTCATTGACACAAAGCCATGCTGCACTGGAGAACGATCCTCATGCAAAATTTTTGGGTCGCTCCAAGTTTTTCCATTATTTGATGATAAAGCTATGTTAATTTGATAATCAAAGCCCGACTTGCCAATTTTCTGTAACCAGTGAACGGCAATTGTTTTATCACTAAGTATTGCAATACTGGGAAAATCAGCCCAATTCACAAAAAGGTCGTGACCAATATGAACAGCTGTAGGTTCGGACCACCCACTGGCAGTCTTCATTGAGAACATAACTTTAGTTTGAGTGTTAACATTTTCCATCCAAGTCATGTACAAAATGCCATCTTTACTTGTAAGAGAGGCTTCTTGTGCACCAACTTCAGTTGGCAATGGAACTTTCTCTATTACGGTAAATAAGCCGTTATCAGCATTAGAAAAACTGGATGCCCACGTAAGATGTATTATAGAAAAGATTAAACCTAATAATGACTTTTTAGCTCTATACATTTTTTTAACGTCGTCACTTTAATAATGGTAATTTCATAAAGAGAGGGAAGTGCTTTAGATTAGGATTAACTTTCTCGCCCTAAAATTAAAATATTCCATTGGCCCTCTGTAGTTCTCTCACATATGCAACAATGGCTGTAACGTCAGATCTAGTTAAATTTTCGATTGCAGGCATATTTCCAAACTTCCAATGATGTGAACGTACTCCCATAGCAACAGCAATTTGAAAGCTTTCATCACCATGATGACTAGGTTCATAAATTTTATGAACAAGTGGTGGTGCAATACCTTGTTGCCCCACTGCATTTTCTCCATGACAATCAGCACAATTGCTCTGGTAGTTTAATTTACCAATTTGCGCCAATTCTGAAAGTTCATTTGGAATTTCAACGCTGACAATTGGTGAATTTTGTTCAGTAGAGCCAGTTTCGGTTTCTTCATAAAAAACAAAATAAGCCAAAGTGGCTACAAAAGCAGAAACTATTAATAGATATTTTTTTAACATTCTATTTTCCTATACACCGTCACGATAAAATAGGTTCTAGTCCGCATCATAAAAATTGCTACATAGGTAGCAAATGACCTGATCCGAATAAACGTCTTTGTGAGTGAGCAGGGGTATTGTGAGTTGGGGTGGTATTCCTGTGGACTAGTGGACTATGTGGACCATCCTGAGAGGTAGGGGGGGGGGCCAAAAGTCGAGCACGTAGAGTATGCACATATACCGCTCTCAC
>ERZ802822.1941-NODE-1941-length-12002-cov-14.707254_pt1 | contig 12002 bp, 11 predicted proteins | sample MGYA00345649_ERZ802822 | MGnify/ENA primary metagenome ERZ802822 (study PRJEB30503, sample SAMEA104212359) | marine metagenome | biome: Westerlies Biome; feature: [SRF] surface water layer (ENVO:00010504) within the epipelagic zone...; material: water... | reverse complement strand
CCATCAGGATCTGAAGTGGAACGGCTGAGGGAAAGAGTTTGCCCAACCTCTGGGGTGCCGACGATCAGGAAGGAGGCATCACCGTTGTTTTCTGCTGGGATCTCCCGCAACTGTGTATAAACTTTTTCGGAAAAACCATCGCGATCAGTGTATTTTATTGATCCCCTAAGTTTCAAAGTTTCAAGAGAGTTAGGGATTTTGAACAGCTTCTTAGCACTGGTATTGATCCAGTTTTTTCCAGTTTTTGAGACTTGCCATTTCACGGAAGCTCGCCTATTACCGTCAGGGTCATCTTTGTCGAGCCGAAGACTTACTGTTTGATTGACTTGGGGTGTCCCCGAGATGCTGAAGGTGGCAGCTCCTGCATTAATTAATTTTTTCCCTTCGATGATGCCGTCACCATTGATGTCTAAGTTGAAGAATTTTTCCTGACCTTGCTTGCCAAGGGTCCGGCCATTTTTCCACTTTCCGGCACCACTTAATATCCCTGATTTTTTAAACGTTAAAATTCTATAACTGTCTTCACTTGTCTTATTTTTTTTGACCAGTAACTGGTGCTTGTTTGCAGCAAGGGCGTTCCATTTTTTAGAAGTTTTATCGCTAATTGCTTGGCCACGTTTATTAGTCAGGAGGAGCAGATTACCTTTATTGAATAGTTTATATCCTTTAAATTCTGAGCCATCAACGAGGCCGTTGCTGTCTGAATCTGCAGTGGCTTTTTTCGTTAAGTTGTCCTTGGATTGGGAGCGGTGGTTATCTTTTTTAATTGATCGATTGGGATTGGCTTTAGGCTTTTTTTGATTGTTTCGCTTGGTATTCATTATATTTGCAGTTATCAGTTGTTGTTGGTTTTGAGACGTCGTAGCTTGAGTCGGTGGCCTGCATAGCTTAAGGTCGCCTCAGCTAAATGTCGCGGTCAACCAACATTCTTAGGAAAGAGTTTGCTGAGAATAGATCAAAGCAATTGATTTAACGGATCTCCAGCCATTTGTGGCTTTGAAGGCTCAGGCGCCAGTTGGGATGTTGTTTGACGTGGTGAATCGCTAGGCCTTGTGCCGTTTCGCTGTCCCAAACCGGTTGCACAAGAAGTTGGGCTGCCGTGGAAGTGTCTTTGGCCATGGCATTGGCAAAGGTCAAATCGTCGGTGTCCTGAACCACAACCTTCAACTCATCACAGCGCGTCAGCATGGCCCGTTGCGGTGGGCGATGCCGTTTTGGCGACAGGGTGACCCAGTCGAACCGTCCACTGAGCTGATCCACGCCGCTTGTTTCGAGATGGAGTGGCAACCCACAGTTGTGATCCAGGGCATCCGTTAACGGTTGAAGATTGTGATGAAGGGGCTCCCCCCCGGTGATCACCACAAAGGCTGCTCCGGCTTCCTTGGCTTGTATTGCTTGAGCGGCGAGAGCGTCTACGTCTTGTTTGGCATGGCTGGCCATGGGCCAGGAGTGCTTGGTGTCGCACCAAGCACAGCCCACAGTGCAGCCCGCCAAGCGAATGAAGAAGGCACTACGGCCGTAGTGATGTCCTTCTCCCTGGAGGGAATGGAAGGTTTCCACCACTGGGATGGACCTTGCATCACTCATGGAGCGCTGACTTCTCCTTGGTTACGGATCGCCTGGGCTGGTGAATCGGGTAGCCGTTGTTGAGCGGCTTCGATCAGGCCCCTGAACAGGGGATGTGGGCGACCGGGCCGCGACAAAAATTCTGGGTGGTACTGACAGGCGGTGAAGAAGGGATGGCCCTTGAGTTCAATTAATTCCACAAGCCGTCCATCCGGGGAGGTCCCACTCACCACGTAACCCGCCTCCAAGAAAAGGTTGCGGTAAGCGTTGTTGAACTCAAAGCGATGGCGGTGGCGCTCATACACCACCTGTTCGCCATAGAGCCGCTCCGCCAGGGTTTCAGGGGCAATCCGACAGGGGTACACCCCGAGTCGCATCGTGCCGCCGAGATCGACGACGTCCTTCTGCTCAGGCAGAAGATGAATCACCGGATGTGGGCTGCTCGGGTCGAGTTCTTCACTGGTGGCTTCAAGAAGTCCAGCTTGATTGCGTGCCCACTCGATCACGGCCGTTTGCATGCCGAGGCAGAGGCCAAGGAAGGGCACGCGTTGCTCGCGGGCCCAGCGGATCGCTGCAATTTTTCCGTCCACTCCTCGGCTGCCAAAGCCACCCGGCACCACCACAGCATCCATGCCTCGCAGGAGGGCGTCGGCTCCGTCGGTTTCGATCTGTTCGGCACACACCCAATGCAGATCAAGGGAGGCGTCTTGAGCAATGCAAGCGTGGCGAAGCGCCTCGACGACAGAGAGATAGGCGTCGTTGAGCTGGACGTACTTGCCGACTAGGGCGACTTTGACCGATGGACCGGGATTGCGCAGGTTGTGCACCAACTGCGACCAGGCAGTCATGTCGCTCTCATGATCCGTGAGCTGAAGGACATCCAGGACTTCGCGGCATAAACCTCCTTCTTCGAGGGTGAGAGGCACCGCGTAAATGGTGTCTGCATCCAGGGATGGAATCACCGCCCGGTTAGGCACGCCGCAGAAGCCGCCAATTTTGCGTTTGAGATCTTCACTGATGTCCCTGTCACTACGGCACACCAGCACGTCGGGTTGGATGCCGATGGCGCGCAACTCCTTGACGGAATGCTGGGTGGGCTTTGTCTTGAGCTCGCCTGAGGTGCCGATATATGGCAGGAGGGTGACGTGGATGTAGGCGAGGTCTTGGCGACCAACATCGCCTCGGAATTCACGAATGGCCTCGAGGAAGGGCAACGACTCAATGTCGCCAACGGTGCCACCAATTTCTGTGATCACTACATCGGCGCCGCTATTGGCGGCGACGCGATGGATCCGTTCGCGGATTTCTCCAGTGATGTGAGGAATCACCTGCACCGTGCCGCCGTTGTAGGCACCCCGTCGCTCTTTGTTGATCACCGATTGGTAGATCGAGCCGGTGGTCACGCTGTTGAGTCGCGACATTGCGGTGTCGGTGAAGCGCTCGTAGTGACCAAGGTCAAGGTCGGTTTCGGCGCCGTCTTCCGTGACAAACACCTCTCCATGTTGGAAGGGGCTCATCGTCCCTGGATCCACGTTCAGGTACGGGTCCAGCTTCAGGATCGAGACGTTGTAACCACGCGACTTAAGCAATCGGCCGAGGCTGGCGGCCACGATCCCCTTGCCGATGCTGGAAACGACACCACCGGTGATGAAGACGAACTTGGCCATGACCTACCGGGCGATTCTTCAAATTACTTGGCGTTGGAGGACTGCACCATCGCAATGGCGACGTGGTCAGGAATCCAAGCTTTGGATGTAGTCCCAAATTTTGCTGCGTTTTTGGGGTTGGCGCAGCTTGAGTAACGCACGGGTTTCGATCTGACGCACCCGTTCGCGCGATAGCTGGAGATCTTCTCCGATTTGCGCCAGCGTTTGTGGCGTGTCGTCCTCCAGGCCGAATCGGCGGCGGAGTACTGCAGCTTCACGGCTGGTGAGTTCATCCAGAAGACCTTCAAGGTCGTTGTGGAGTTCGTCGTGGGTCAAGGTTTCTTCAGGCGTGGCCTTGCCGTCTTCGATCAGGTCCCCGAGCTGGGTGTCTTGATCTTTGCCTACACGGCTATCCAGTGACACCGAGCGCGGAACACGTTCCAGGGTTTGTCGCACCGTCTCTTCACTGATGTTCAATTCACGGGCTAAATCGGCAATCGAGGCGATGCGCCCCTCATTGCTTGCGATCTCCTGCTGAACTTTTTTGATCCGGTTGAGCTTCTCTGTGATATGTACAGGGAGCCGAATGGTGCGGCTCTGGGTGGCAATGGCCCGGGTCATGCCTTGGCGGATCCACCAATAGGCATACGTGCTGAATCGGAAGCCCCGGGTGGGATCGAATTTTTCGACAGCGCGTTCAAGGCCAAGGGTTCCTTCCTGAACCAGGTCAAGGATTTCCATCCCCCGCTGTTGGTATTTCTTGGCTACTGCCACCACAAGCCTGAGGTTGGCCTGGATCATGTGGTCCTTAGCCCGTCGTCCGTTGCGCAGGCTCACCTTGAGTCCTTTGGCGTCGATTGCGGCTTTGTCAGCCCACGCCTCGTAGCCCGCATCGATTCGTGATTGCAGCTCCTGAAGGGTTAGACCCGCGGCGCGGGCCCACTCCTGTTTGGTGGGCCAATGGCTGTGGTGATTTGCCTCGCGGCGTTGGAGCTCCTCTAAGCGATGCAGTTCACCAATGGCTGGATTGGTGTCGGACAGCTCGCGCTGCTGTTTTAAAAGCGCCTCGCGTCGCTGCACGAGCCGAGCCAGCGTGACTTCTTCTTCACTGGTGAGCAGGTCAACGCGACCAATGTCTTGGAGGTACAGCCGCAACAAATCCGTCGTCCCGCTGGAGCGGCGACTACGGGTCTCCCCAGTCCGTCGGGGTAAGGGCGGCAAAGGCTGAAGGCGAAAGTTCTCCCTTCAGGGTTCCTCGTAGTTCAGCTTGATGGGCAAAAGTGCTGATTCCCTTCGGGATCTGATCACACCTTGTTGTCAATCCTCATCGTCGGCGGGATCCACCCAGGTGCTCGACACATGGAGTTCCTGCAACTGTTTTTCGGAAACACTGCTTGGCGCGTCGGTCATCAGGCAGCGGGCTTGCTGCGTTTTCGGGAAAGCAATGGTGTCGCGGATTGACTCTTCTCCGGCCAACAGCATCACCATCCGGTCCACACCAAAAGCGAGGCCACCGTGGGGTGGAGCGCCCATATCCAGGGCATTGATCAAGAAGCCGAATTGCTCTTCAGCTTTTTCAAGGGGTAATCCCACGGTTTGCAGCACTTGGCGTTGCAGGGCGGAATCGTGGATGCGAAGCGAGCCGCCACCGAGCTCAAGACCATTCAGCACAAGGTCGTAGGCCTGTGCTCTTGCCGTGGGGAGATTCGTTGCCCATTGGCCTGGATCACTGCCCAGGTCGTCTGTGTTGGGAGCGCAGAACGGGTGGTGCAGGGCTTCATATCGGTCTTCATCGCTGTTGAACTCAAACATTGGAAAGTCCACGACCCAGAGAAAGTTCCAGGTGTCGTTTTGCCGATCGGGCTTGATCAGGTTGAGTTCCTTCGCCAGGTACTGCCGCACACGGTCGAGAGCCTTGTTCACGATGGCGGTCTCGCCAGCTCCAAAGAGCAACAGGGTGCCTGGAGTCGCGCCGGTTCGCTCTAACAATTCTGCTTTCTGTTCCTCCGACAAGTTGTCCTTGATGGCACCAATGGTGTCGATTTCGCCGCCTTCTCGGACGCGAATGAAGGCCAGCCCCCCCGCTCCAGCAGCTTGCGCTTCGCTGAAGACGTCTCCGCCTGGCTTGATCCGGACGTTCGACAACGCATCGTTGCCTCCTGGGACGGCGATCACTTTTACCGATCCGCCGGATTTGACGGCTCCACTGAAGACCTTGAAACCCATGTCCTGGACGATGTCGGACACCGTCACCAGCTCCATGCCGTAGCGCGTGTCCGGACGGTCGGTTCCATACCGCTCCATGGCGTCATGCCAGGTCATGCGTGGGAAGGGACGGGGAAGTTCAATGCCTTTTACCGATTTCCAAATTGCACAGATCAGGGATTCATTGAGCTGCAGGATCTGTTCTTCATCCATGAAGCTCATTTCCATATCCAGCTGGGTGAATTCCGGCTGGCGATCAGCGCGCAGGTCTTCATCTCGGAAGCAGCGGGCCACTTGGTAGTAGCGCTCAATGCCTCCCACCATCAAAAGCTGTTTAAACAGTTGCGGGGATTGAGGTAAAGCAAACCAATCGCCGCCACAGACGCGGCTTGGCAGCACGTAGTCGCGGGCACCTTCAGGGGTGGAACGGGTCAGCACCGGTGTTTCCACTTCGATAAACCCCTCGTCTTCAAGAAAGCGCCGGGCGACCTGGATCGTGAGGGCCCGTAGTCGCAGGTTGTCGTTCATGCGCTTGCGGCGCAGATCGAGATATCGATGACGCAGGCGCAGCTCTTCGCGGGTGTTCTCTTCGTCGTGGACCGACACGGGAAATGGCAACGTTCCGGTCACCTTGTTGAGCACAACAATGTCGCTGGCCAGCACTTCTACGGCCCCAGTAGCGAGCTTGTCGTTGAGCGATTCAGCGGGTCGGGCGCGCACTTTTCCATGCACTTGCAGCACGGTTTCGCTGCGCAGGTGTTCGGCAATGGCGAAGGCCTCGGCAGCAAGATCCGGATCAACCGTGATCTGAACGGTGCCGCTGCGGTCACGCAGGTCGATAAAAATCACACCACCGTGATCACGGCGACGATCCACCCAGCCACAAAGCTGAACAACCGCATCAATGTTCTCTTTGCGCAGGTCGCCGCAACCGTTGCTGCGCATGGAATGTCTTAGCTCGTGAGAAGCGAGTTTCCCATAAACCCGGTCTGCTTAAGCGCGTTTGTAGAAGGGTCGCCGGACAACGGTGGCCGGTTGGGCTTTGCCCCGGATCTCGACGCTCAAGCTGGTGCCCAATTTGGCAAGGGCGGTTGGGATGGAGGCCAAGGCGATTGGCTCCTCCAGCGTTGGAGACCAGGTCCCGCTGGTAATCACGCCAACGGGTTCGCCGTTGTGGAGAACTTGATAGTCGTGACGCGCGATGGCACGTCCCTCCAATTTGAGGCCGACGAGCCTTTTGTTTGGTCCCGTTTCTGCTGCCTGTTCCAGTGCTTGACGGCCAATGAAGTCGGCAGGCATTTCCAGATGCACGAGCCAGCCCAAGCCTGCTTCAAACGGGGTGGTGTCGGCATTCATGTCTTGGCCATAAAGGTGCATGGCGGCCTCGAGGCGCAGGGTGTCACGGGCGCCGAGACCACAGGGTGCGACGCCTTTCTCGAGGAGTTGGGTCCAGAGTCGTTGACCGTCTTCTGCCGTGAGCAGCAGTTCAACGCCATCCTCACCGGTATAGCCAGTGCGGGCGGTGAAGACGGAATCGCTCAGGCCTTGGAGTTGAAGGTTTCGGTGACCGAAGCGGGGCAAGCCGCTGAGATCTTCTCCACTGAGTTGTTCGAGCAGGGGAATCGCTTGGGGCCCTTGGAGCGCTAACAAAACGCCGTTGTTTTTGATATCGGTCACGGTGAGGCCTGCCGGTTCCATGCGTTCGCGAATCCAGGCGGTGTCGCTGTCCGCGCAGGCGGCATTGATCACCAGTACTAAGGCGCCGCGTTCTTCGTCGATGGCGCCGAGGTCATAGATGATCAAGTCGTCCCGGATGCCGCCCTGGTCGTTGAGCAAAACGGTGTAGCAGGCTTCGCCAGGTCCGATGCGATGCAGGTCGCTTGGTACCAGTTGTTGCAGGGTGTCTTTGGGGTTGGCTCCCTCGAGTCGCAGCACCCCCATATGGGAGATGTCGAACATGCCCACGCTGTTGCGTACGGCTTTGTGTTCCTGAATCAGACCACTGAATTGCACTGGCATCTCCCAACCAGCGAAGGGCACCATTCGGCCACCTCCAGCGCGGCAGAGCTCATAGAGAGGCGTACGCAGCATGGCTTTGGCCGAGGGGTTGGCAAGGAGCAATTTTATGGAGTGCTTCAGCTGGTTGAAGCGAAACCGGAGATCTCCTGTAGTTCATGGTCCATTTCAGAAACCGTCCTTACCGTTAAAGCCATCTATTTCGCCCTCTTTTTGGCCAATAGGCTCAGTTGCCGTTCTTGCCAGCACTGCTCAGCAGTTGCAGCAGGTAGCTGGTGCCGGTTGCGGCATTTGGAGGTGAACGCAGAAATCGCCGATCTTGTGGTTTGTCATCACTGGACGGCGCGGGCGCCCCAGCTGCCCAATTTGCATGCGTTGCCATCGCAGGACGTTGAATGCCAGCTTGAACTGGATCGGGCCTTGGCTTAGTTACCGCTTTTGGCTTAGCCACCTCCGAGGAGGAGCAGCAAACTGCGCGTCACTTTTGCGGCGAGAACAGCACTGATCCCGCTGCCGTCGAGTTGTGGCGAAAGTTCAACAACGTCCCCGCCCACGAGCCGATGCTCTTGGAGCAGGCTGACGAGGTCTGCGAAATCAGGCCAAAAATATCCCCCCGGTTCTGGGGTGCCTGTGCCCGGTAAGACGGCAGGATCGAACCAGTCCAGATCAACGGTGACGTAAACCGGACGGCCCTTGAGGGGGGCAAGGGCTTCGCGCAAAGCATCCACGGTGGGCATCAGGCGGCCGCTGCTGTGGAGTTCTTTGAATTCCTCTTTCGTTCCGCTGCGGATGGCGAGTTGGAAGAGGTCGCCACTGGGCAACATCTCGAGGCAGCGGCGCATCGCACAGGCGTGACTGTGAAGGCTGCCCAACCATTCATGGCGCAGATCAGCGTGGGCATCCAGTTGCACGAGAACCAGATCAGGGTGCTGTTTCGCCACAGCAGCCACCGCTCCGGAGCTGATGGAGTGTTCCCCGCCGAGCATCAATGGCCTCAGGCCGAGCTCAAGAACCGCTTGGGTGGCCTGCTGCACCCTGGCGATGACGGGTTCCGGGGCTCCGAAAGGGATCTCGACAGCTCCGAGATCGACGAAGGGGAGATCCTCGAGATCCCGACCCAATTGCGGGCAGTAGGTCTCAAGTCCACTGCTCACGTCCCGAATCGCGGCGGGTCCAAACCGGGTGCCCGGTCGGAACGATGTGGTGCCGTCGTAGGGCACGCCGAACAGCCCGACACGGCAGTGCTCGGGAGCCCGTTGTGCCCCCATGTAGATCGCACCATCGGTGTCAAACAAAGAGGTGTCAAACAAAGTGCTGTCAAACAGGTTGGCCATCAGTTCAGCTCCCGTGCGATGAAGGCTGGGATGGCCTCGAAGCCCCCCCGTTGCCAGCGCGGACTCCAGATGTGGCATCCATCGGCGATCGCTGCGGCTCGGTTGGTGTTGGGCTGTAAATAGCGAGGTTGGCCCATGGCCGCGAAGGTCCAGCTCCACCAGCCGCTTGGGTACATCGGCACCCATCCGTAGAGGGGATCAGCGTGGTCGAACACGTCTCTTAGGAGCTTCACCATGGCGATGTGCACCTCCTGAAAGGCTTCCGGTGATTCGCTTTGCGTTGCGAAAATTCCGCCAGGGCGAAGGATGCGGCGGCAATGTTCAAAAAATGATCGATTGAATAACCCCTCCGCAGGGCCGGCGGGGTCCGATCCGTCGACGAGCACCACGTCGTAGCTGTTGTCGGCCGCGGCGGCGGCCCATGCGATCCCATCCCCCACCGTGAGCTGGAGACGCGGATCGGTCCAGGCGGAGCCACCAATCCCAGGGAGGTGCTCACGGCTTAAGTCCACAACGCGGCCGTCGATTTCCACCAGGTCCAGATGTTCGACGTCTTGATGGCGGAGGCATTCACGGGCGGTTCCTCCGTCACCGCCGCCGATGACAAGCACGCGCGCAACGCTGGACGCTCCACAGAGGGCGGGGTGTACCAGGGATTCGTGATAGTGCCTTTCTTGTCGTTCCGCTGTCATCCAGCAGCCGTCGAGCAAGAGCCCACGTCCGTAGCGTTCACTTCGGATCACAGTGATCCGCTGAAAAGGGCTGGTTTCTTCCACCAGCACCTCGCCTGTGAGGCCGTAGCGGACGCCCCGATGGTGTTCATCAATCCAGCCACTCATGCCCTGCTGTGCTGCTTCCCTTCAGCTTGGGATCCCATGGGTTGCGGGCTAGACACCACAGATAGTGTGCAATGTGTTGACGAAGACCAGATTTAGTGTTTAACTCCTGAAGGGAATGGAGTTGCTGTGGAAGAGGGCAACTCCGGAGCCCGTTTCAAGTCGGTATAAATCATCCAGATTTTTCTGCGACACGCTCGAAAACAACGCTAAAGACGTTGAATTCGTCCATGCCAGCAGCAGCATCATCAATGCTTGATTTAGTTCCTCCTGTTTATCTCGTTGCGCTAGGGCTCGGCGTGGCCGCTGTTTTTGTTGTTTTGTTTTACTCGTTCACCAGTAATTCAAACTATGAAAGTCAGATGCGTCGTCAACAATTAGCTGAGCGCAGGGCAAAGCAAGCAGCGGCAGAAGCACACTCCTCAAGAGAGGATTAGATCTGGCTTTTCGTCACGTTAAAGATTGGTTCGAATGGCATTTGATCAAGATTTAGTTATTAATTTGAGGCTGACAATCCCTAGCTCTGAGTTGTCTTGGAAGTTTTCTCGCTCCTCTGGTGCCGGAGGGCAAAATGTCAACAAAGTTGAAACTGCCGTCGATCTTTCTTGGAATCTCGAGCAATCAGAATGTTTAGGGCCTTTTCGTCGCCAACGCTTATTGGAGCTCTATGGCTCGAGGCTCATTGATGGTTGTTTGCGTGTGTGTGTTTCCGACGAGCGTTCTCAATATCAAAATCGTCAGATTGCATTGAAGCGCTTGGGAGATTTGATTCGAGAAGGGATCAAGCCTCCGCCACCCGCTCGAAAGGCCACACGGCCTGGGCGGGGCGCTGTGAAGCGGAGGCTTGAAAGCAAAAAACAGCGTGGCGATCTCAAGCGGCAACGCCGCAACAGACCATCGATCGATGATTGATGGATTGGGATCAGGCTTGTTCTGCGCGGATCTCGGCCTTGGCTTGTTGCCAGAGCGCCTCAAGTTCATCAATGCTCCGCCCTTGCAGATTGCCTTGCAGGGCTGCTTCGACCCGTGAAAAGCGGTCGAGGAAGCGTCGGTTGGTGCCGGCAAGACCTTCTTCAGGTGCGATCCCACACCAACGGGCCACGTTCACCAAGGTGAAGAGCAAATCTCCCAGCTCCTCTTGGGCATGGGATTGGTCACCGCTGATCACGGCTTCCTTGAGTTCATCGAGTTCCTCATGCACCTTGGCCCACACCCCGGCCATGTCGTCCCACTCGAAGCCAGCTTTCGCCGCCTTTTTCGAGATGGTCATCGCTCCAGCGAGGGCCGGCATGCCCCGTACTTTTTCGGCCATTGCATCGCTGAGAGGACTCATTGATGGTGGCTGCTCACCGCGTTCAGCGGCTTTGATCGCCTCCCAGGTTTCTTTTACAGCGGTGCTATCGCTGGCGACTGCATCGCTAAAAACGTGTGGATGGCGACGGATCAATTTTTCGCTAATGCCTTCCGCCACGTCGCTGAGAGTGAAGCGTTGGTCTTCTTGCGCGATTTGGGCATGGAGCACCACCTGCAGCAAAAGGTCTCCCAGTTCTTCTTTGAGGTGAGCGTCATCGCCATGGCGAATGGCGTCTGCAACTTCGTGGGCCTCCTCGAGGACGTAGGGCAGCAAGGATGCATGGGTTTGTTCAAGGTCCCAAGGGCATCCCCCATCGGGGTCGCGCAGGCGTGCCACCACTGCAATGAGGTCTTGTAAGGCGTCGGTGCTGGAGGGAGGCATGGTTGAGCTTCAGAACCAGGCACACCTTCTCATCGCTTTCTCCTGAACCGTCTCCTGAACCGTTGAATGGCATGCCATTCGCTGGGGATTGGATCGCCGTCTTGGATGAGATGCAGCCAAACGCTTCCCTCAAGACCCACGGCTAAAGCGATCACTTGATCAGGGTTGCGCGTGCTCCAGAGGTTGATGGTTCGCCACAGCTGATCGATCGTGATCTGGGGCATCACTTCGCACAACACACTGGCCCAGAGGATCAACAGCAGCAGCCGCAGGCTTGTTCCAATCAGTGGTCCGTGGGAGAGCAGGGAGCGATGGGGGATGAGGCGTCGATAGGGCCACCAGATGAATTGCAAGGCCCCCCAACGTTGGAGGGCTCGACAACGGGTATCGAGATCGGGGGAGAGCCACAGCCCACCGAAGCTGAAGGCCGCAGCAGCGATCAGTCCTGCAGGCCAGTTGAACAGGAGAGCTATGCCTAGTCCGACGGGCAGGCTCACGAGTGCAGTAGCGCGGTCGTGTTCGCGGCCTTGGGCCAAGGGTTGATGGTTCGGGGTGGGTTGCGTCTCAGCTAGCCACAGCGGACAGCCGTCAGGCAGAATGAAATAACGGGCGATTAGCTCAGCGGTAGAGCACCTCCCTTACAAGGAGATTGTCACTGGTTCGA
>ERZ802822.1940-NODE-1940-length-12003-cov-4.352004_pt1 | contig 12003 bp, 12 predicted proteins | sample MGYA00345649_ERZ802822 | MGnify/ENA primary metagenome ERZ802822 (study PRJEB30503, sample SAMEA104212359) | marine metagenome | biome: Westerlies Biome; feature: [SRF] surface water layer (ENVO:00010504) within the epipelagic zone...; material: water... | reverse complement strand
GCTCATGGCCATTGTTCCCTGGTTCTGCTTTCGTAGGCTTGAAGCTTGTTTGTTTTACTCATGCTTAGGGGTGTCGGCGGCGCTCATTTTTATAGCAATGGTCATTTTTCATCCATTCTTTAACAAGGGGCTTGAGCGCGCGCAATCTAACGAGGGGGAGGGTGTGCGCCTTGTGCTTTGGCACGAGGCCTTGAATCTTACAGCAAAAAATCCGATCTCGGGTGTGGGCGCAGGTGCTTACAGGGTCGCATTCGAGCAAAGTCCTCGTGTGTCTTTAGCGGATAGCCCGGAGACACCGCACAATGATTATCTATTAGTTTTGAGCCAACTGGGTATTCTCGGTATTGTTTTGTTTGGGATTCCTATTTTATATATTTTTATTTGTTCCTTCAGTCTTTGGCGCAAAGAGCCCTTTGCGGTCAAATTGTTAGATAGAGGCGGCACGATTATGCCGCCTCAGCGCTTCTTTTTATCACTCGGCTTGGCCGGAACAATTGCTCTTGCCCTTTGCATGACTGCGACCTTTGTATTTTACATACCTGCATTGACTCTATATGGAGTGCTCATGTTTGCGATTCTGGTAAAAACTACTTACAAGCGAAAGCTAACTTTGCCTGCGCATTGGATTTTTCGTATCGAATACTTTTTGTTGGCGACCTGCGTTGGCTGGTCCTTCTACGTGCTCAGTTCGACTAAGTTGGAGGCTCATGCTCTTGAATTGCGTGCGCGACAACAGTTGGGGCATGTCGTGGATATGCGAGTGCATGTCTCAGGTAATGCAAAGCTGCTCGATCAAGTGCTGACCCTCTACGAAGACGCGGTGCTGAGTGATCCACAAAATGCAGATGCTTGGCTGGGGCGTAGCGCTTCGCTTTGCCAGCTCTATTTTAGAAGTCCCGGAGAGTTTGAACGTCTAGCCAAGAAAGCCGTAGTTTCAGCGGAGCGTGCGGTGGAGATCAGCCCTCTATACTGGAAAACATGGGCACAATTAGGCGTCGCACGCTCATTTTATGGAGAAGCTGACCTTGCTGAAGAGGCATTACTCAAAGCCTTGGAATTAGCACCTAAGAATAGCAATGCTCATTTTTATTACGCGGCCTTTCTGAGTCTTGACAGCGAGCAACGTGAGCAGGCCATGATTTCCGTTCGCGCGGCGCTCGACATAAATCCTAAAAATACTGCGGCTCGCCGTTTACAGCAAAAACTACTCATTCTTTAAAGTGACTCGCGCGATTATAGCTTTTGCCTCATGGCTGCTCTGTATATCTTCACTCACTGCAGTTGAACGGGTTCGCGGTGGGCTGACTTTACACGAAGTGACCGGCCAAGTGGACCTCAAGGAACCCGGCAAGGATGTTACTCATTTAAGCGTAGGACAGGTGCCTATTACGACTATGGGATTGATTGAATGTGAAGCTCGCTCGGGGTCGTCGGCATTTTTTACGGCATCGAATCGAGCTGCGATTTACTTCGGGGGTAGCGGCAGTTTTGCAGTCGAACGCTTTGAACAGGTAATGCCTCAGCTGTCGGATTGGAATGCCTATACGGTAGAGGCTTCGCAGAGTTGGATGATTGTAAATTTCCGTGGAGGCGATCTCATTGTCGACAACCGGAACATGTTGGAGTCGTCTCAATTCTTGGTCGAGACACCGATCGGGCGACTCGCTACCAAAGGGAGCCTCTGGCAAATGCGGATTTTATTCGAACCACGTAGTCAGATCTTCGACTTTACGATTACGTGCGCCGAAGGGCGCGTCCGTTTTACAGATCTCCAAGGTCAGCAATACACGCTGCACACGGGTCAACGTCTAGGGGGTGCAGGCTCGCGTATGAACCCCTCGGTTGAAGTCGGAGAAATTACGAAGCGTTCCCTAGAGCAGATGCAGCTTTATCAACACTTGGCTGGTCAATACTTGGCAGCAACGAATAATCTTACGCAGTATCTGGGTCACTTACAGGTCATCGAGCAGACTGCCCGCAGGACTTCTGCGTTGCCTCTTGCCGATAGATTAAATTCTGCCCGTCGCCCGATTGTCATCGAATATGCAAAAGAACCTGAGCCAGTCACTCCGTTTCGCGGCGAGGTGAAGCCTCCTTCGGCTTACTAGGCAGATTTATTTTGAACTAAAAGTGAAAATCTCGAAGCAGTTATTGGTCTATCTTAGTTTAATTACTGTGACGGCCTGTATTTGGTTATCTATGACCTTTTCAGGGGTGCTTGATGGTATCGAAGAAGAGACGCTCCGCTGGCGCTATCTCGTACGCGGAGAACTGCAGTCGAAGGCGCCCATTATCTATGTTGATTTGGATGCGGAGACCGTCTCTTATATGGGGGATCGACCTTGGGATCGCCGTGAGTTTGGGGTGCTTCTGCATGGCCTTCTAGGTGTAGGGGATGCGCGCGTTGTTAGTATTGATATCATACTTTCAAAATTTGGCGCAGGTGCCTTGCTCGATCTGAAGCGTGCTCTCAAGGGGGATGCCTTCATGGGAGAGGCAGTTGAAGCCTATGGTCAGCGAGTAGTGCTTGCTGCGGCCTACACTGGAGTGAAGACAGCTTATGGAGTCGACACCGCTTACTTGCCACTAATTCGTAATGATAATTACGCCCCGAAAGAGAATCCCTTCCCCGAAGCACCCACTTTTCCTATTATCCAGTTCGATATTGGCCGCTTGGGCTTAGCCAACGTAGATGAGGAGCGCAGCGGTGGGACGATTCCCTATTTCGTCCCTGGGTTTGTTGAGTTAGATAGTTATCGTTACAGTTTCCATCTAATCGAGGGTTTGCGGCGCTTTAAGGATAGTTTCATGAATGAGCCTTTTCTGAAGGTGGTCGGTGACGAGGTGGTACTTACCGATAAAGATGGCTTCACCACCGATGTGCTGCCGATGCAGCACCAGATGACGATCTTCTCCTTGGGCTTAGAGACATTCCTAGCATCATACGGGCTCGATGATAAGGCGGTCGAGATTCATCCAGAAGCACTCGTTATTCGGAGCGCGGGAGAGGTCTTTCGAAGGATTCCGTTAGTTGATCATCAATCGATCGAAGTAAACTGGTTTCAAGCTTGGGATTCGACTATTCGAAACAATCGGGTCAGCATGCAAGCGATACTTAGAAATGCCGATGCTTTAGCTGCTGCCGCTGCCTCGGGTGATGCGGATGGTGTAGCCGAATTGGAAGCGTGGTTTACGCGTTTTAAAGATAAAGTCGTCCTTGTCGGTGCGGTGGATCCTTTATTAAAGGATATTTCACCGACTCCTTTCAACAGGGAGCCAGTGCCAAAGGTCGGCCTCCATGCCAATCTCTACCGGACAATTGAGGACGAGGCCTATATTTTAAGAGTTCAAATGCCTGTGACGGTGGGGATTATCAGTTTGCTTACGCTTTCCGTCTCCATGCTTGCGTTGGGAAGTGGGGTGCCACGGATGCTCTCTATTCTGTTACTGATTGGATATGGCGCGCTTACCTTTGTGACCTTTGCGCAATTCAATTGGATTCTACCATTAGTTGCGCCAATCGGTTCGACTCTAACGGCTGCACTTACTGTCGTTTTGCTAAAGCTTGGCTCGGAAGAGTGGCAGCGTCGCCGTATCAAGACGCTCTTTGGAGCTTATGTGTCACCAAAACTGGTCGATGAAATAGTGGAGTCGAATCAAGACCCAAAATTGGGGGGCGCCGAGGCCGAGATCACTGCGCTCTTCTCGGATGTCGAAGGTTTTTCCACTCTTTCCGAAGAGCTCAGCCCCGACCAGCTCGTCTCGCTGATGAATGAGTATCTCGGAGCCATGACCGAAGTTTTTCAATCGCAAGCCGGAACTTTGGATAAATACGTCGGCGATGCGATTGTCACGATGTTTGGTATGCCTTTGCCCGTTACAGATCACGCTTTGCGCGCCTGTCTCTCTGCTCTGGAAATGCAAGAGCGCCACGCGGACCTACGCGCAAAGTGGGCAAAATCAGGTAAGTGGCCAGAGTGTGTGCTCAACATGCGCACCCGGATCGGTTTAAATACCGGTCGTGCTGTAATTGGTAATATGGGCAGCGAAATGCGATTTAACTATACTATGATGGGTGACTCGGTGAATTTGGCTGCCCGTTGCGAGAGTGGCGGCAAGAGCTATGGCGTTTATACGATGGTTACGGAAACAACGCTCAATGCAGCGCTGGCCTATGGTGCCAAGCTCAACTACCGCAAGCTGGATTGCGTAGTAGTGAAGGGTCGCCACCAACCTGTCGAACTATACGAACTGTGGGATTCGTCCATCGATCGTAAAGCCACTACGAATTGTAAAGTAGCCTACGAAGAGGCACTGGCGCATTATTTTAAGGGAGATTGGGCGGTCGCACTCGCAGCATTTGAAGCTTCTGAAGCGTTGGAGCCATCCATAGCATTTGCTCCAACTACGCCGTCAAAGTTACTTGCCGCACGTTGTCGTCAGTTTATATCAGGGGGCGGTCCTGAGAATTGGGACGGTGCCTTTATTTTGACTTCGAAGTAGGCCAACTCTCCTTGCGCATCAGATTTTCAGGTTTGGATACTTCTGCCGCGAGAATTTCGCCTACAAAGACCTTGATCCAAATGCCGCGCATCTCATCTTTGCTAGTTCTTTTGCCGCCACCTGGCCATATGAAGCCTGGTGCAAGTTTCGTTTCCCGCATCGGGAATTTCTTTGTGCTGACGCGGACTGTGCTTCTTACCACAAGCGCAGGAACCTTTGTCTCGTCGGTTAGATAGCGCACTTCGCCCTCGCTTCGTTTCTGGGCAGCGACGGCATCTTCATATTTAAAAATGAGGTATTCGATTCGGATATTTTTTAGATCTAGCTGAGATTCGTTACTCAGCTCGATTCCGTAGCTTTCCTTCCAAGTCTTCACTAAGACACCGCGTAAGTTATCCTCCCATCCTGATTTGTCTTCTATATCGGTGATGAAGCGCACTTTGATCGCATCATTTTTGAGAGTCTCTTTACGGTCCCAGTCTCTGATGAATTCCTGGTCCTCTTTACTGAAAATCGAAATGTTCACCTTAGTGCTGAGTCCATCAAGCCGCTCAATATAGATATCGTCGCCACTGACTTGAGTGAGCTTCGCACTCATCTCTCTGCCTTGACTATCAGAAAAGGTGCGAAAAGCAGGTTCTCCAGCACTGAGAATACTCCTTGCGCTTAGGAAAAAAACACAGAAGAGCTTTATGTTGTGCATGATAACAGAAGGAAGTTATTTATTAATTCTAGAAATAACAAACAATGATAAACCATATAGTTGTAAAGAGTATATTTAGAATTGAAGCACACTCGCTAATATACGGATTTAGGAAATATTTTATACGAAAATACAAGCATAGGACGCCCTCAAACGGCATAACCGCCTGCCTCCTCCGAAGAGCCTGCAGGGGGAAATTTGAAGACTAATATTGTTTCATTTCTGGATCCACATCCACTGCCCAGGCGTGGATGCCACCTGCGAGATTGATCACATTCTCGAAGCCCTTAGTTTCTAGGTATTGCACGACATGGAGGCTACGCATCCCATGGTGGCAAAAAACGATCAATGGTGCGTCCCTAGGTAAGGCTTTATGGCGCTCTGGGACTTCGCCCATCGGGATGTGGAGCGCGCCTTCGATCCGGCAAATCGTCAACTCGGAATGCTCCCGCACATCGAGCAAGACTGCATCTTTGTTCTTATCCCGTAAAATAACCGCCTCGGGTGCACTGATTTCCTTGTTCATTGCCAGATTTTTATGATGATAGGTATGCAGATGTCAAAGATGCCTTCCATTATTGTTCCCGCCCGTCTCGCCTCGACGCGATTCCCACATAAATTGCTGTTTGAGATCCGCGGAAAGCCTATTATCCTCTGGACGGCCGAGCGTATTCGCACGGTGGCACCTGAGTTCCCTCTCTATTTTGCCGTAGACGACGATGCGCTTGAGCGTTGCTTGAGTGAAGCGGGCTTTGCTGCCGTGCGCACTCGCGCCGAGCACCCTAGCGGCACGGATCGGCTCGCAGAGGCTAATGCTGTTATTGGCGCGCCCGCTGTGATTAATGTGCAGGGCGACGAGCCGCTTGTCACGGGCGAGCAGATCCGAGCCCTTGCCGCCGGCCTTGCAGGGGAGGCCACTATCGCCACGCTTGCCGTGCCGTTCGTGCGACCGCAGGACTTTGCCAATACAAATCAAGTCAAAGTCGTGCGCGACCGCGAAGGCTACGCGCTCTATTTTTCTCGCTCACCCATGCCCTTTGCTCGCGACACAGCTGGGCAGGTCGATGCCGTATGGCTCGCGCAGAATCGCTGCTACCGCCACCTAGGACTCTACGCCTACAAGGCCGATTTCCTGAGCGCTTTTTCCAACCTAGAGCCTGGGCTCCTCGAACAAGTCGAAAAGCTCGAGCAGCTCCGCGCGATGGAACATGGCTATCGCATCCACGTCGGCATAACCGACCAAACAACGATTGGTATCGATACGCCAGAGGACATTGCTGAGTTTGAAGCATGTTTACCCTGAGCTAGCCGAATGGTGCTTGGTCACTTGACAAAATCGCTCCTTGGCAACCGTATTAGCTACATGCAGAACGCCTCCATAGAACTTGAACTCGATCCATTGAGCTTGCCCGATGCCCGCGGACATTTCGGTGACTACGGTGGCATGTATGTACCCGAGACTTTAATGACACCTCTTTTCGAACTGACCGAGGCCTATCACGAAGCGCGCAAAGACCCCGCATTTCAAAAAGAGCTCGATCACCAGCTTCGCGAGTTTGCAGGTCGCCCGACCAATCTTTATTTCGCGGATCGCCTGACCGAACATTGTGGCGGTGCTAAAATTTACCTCAAGCGCGAGGACTTGCTCCATACGGGCGCACACAAAATAAACAACGCCCTCGGTCAGGCACTCCTCGCAAAGCGGATGGGTAAAAAACGTATCATCGCTGAGACTGGCGCTGGTCAGCATGGCATCGCCACCGCTGCGATGTGTGCAAAAATGGGTTTTGAATGCGTCATCTACATGGGCGAGGAAGATATGCGCCGCCAGTCACTCAATGTCTACCGCATGCGTCTTTGTGGTGCCGAAGTGCGCAGTGTGACCGCAGGGCAGAGAACGCTCAAAGAAGCGGTCAACGAGGCCATGCGCGACTGGGTCACCAACGTCCGCACCACTCACTACATTATTGGCTCTGCCCTTGGTTCGCATCCCTTTCCCATGATGGTTCGCGACTTCCACAGAGTGATCGGAGAAGAGTGCCGCCGCCAAATACTGGAAAAAGAAGGCCGCTTGCCCGACGAAGTCGCAGCCTGTGTGGGTGGTGGCTCGAATGCGATCGGCATTTTCTTCGCCTTTCTTAAAGACCTCGAAGTTAAGTTGAGCGGCATCGAAGCCGGCGGGCGTGATATCAAGCGTGGGCACCATGCTGCTCGTTTTGAGGGCGGACAACTTGGTGTCCTCCAAGGAGCCAAGACTTGGATCCTGCAAAGCCCAGAAGGTCAAATCGACTTTACGCATTCCGTCTCCGCAGGTCTCGACTACGCTGCAGTAGGTCCTGAACATGCCTATTATAAGGAAAAAGGCCGTATTGATTTCGGCTACGCAACTGATGCCGAAGCGCTACAAGCCTTCCAAGATCTTTGCGCGATCGAGGGCATCGTCCCCGCACTCGAATCCTCTCACGGCATTGCCTACACCATGCAGCGAGCCAAAGAAATGTCGCCTAATCAAATTATCATCGGCAATCTTAGCGGTCGCGGTGATAAAGATGTGGAAGAAGCTGCTCGTGTCTTAGAAAACACCGCGGAGTAGAAATCCTAAAATGCTACTATTTTTTTGGCGTCCCACCATTAAATTTAACTATGTTACTCGTTATCGATAATTTCGACTCCTTCACTTATAATCTGGTACAATATTTTGGCCAGCTGGGCGTCGAGCAGCAGGTCTATCGAAACAACGCCATCACTGTGGAGGAGGCACTCGCGCTCAATCCTGACCGCATCATGATTTCACCAGGGCCTTGCTCGCCGAACGAAGCGGGCGTTAGCCTGGCCATGATCGAAGCCTTTGCAGGTAAGAAGCCGCTGCTCGGCGTTTGCCTTGGACATCAAAGCATTGGCCAGCACTTTGGGGGGGATGTCGTTCGCGCCGAGCGACTCATGCACGGGAAGACCAGCCCTGTGTCTCACCATGATACCGATATCTTTTCAGGATTACCCAATCCGATGGAGGCCACCCGCTACCATTCGCTGATCGTCAAGCGCGAGTCTCTGCCCGACTGCCTAGAAGTGACCGCGGAGACTGCCGAGGGCGAAATCATGGGACTCGCCCACAAGGAACTCCCCGTCTGGGGCGTCCAGTTTCACCCCGAATCCCTCGCTACTGAGCAAGGGATGAAGATCTTGGAAAATTTCCTGAACTTGTAAGTAGTTAGATAGACACACTATATATGGTGCTTGCCTTGTCGTGCCACTATATCTAGTGTTTTAGTTATCCTAGTTTCTAGCGACTGACTTCTAAATTTTATTCTTTTACAAAAATGCGTTGCCCTAAATGCTCCTCCATCGAGATAAAGGTGCTCGATACTCGAACTGGTAAAAACGAAACCTCGATCCGTCGACGTCGTGAGTGTTTGAATTGCGGCTATCGCTTCACCACGATCGAAGAGGTGCTCCGCGCAGACCTTCAAGTGGTCAAGCGCGATGGTCGTCGTGAAGACTTCGACCGCGCTAAAATGCTAGGCGGCCTCAAAAAGGCGGTGGAAAAGCGACCGATCGATGTTATGCAGATCGAGATGATGATCGCTGATGTGCTCGCCTCGCTGGAAAAAGAATTCGACCACGAGATTCCCGCGCACGCCATAGGAGAGCAGATTATGCTCCGCCTCAAGCATCTCGACCAGATCGCCTACGTACGCTATGCCTCTGTATACAAAGACTTCCGCGATCTCGCTGAATTAGCTAAGGAAATCAACGAGCTGAAAGCCTCGACCGAAAATGCCCAAGCTTAAAGCGGCTCCAGTCGATCAACTCCGTATCCTTAACGAGTTGCTCGGCCGTGTCTCCGACCCCCATAAGGCAGAGCACGCACGACGCGCACTCGAGTTCGCTTATAGCGAACACCCCGAGGATCTGGAGCGCGTATCACTCGGTGACTACGTCGATAAGCTCGCCCGGTTACACTTCGGCCAGTCGGGCGAGAGTGTGAATTTCGCCTTCGCGCACTGGCATGTGCCACGTCTGGAAGACTTCAGCCCGCTCTGGATACGCCAAGCCATTGTTGTTGAAATGAAAAAACTTGCTGGCCGTCGAGAGGGTCTTTTGCTGGTTACTGGCCTGCGTGGAGCTGTCTGCCCAGAGGGGAAATATTGGACCAAGCACCGAGAAGCCCAGTATCAGCGCGTTCGGTGTTGGATCGACGAGCTAGCCTGTGCCTGGGCGACCTGCGGCTCGCGTCTGCAAGTAGTGGTGCTTTAGGCTAGCCTAACCTAGGCGCCATCGCTTTAACTCTAATTGGCGACGATCTGCATGGCAATTAAGGCCTCAACTAAGGCAAAGGCACCTTTACATTCACGACTGTTTTTCATACAGCTTGAAGTTAGTATTTGTTTGCTTCAGCCTTAACTCTTTCACCAGGAAACCCATAATTACAATGAAGACCTTGTTTGAGCGCATCATTGCTCGCGAAATTCCGGCAAAGATCGAATACGAAGATGATTTTTGCATCGTGATCCACGATATTGATCGTCAAGCCCCAACGCATTTACTGATAATTCCTAAGCAAGTCATTCCTAGGATCTCGGAGGCGGTCCCAAAGCAAGAAGCTTTACTGGGGCATCTACTCTGCACTGCTGCTTCCGTCGCTGCCAAGCTGAACCTTGAAAATGGTTTCCGCATCGTCATTAATAATGGAAAAGACGGCGGTGAAACCGTGCCTCACCTGCATGTGCACGTGCTTGGCGGTCGCCCCATGGCTTGGCCACCAGGATAAGTCATATTTGTGACTAAAAACACTAAAAAAGGCGCACATACGTGCGCCTTTTTTATTTTTAGCAAAAATCATCAGATTTATATAAGATATTAATTAGCAGCTTTTAATAGAATAAATAGTAGACTTTTTCCTGTCTGGTAAGGTCTTATTGTGACATCTTTGAAACTTGGCACGCAGAGTGCTTTATAATTCATGTTCGCATTACGCGTTCATCTCAGCGCTCCCAACTAAGTGAGTTCTGTTTTCAATTCCTAAACTAATCAACAAACCTGACTAAACAAATACAATGAAGATAAAAAAATACCTTCTCGCTCTGTTGCTATCTAGCTCGGCGTTTCTTATGACCGGCTCACTCGGCGCAGAGATAGTGATGTCTGCTGAAGCAGCCGTCGCTTCTGGCGATGAACTGGCGGGCGACTACCTTGCGCTTCTTGAAGCACAAGGAGAGTATGCTTACGCCTTCGACTTTTTCACAACTTCGATGTTGTGGACTGTCATTGCTGCAGCTCTCGTTTTCCTTATGCACCTTGGCTTCGCCACTCTTGAAGCTGGATTGACGCAATCGAAAAATACAGTGAACATTCTCTTTAAGAATGTATTCATCATCTCGATCGGTATTATTTCTTACGCTGTCATCGGCTTCAACACTCACTATCCCGGAGATTTTAATGAATGGGTATCTTTTGGTAGTTTTATTGGTGATCTCAGCGGTCCTGGTATGGATACTTTCGATTATGGAGGAGTTGGCCTAGCTATGACAGCTTACGGTGACTTCATCTTCCAAGCGATGTTCGCTGCGACTGCCGCTACGATTGTTTCAGGGGCTGTTGCTGAACGCGTTAAGCTTGGTTCTTTCATGATCTTCGCTACTATTCTTGTTGCTATCGGTTACCCTGTTGTCGGTTCTTGGCACTGGGGAGGTGGTTGGCTTGGCGGCCTTGAAGGGGGTTTCTACGACTTCGCTGGTTCCACTGTTGTTCACGCTTTTGGTGGCTTCGCTGCTCTTGCCTGTGTGATGCTTCTCGGTCCACGTGCTGGCAAGTATGTTGATGGCAAGATCAAGCCAATCCTCGGCCACAGTATGCCACTCGCCACAATCGGTGTCTTCCTTCTATTCCTTGGGTGGTTCGGATTCAATGGTGGTTCTGTTCTTTCCGCAAACCCAGCGGGTGTTGGTTTGGTATTCACTACAACAGCGCTTGCTGCTTGTGCGGGTGCGCTTGCTGCTATAGCGATCTCATGGATTTTCCTCAAGAAGCCTGACCTAAGTATGGCCTTGAATGGTATCCTTGCAGGTCTAGTTGCAATCACAGCGGGTGCCGATGCAATGGGTCCATTGGCTTCCATCATCGTTGGTGCAATTGGTGGTGTTCTCGTTGTTTTCTCGATCATCTTCTTTGATAAAATCAAGATTGATGATCCCGTTGGGGCAATTTCCGTTCATGGCGTTGTCGGTATCTGGGGCACGCTTGCCGTCGGTATCTTTGGCGGTGCTGTCTTCATGACGCAACTCATCGGCACACTTTCCGTAAGCATAGCTGCCTTCATCTTCTCGCTTATCATATTCGGCATCTTGAAGGTCACTATCGGTATCCGTGTCTCTCCTGAAGAGGAGTCCGAGGGTCTCGACATAGGCGAACACGGTCAAGAAGCCTATCCTGACTTCGCTTCTAGCTCACGCTAATTTAGTCTAGCCAATTAACACAATAGCTATAAATTACATATTTCTATGAAATTGGTAAAAGCAGTTATTAAGCCCTTCAAACTAGAAGAGGTTAAAGAAGCTCTCGCAGATATCGGCATCGAAGGTATGACCGTCACGGAAGTAAAGGGTTTCGGTCGCCAAAAAGGTCACACCGAGATCTACCGTGGCAGTGAATACACCGTCGATTTCCTGCCTAAAGTAATGGTCGAAATCGTCGTAGACGATGCCGACACTGAAAAGACCACCGAAGCGATCGTCAAGGCCGCTAAGACTGGTAAGATTGGTGATGGCAAGGTCTTCGTCATTCCCGTCGAAAGCGCG
>ERZ802822.1938-NODE-1938-length-12008-cov-7.193278_pt1 | contig 12008 bp, 9 predicted proteins | sample MGYA00345649_ERZ802822 | MGnify/ENA primary metagenome ERZ802822 (study PRJEB30503, sample SAMEA104212359) | marine metagenome | biome: Westerlies Biome; feature: [SRF] surface water layer (ENVO:00010504) within the epipelagic zone...; material: water... | reverse complement strand
GGCGCTGCCAATGTGGACGCAGCAGCAGCTGTCCCACCCAGTGCCGATGTTTTTAAAAAAGAACGACGATCCATAAGTTTCTCCCAGAAATTCTCTTCTCAAAGTGATGTAGTTCCAAGTCACCCCAAGGTCAAATCAGTTCCCGCGCAGGGAATTGAGAAACCAGTGACATGTCACTGTTAAACATTTTTTGCCGTTTGTATATACAATCCTTTCGTAACAAAACGAGCAGTTAACCCCTGACCTCGATCCCGTGTTAACAAAATCTATTGTAGAATTAATTTGCGCTAAAAACGTCCCGTCGCGCACCGTCTTGCCGGGTCAGGATGACGATGTTAGGGTCGTTCTCATTTAAATACCCGCCCTGCGTCTGGCCGTTTTTAGCCCGGCAGTATACCCATGGAGCTTTGAACTCTTTATGGAACAGCCCATTAGGCCGGCCAAAGTGTTTAATATTGTGATCGTCGCCCACCGCGGCCGATTAAGCTTTGAGGCAACTTTATTTGCGCTTTCGCTACGCCACACAAATCCTGACTTTGCTGGCAGGTTTTTTGTAGCGACACCAGCGCACAACCCTTTATGGCCACAAGACCCCTCTTTGCCAGAGGGACCACTGCACGACTTGCTTGGCCAACAAGGGGTGGAATTTGTTGAATTCAAATGCCGCGATTTTGGTCAAGCCTACCCGTTTGGCAACAAAATAGAGGCTCTGGATGTTTTACCTGTGGGTGAACCCTTTGTGTTTTTTGACAGTGACACCCTGATCACCGGCGACCTAAACGAGGTCCCGTTTGACTTCGCGCGCCCCGGCGCCTCATTGCGCCGTGAAGGCACATGGCCTAAAACGACCAAAGAAACTCCAAATCACGCCACAATCTGGCGCGCGCTTTACGATCGTTTCGGTCTCGACTTTGCCAAGTCACTGGACTGCAGCTACGACGCCACGGATTGGCGTCGTTACCTTTATTTCAACGCGGGCTTCTTTTACTATCGCTGTCCAAAAGTTTTTGGCCAGCTCTATCGCGCGTTTGCCGTCAGTATCCGCAACAGCCCTCCATCCGCATTGGCCGGGCAAACGCTGGATCCATGGCTGGATCCAGTGGCATTACCACTGGTGATCCATGCATTGGGGGGTGGGCGTGACAGCCTGCCCTCGGGGTTTCTCGATGGGCGTCACTCGTGCCACTATCGCCTAATCCCGCTGCTGTATGCCCGTGAGAGCCAGGCCGTTGTCACCCTGCTGGAAGACTTAACCACGCCCGATCATGTCAAAACGGTCTTTAAGATCCACCCCCCGTACCGACGGTTGATCTATGAACGCCAAGGTCAGCGTCTGCTACAGATGTTTGATCAGGCGGCATTGCCAGAAACAGAACAAATGATCCGTAAAACAATCAAACAGACCGGGTTATGGCTGCGCTAACCCGCTCATGATTCGTATGCGAAATCCGGGTTAGCTCAATGATATTAAATTGAAAAGCCGTCTGGATATATTGAAAATCCTTGAAAAGACCACCAAAGTGGCTCCTCCCGCACGTTCTGCAAATCGTGCCTTAGATAGAATAAAGTTCTCAAATCACTCAAAAGGCTGAGACAGGTGTCCAAACCAGCTGTAACCCCAACAAATTCTGTCCTGTAAAGTCATGATACCACGGATAAAACCATCTCAAAAGTTAACGTTTGATTGCTCAAGGTGAAATAATCCTGTAGCTAATGATCCGATAAAAACACAGGAGAATACGATGTCGGACAGTCCAAGTTATGGTTTTGATACGCTGCAAATCCACGCGGGCGCCCGCCCGGATCCCGCAACCGGTGCGCGGCAAGTGCCGATTTATCAGACAACAGCCTACGTCTTTCGCGATGCCGACCACGCGGCCGCTTTGTTTAATCTTCAGGAAGTCGGTTATATTTATTCCCGCCTGACCAATCCAACGGTTGCAGCGCTGCAAGAACGCGTTGCCACGCTCGAAGGCGGCGTCGGCGCAGTCTGCTGCTCGTCGGGTCATGCCGCCCAGATCATGGCGTTGTTTCCCTTGATGCAACCCGGGTGCAACGTCGTTGTCTCAACCCGGCTTTATGGCGGCTCAATCACCCAGTTTAGTCAGACGATCAAACGGTTTGGCTGGTCCGCGACTTTTGTCGATTTCGACGATCTCGCCGCCGTCGAAGCCGCGATTGACGCAGACACCCGCGCCGTATTTTGCGAATCCATTGCCAATCCAGGGGGGTATATCACCGACCTCGACGCAGTTGCTAAAATTGCCGACGCCGCAGGCCTGCCGCTGATTGTCGACAACACCAGTGCCACTGCGTATTTATGCAAACCGATTGAGCACGGGGCGACACTGGTGGTCAATTCGATGACCAAATATCTGACTGGCAACGGCACGGTCACGGGAGGCGTTGTTGTCGATTCTGGGAACTTTGACTGGTCGGCCAGCGACAAGTTTCCGTCACTAAGCCAACCCGAGCCTGCATATCATGGGTTGAAATTCCATGAAACGTTCGGCGCATTGGCCTTCACCCTGCACGGGATTGCAATCGGATTACGCGATCTTGGCATGACCCTGAACCCGCAGGCCGCCCATTACACGTTACTGGGCATTGAGACTTTGTCGCTGCGCATGCAACGCCATGTGGAAAACGCTGAAGCCATAGCAAAATGGCTGGAGCAGGACCCGCGTGTCGAAGCGGTAACCTATGCCGGGCTTTCCTCATCCCCTTACTTTCACCGCGTTGCCAAAATCTGCCCGAAAGGTGCTGGCGCGCTGCTGACTGTATCGCTGAAAGCCGGCTATGACGCCTGCATGAAGCTGGTCAGCGAGTTGAACTTGTTCAGCCATGTTGCCAATCTGGGTGATACCCGGTCACTGGTCATTCACTCCGCCTCGACCACGCACCGGCAGCTTACCCCTGAACAACAAACCGCCGCGCAGGCCGGGCCAAATGTATTGCGGCTGTCCATCGGAACCGAGGATGTTAACGATCTGATTGCCGACCTTGACCAAGCCCTGACCAAATCCACCGGATAGTCCCAAACCAAGCCCGTGACCGCAAGTATCAAAGCGCCCTGCGGTCACGGGTGACGAAAAGCCTTAAAAAGATGCCGAACACGGGGTTAGGTAAGATGATCCGTTAGATTGCGGGATAGAGTAAGCTTGACGGATACGACGCCCGTAATCCAGTGTTTGACCGGATGCGGCACGCTTCCATAAACCCACCAGTTGGAAAATCTGTAAAATATACTGCCCGTTTATTAAAACTTGTGTTATAATATTAAGAGTCGAAGAATGATCGATTGTTTTCAGATCTTTGCCTAAATCGAGCGAGTTTTACTTTTACGTAGGCAAAACCTGATGTAGACGGTTTAGGGGTGATTGACGCCCGAATTGTATCGACGGATTGGTAGACCCGAATAATGAGACCGGATTTTGCTCTGTCATTGTCATTTGAAGGTATCAGCCTGCTGTATAGGCAGAAGATTGGCTGGGCTAATGTCGGCTATGTTGATCTGGCAGCAGAAAACCTGTCCGACCATCTGGAAAAACTCAATGCAAAAGCACACCGCATTGCAGACGGGCCGATGTATTCCAAAATTGTCATCCCGAATGAGCAAATTCGCTATATCGTCGTGGTGTATACCGAAGCACAAGATGCAAGTTATCTGCAGGTTGAAGCCGCCCTGACCGGTGCCACGCCCTATGCGGTAAGCGACCTTCTATATGATTGGGAGGTTCACGCCGGGCAGCTTTACATTGCGGCAGTGGCGCGGGAAACTCTGGAAGAAGCCGAGCAATTTGCCTGCCAGCACAAATTCAATCCAATCCGCTTTGTCGCCACTCCAGCGCAAAATACGCTACAGCGTGAAATTGATTTTGGGCCCTGCGAAGGGGCAAACAGCCTGCTGCCTGCCGGGGCAAAGTTTGAACCCGATCAAACCGTCATTGAGGTCGCCGGGCACGTGCTGGACCCCGCCTCCCCTAAGCCATCCAGCGCGCAGGCAAAAACGCCTAAGCCGGGCCGGGCCAAGACACCAGACGAACCAAAACCTGACGCGCCTGCGGATACACGGCCTGCTTTAGCCCCTGCGCCAAGCGCCGGCCTTAGCAATGTAACAGCCGCCAATATAGCCGCAAACACCCACCCTGACGTTAAGCCGGACGTTAAGATTGACACCGAGGCTGACAATACAAGCAGTACAGCAGGCCCCACCAAGAACAACCTGACAACGGCCCAATTGGCAGTCGCCGCAAGCCCGCCAGTTTTACGTGCAACGCCTCTTGCAGACGATCTAGAATTATCACCGGCCCTGCTGGTGACTAATTTTGCCGCAGATGAAACACCCCCTTCGCGTCTTCCCAGCCTGATACTGACCATGGGGGCGATATTGATGCTGTCGGGTATCGCCGCTTGGATGTTTGCGCTTGGCGGTAATGATTTTCTCAAAACTGCCAACACGGCAGATCCAGCCGCCACACAGAGCAGTCCGCTGAGCGCTGCAAATGCGCTGGCCCAAAACGATAGTTTGAACGCCGCGGCCCCTGTAGAGCCAACGCAGTCCGATGAGACCCAGACATTTGCCGCGGCAAATACCGAAGCCGAAGATGATCTGATCGAATTGGAAGACGACCTGCCTTTTGCTCAAGGTCCGACACCTATCACCGAACAACAAGCCAAAGTGCGCTATGCGGCCACGGGTATCTGGTTAAAGGCGCCGACGTCTCCTAATCCGGGGTCTGCGCCTAACTCAGATGATCTTTACGCAGCCTCCATCGACCGCGAAATTCTGTCCTATGATGCCATTGCCTTGCCCTCTCCTCAAGGAGATCGCATCGACATCAGCCCCGAACAACAGCCCGATCCACCGCGCTTTGGTCAAACATTTCAACTCAATGCGCAGGGCCTGGTGATTGCCACAGCAAACGGCAGCCTGTCGCAAGAAGGCCATCTTGTGTTTCTTGGCCAACCGGTGAAAGCCGCGCCAAACCGCGTGCAATCTGTCCCGGAGATTACTGAAGTCACTTCACCGCTGGCAAAACTGCGGCCGCGGCTCCGGCCGGTGGGGATGGGCGAGGCCCGGGAACGTTTGAAACTTAACGGGCGCACGCGGGCAGAAATGGCCATGTTACGGCCAAAACTGCGGCCCGCCTCGGTCAAACCAACAGGGGACAGCCCGGAAGTCAATTCCGCTATTGCAGCTGTCACCAATTCTCTGGCCCCTAAATTGAGACCTAAAGCGCTGGAGCAAAGCAATTCTCAAGTCGCGAGCAAGCAGAAACCTAAACCCAAACCAGCGAGCTTGGCATCAAATGCAAGCGTGGCCCAGAAAGCCACGCTGGTGAAGGCACTCAACCTGCGAAAAGTCAATCTGATCGGTGTCTACGGAACATCCTCCAGCCGACGGGCGCTGATACGTCTGTCCAACGGACGCTACAAAAAGGTCGAGGTCGGGGACCGGATCGATGGTGGCAAAGTGGCAGCGATTGGTAAAGAGCAGCTTCGCTATACAAAAAGTGGTCGCAATATCGTCCTGAGAATGCCCAAAAGCTAGCTCAATAGAGTTTGACAAACAAAATCCGCGCCTCCATGTGAAAGCCGGTCAAGCTGACCGACCTGACAATGACTGGCGTGCGCAGCGCGTTTCTATGCGACATCCGCGCGCTCGATCGATTCAAACAGCGCCTGAAAATTACCTTCACCAAATCCCTCATTACCCTTACGTTGAATGAATTCGAAAAAAATTGGTCCCACTATGGTGCGGGATAACACCTGCAGCAGTATTTTGGTTGTGCCACCGTTCACCACACCTTAGCCATCAATCAATATACCATGCGCCCGCATCCTATCTAATGGCTCGTTATGGCGCGTGACCCGCGTGTGGCTGAGATCATAATAGGTTTTATTTGAGCGAGGCATGAATTGCATGCCGTTGGCCACAATCTGATCAGTCGTCGCGTAAAGATCGTTTGTGCCCACAGCAATATGCTGAATACCCTCGCCGTTATAGCGTTTAAGATAATCGACAATCTGACCCGTCTCGCCACGATCCTCGTTGATAGGAATTCGAATGCGACCGCAGGGAGAAGTCAGCGCCCGACTGATCAGACCAGTAAATTTACCATCAATCTTAAAAAATCCGATTTCGCGGAAATTGAACAAGTCAGCATAAAACTGCGACCAACGGTCCATATTCCCCTTAAATACATTATGCGTCAAATGGTCGAGGTAATGAAACCCAACCCCCTGCGGCATATCAGGGCGCAAACGATCAAACTCTTTTGCAAGCGGATCATTTTCTCCGTCAAACGTGACAAAATATAAAAGCGAGCCGCCAATCCCCTTTATTGCCGGCATATTAAAGCTACGATCTTCGGCAATATAGGGTTCGGCACCCTGCGCAACCGCATGCGCAAAAGTCCGCTGCGCATCAACCACTCGCCACCCCATGGAGGGCGCGCAAGGTCCGTGAACAGCACCAAACCGGGCGGCAAACCCGTCCGGCTCAGAATTCAACACATAAGTGATATCGCCTTGCTGCCAAAGCTCAATCGCTTTTGTTTTATGGACTGCTGTTTTCTCATATCCCATATTAGTAAAAACCGACCGCAGATGGTCCGGATTGGGATCCATAAATTCAACGAAAGCAAACCCATCAGTACCGGCAGGATTGTCTTTTGTAATTTTCGATCGGGGTGCATTATGCGGAAACGGTCCCATGGCGGGCCTCCTTTTAGTTTTATAATGCAAGAATACCTCGGATTTAATGCGGTTTTTGCGCATATTTCACTGTAAAATCCAAAAATTATGCGCGATGATTGGATGATATTTTCAAAAAAGTAATTATTCATGTATTCTCTCGACGACATCGACATGCGCCTGCTGGCTGCAGTTCAAAACGACGCCCAACTGACATCAGATCAACTTGGCGAGATCCTTGGTCTGTCGGCCAGCCAAGCCGGTCGACGGCGGCATAAGCTTGACACTGCGGGCTATATTACCGGCTATACAGCCCGGCTTGATCCAGCCCGGCTTGGCCTGTCCATTCAGGCCTTTGTACAGGTTCATCTCAACCGGCACTCAGCCGAGCACAGCAAAGCCCTCGCCCGTTTGATTGCCCGCCAGCCGGAAATTGTCAGCGCCTGGACCCTGACCGGAGAAGCCGATTATCTGCTTAGGGTCTATTGCGCCACTTTGGACGACTTGAACCGATTGATACAGGAAACGCTTTTGACCCATCCCACCGTTGCGCGGGTCCACAGCCAGATCGTGATGAACCAGACCAAAGATGAAGCTCCTTTACCCATGGCAGACGACTGATGGCAGAGATTTTATTTCAAATCCTGATCTATCTTGGAGCGGCGGTGATTGCCGTACCGTTGGCCGCCCGGTTGGGGCTTGGGTCAGTGCTCGGCTATCTTGCAGCAGGCATTGCCATAGGCCCAATTCTCGGATTGGTCGGAAGCGAGACTAAAGACGTCCAGCATGTGGCCGAATTCGGTATTGTTATGATGCTGTTCCTGATCGGTCTCAGTCTTGACCCGCGGGCCCTTTGGGATATGCGCCACCGGTTACTTGGACTGGGGGGGCTGCAATTGGTGCTGACCACCGTCGGGGTCATGCTGGGTGCCATCGCCTTGGGATATCCCGCAGCCACCGGATTGGTCATCGGGCTGATCCTTGCACTATCCTCGACCGCAATTGTGCTACAAACGCTGTCCGAACGCGGCTTGATCAAAAGCCGTGGTGGGCGCTCTATCTTTGCCGTCTTATTAACCCAAGATATTGCCGTCATCCCAATTCTGGCGCTGCTGCCGCTTTTGACTGTCCAGCAGCAGCTTTTTCTACACGGCGAATCCCCCGATATACTGCAAGAGCCGACGGCAATCACACCGCATGGCCAAAGCGTTGAAAACGGGTTGGGCCTGACGGTGCTGGACGGGTTACCCGGATGGGGCGTAACACTGGCAACGCTGAGCATCGTGGCGGCGATTATCCTCGCGGGTGTCTATTTTATCCGGCCAATTTTTCGCTTTATCCATGCCACGGGACTGCGCGAGATGTATACTGCTCTTGCCCTGCTGATTGTGATTGGTATCAGCGTCCTGATGACCATCGTTGGGCTGTCACCCGCGCTTGGCGCTTTTCTGGCCGGCGTGGTGCTGGCCAATAGCGAATTTCGCCACGAGCTGGAGAGTGATATTGAGCCGTTCAAGGGCCTTTTGCTCGGGCTGTTTTTCATCACTGTTGGCGCCGGGATGAACCTGTCTGTTTTACAACATGATCCTATCGGTCTTCTGACACTGGCAGTTTTGATAATTATTGCAAAGGGCTGTGTCTTATATCTGTTGTGCCATCTGTTTGGCATTCAAGGGCGTGATCGGTGGCTGTTTACGCTTGGGTTGGCTCAGGCAGGAGAATTCGGGTTTGCGCTGACCGCGTTTGCCGTGCAACATAATATTCTATCAGTGACGCTGTCAGACAGGCTGGTCCTGATCATTACGCTAACAATGCTGATGACACCGCTGCTTTTTCTTGCTTTTGGGGCCCTATCGCGACGTCTTAAAGACAAAATAGACATCGGCATCGAAGATGAAATCAACGAGCAGGGTCCGGTAATTATTGCTGGAATTGGCCGGTTTGGCCAAATCGTCAACCGCTTGGTGCAATCCTCGGGTTTTGAGACAGTGGTGTTGGATCATGACATTCGAAAAATTGATCTGATGCGCAGCTTCGGTATCAAGAGCTTTCTGGGCGATCCCACCCGACCGGTCACCCTGCGCGCCGCAGGGTTGCTCGAGGCGCAAGTTCTGGTGGTTGCGCTGGATGATGCCGCAGACTGTCTCAAGTTGGTCAAACTGGCGCACAGAGCGCGCCCCGGCCTGCATATCATCGCCCGTGCCTATGATCGCGCTCAGGTCTTTGAGCTGTATAATGCTGGCGCTGATGATATCGTACGCGAGACCTTCGACAGCAGCCTGCGTGCCGGACGCTATGTCTTAGAAAACCTTGGCCTGTCAGATTATGAAGCCGACACAGCGGCAAAGACCTTTTACCAACATGACCGCGAGGCGATGAAAGATCTGGCACAGCTTTGGGACCCCAAGGTGCCTGCACGCGCCAACGCGCCCTATATCGCGCGGGCGCAGGCCTTGGAAAAGCAGCTTGAGACCGCGTTAATGAGCAGTTTGGAAAGCTCTAAATCCACGCCACCCCCAGCTGATAAAGTCCCAAAAACTGAAGTCGTCCCCTCCAGACCAGACACCACGGTTTTAAAGAACGTATAAGGTCGAAAAGACAAGGATATTGCAGCGCAGACGGCACGGACCTGCGCGCGGCGCAATGCAAAACCCAATTTACTGCAGATTTTACCCGTCAGATACACCGGCCTCGGCAAAGGTCGCCATCCCCGACAGGCAGGCCACCGCCGCTTGCACCACAGCAATCGCCACCGCGCCGCCCGACCCCTCGCCCAGCCGCATTCCCAGCGACAGCAGCGGCGGTTTCTCCATCCGCGCAAGCAACTTGCCATGGCTGCCTTCGGCGCTCAGATGTCCCGCCACGGTATGATCCAACATATCGCCACGGGCGTGCTGCAGGCAGGCCGCCGCCGCACAGCAGATAAAGCCGTCCAGCACCACGGGAATACGGGCCTGTCGCGCCCGCGCAATCGCCCCTGCCATCGCCGCCAATTCACGCCCCCCAAGACACCGCAGCGCCTGCAGGCCATTGCCGCGCGCCACAGGGTTCATTTCCAGACCAGCCTCGACAACCCGGCATTTGTGAGCCACACCCATCGCATCAACGCCCGTCCCTCGCCCGACCCAATCAGCCGCCTCGCCACCAAAGAGTGCTAGCGCCAAGGCCGCAGCACTGGTAGTATTCCCGATGCCCATCTCGCCGGTGACCAGTAGATCTGCCTCGGCGTCCACCGCATCCCACCCCGATTGCAATGCGGCGATGCAATCTGCCTCGCTCATCGCCGGGCCTGTAGTGAAATCTCTCGTCGGCCGGTCCAAAGACAAAGGATGCACGTCAAGCCGGGCCCCAAACGCCGCAGACAGCTGATTGATCGCCGCACCGCCCGCCTGAAAATTCAATACCATCTGCTCGGTTACCTCAGCAGGAAACGCCGAAACCCCCTGTGCAGTGATGCCGTGATTGCCAGCAAAAATAAGTACCTGCGGCCGTGTCAGTCGAGGACGCGCCACCCCGCGCCAGCCCGCATACCAGATCGCAAGAGTTTCAAGACGCCCCAAAGCGCCCGGCGGTTTGGTCAATTGGCTGTTGCGCGCCAAGGCGCCCTGTTCAGCAACAATATCTATCGTAGGCAACCCGTCCAAGACGGTTTGAAACGTGGCAAGCGACGTGAAAGCGGGCATTGTATCTTCCGTTGAAGTTCTACTCTGTGAGTGTTTAAACACCCTTGCCGTCTGGGCAAGCAATAAAAGGACCCAAGACATGAGGGAAAGCGACATGCGCTGGCTACGCGTGGGCGATATTGCGGTTGCGCTGTCGCTGCTGAGCCGCTGGCCGCTACGCATATCCGAGGCCGCCTACAGGCGCAGCGCGCAGGCCGTCTGGGCCTATCCTGTGGCCGGCGTGTTGATTGCCCTGCCGGCGGCAGGGCTTGCACAGCTTTGCCTTGGGCTCGGACTCTCGACCGGGGTTGCGGCACTATTGGCACTGGCATGTCTGACGGTGAGTACCGGCGCCATGCATGAAGACGGGCTGGCTGACAGCGCCGATGGGCTCTGGGGTGGCCATGACACGGCACGGCGCCTTGAGATTATGAAAGACAGCCGGATCGGCGCCTACGGGGTTTTAGCCTTGATTTTTGGCCTTGGCTTGCGCTGGCTGGCCTTGTCTGAACTCTTTGAGTCAGGCGCTGTGTTGGCGCCAATTTTAGTCGCCGCAGCGCTGTCACGGGTGGCGCCAACCGTGCTGATGCTGCGTTTGCCCCAGGCGCGCACAACCGGGCTATCACAGAGTGTCGGCACGCCACAGGCCAGACATGTCGGATTGGCCGCAATCTTGGGAGCGCTGCTGGCGATCATCGCCCTGCAAAGCTTTCCCCTACTGGTTTTTTTCGCCACCGCTCTAGCGACTACATGCTGCGTACTGATCGCCAAATACAAAGTACAGGGTCAAACTGGCGATATATTGGGGGCAAGCCAACAGGTCGCAGAAATCACTATTCTGCTCTGCCTTTCCGTGTAAAACTGGCGCCCACCCGGCGATACCTGTCCTGGGCGTGTCCCCTGAAATGCATGCCCATTGAAAACAAGTACCCACCCCTCGCTGAGGGATGTATATGTGTTTTGTTGGGGAAATCGGCTCAGGCAGCGCGTGAAATCAACACGTCGTCGACGCGCTTGGTCGCAGCCGCCTCATCGCCATTGTCCACAGCCGCGACCTCGCGGGTCAATCGCTCAAGCGCGGCCTCATAGAGCTGACGCTCTGAATAGCTCTGTTCGCGCTGGTCGTCGTTGCGATGCAGGTCACGCACGACCTCTGCGATGGCAATCAGGTCACCAGAGTTGATTTTTTGCTCATATTCTTGTGCGCGCCGTGACCACATCGCCCGCTTGACTTTGGCCTTGCCTTTTAATGTGGTCATCGCCTTTAAGATTACATCTGGCGAACTGAGCGACCGCATACCGATCTGCACGGCTTTATCGGTTGGCACCCGCAAGGTCATCTTGTCTTTTTCGAATGAAATCACAAATAATTCCAGAGAAATTCCCGCAATCTGCTGTTCTTCAATCGATATAATCTGACCGACACCATGTGCCGGATAAACCACATATTCGTTCGGGCGAAAATCGGGTTTTTTTGACTTACTCATTCGAACCTTCCTTAAAGCGAATCATCAAACAGCAAAATCCAGCTTCCCAAATATCGTCAAATATTCGGCGCTGGTCTGATACTGTTAATGACTGTCCCCTGTGCAACAAGTACGCTGCCTACAGAACCATACAACATTTGAGCATCATTATATCATAAAA
>ERZ802822.1937-NODE-1937-length-12012-cov-5.263343_pt1 | contig 12012 bp, 10 predicted proteins | sample MGYA00345649_ERZ802822 | MGnify/ENA primary metagenome ERZ802822 (study PRJEB30503, sample SAMEA104212359) | marine metagenome | biome: Westerlies Biome; feature: [SRF] surface water layer (ENVO:00010504) within the epipelagic zone...; material: water... | reverse complement strand
TGCCAAGTGCTAACAACAAGAGGTAATTCTTTTGCTCTCCATTGAGACCACCCATATAAGGCCATCAACATATAAAATATTTGTAAATAAGCTTCCATGTATAGTCCTGCTGAATACATAATAAAGAAAAATATTGATGAACTTAGTATAGCAGCTAGCCAGCATAGAATATTTTGCTTAACTGCCAATAAGAGGTAAATAATTGCTAAAGAAACTGCGATAATTTCCATAGTTGTTATCTAGAAGTCATAGCGGAATGTAACTCCATAATTACGCGGATCTCCATGACGTTCATATAAAGTATCTTCAAAACTTGGCGGCTCATTGCCAAAATAAAACCCTCTTAGAGAATAATATTCGTCAAATATATTTCTTACCCAGAAGTTCAAGTTTATATTTTCTTTCTCATATATCAGATTCATATTTGTAAGAATGTAATCATCAGAAGAATTATTATGTGAATCTGAGTAATAAAAGTCACTCTTACCATTTATGTCCAATAAAAACTCTACATTATTTGATATTTCCCAACTTAATCCTGCAGAAAAACTATAGTCGGGTGCGTGTGCTTGCTCCCTTCCCTCTAGATCTGGTCTTGATTGATATTTTCTTATTTCTGTTTCAAGTATTCCTAAGTTAAGGAATATATTAACTCTATCTGAAATTTCAGAATCTAGACTTATCTCGGCTCCATAATTTAAACCTTCAGCTGCATTCTTAGTCAAAAACAAGAATGTATTTGGATCTTGTGGGTCAACTTGAGTTGATGACAATACTTGTTGATCTCTTCTGTCTGAATAAAAAATTACTAAATCAAAAAATGTTTTTGAAGAGATAAAGTATTTATTTATTCCAAACTCGTAATTAGTTAGGTATTCGGGTGAATAAGATATTGCTTGTACTAATGAAGAACTGCTTACCCCAGTTCCTAAATTAAACCCACCCTGCTTATAACCCCTTGCAGCACTTACATAATATTTAAGATCATTTTCTAGAGAATTAATAAGAGATATTTTTCCTCCATTCATTGAATCGTCCGGCGTAAATAACTCATTATTTGAGTCTAAATAATCTGCTTGCCAATCCTCCCATCTAAAGCCTAAAGATAACTTTAAATTTTCACTGATAAGGTAATCTAAGTTTCCAAAAACAGATTTACTCTCTGAAGAGTAATCACTCGAGAAAAATGATTCACTATAGAAAGTTTCAAAACCATCGTTTGGATCTCCATAAGCTCCATCATCTCTTCTATTATTTGATTCATCAATTTCATTAAATGAAATTCCAACTATCCATTGGATTTGATCAGCAAAAGTTGTTCCAGATTTGTTAGATAGAAGCCTAAGTTCGAAATTAGATGTTTCCCTTTTTCTGAGAGTTTCAGAAAAATAATCATAAACGTAAGGAAAGTGTGACTGCGCATTGCCCCAGTCAGCATCGTAGCTGAAAACTACATCTGTATCAGTTTCAGAATATAAAACCTTTAGACTATTAAATTGATTAATTAACTCTAGATTGATACCCAAAGCATTAGAATCTTGAGAATCCATTCCAGGTCTGTCTGAAAGAGTATTTAATGAGCCATCAATTGTCCATATGTCTGCAGGGTCATCGAAATCATTATCAAAATATACTAAATCAAGAGAAGCAGTTTCATTAATTAACCAATTAGTTTTGAACCTAAGGGACTGCTCGTCTTTTCTAGATGTATCATCTCTTTTTAAAAATAAATTCTTTCTGAAACCATCAAAATCTTCTTTCCTAATACTCAATCTTGACTTTAAATTCTTAGTAAAAGGAATATTAATTGAAGCACTCAAGTCATTCCTTCCATAGTTGCCTAGAGTTATTTCTCCGTTTGCTTCGAATAAATCCTGAGGATCTTTAGTCTTGATATAAATCATTCCGGCAAGTGAGCTGGCTCCCATTCTAGAACCTTGAGGACCTCTATAAACTTCTATTTGATCAATATCGTATACAGAAGCTATACCTGCCTGGCCTGAAAAATCTATGTCATCAATCAAGAATCCTACTGAAGAATTCGGTGTTCCTTCGTAGCCAGAACGTTCTCCTATTCCTCTGATCTGAAAATATCTCGGTCTTGAATCACTTGCAGCAAAATTAAGATTTGGTACTAGATAAGTTATATCCTCAAAATGCTTATACTGTTTTTTTCTTATATCTTCATCATTTATAAGAATAAGACTACTATCAACATCACTTAATGTTGTGTCCCGCCAATCACCATTTACAACAATTTCATCAATTGCTTCCGTGTGAGCAGGTAAGAGAATAAAGAGAACTGGAAAAAATAAAAATATACGTTTTAGCATGCAATTCCTCCGCCATTATTGTATGGATCAGGTTCAAAGGGTTTCAATGATCTCAGGCCGAAGCCACCCCTTTGCAATATCTTAATTTTAACAAAAGCTTAAAATTTAGCCATAGTCTTATTAACAAATAGTCTTCTCTTATAAAAGAATATAAAATATCTGAGTCCGTCAATTTAATTCATAAATTAGTAGATATAAAGAATGTCGAGTTCTATAGAAAATCGTGATGTTAGGTCTATATCAATAGGTTCTAAAATTTCATTAATTTTTAAAGATAGTTCAATAATTGAAGAGCAACCTGCTCTCGTTGGAATAATAGGAATTGATAAAACTCAAGAAGATGAGGATTCTCATTTTCCTGAAATGGTAGATTTACTTGATAAGGTATGGATTCAAATTGGTGAAAATGAAAGAATATATGGAGATAAAAAAAGGAGTAAAGACGCAATCAAGGAAGAAATAGTTTTTAGTTTGAACAAACAGGTGATTAAAGATTTCAAGCAAACAGAAATGATGTACGCTGGCGTTAATCATCATAAATATAATATCAAAACTAAAGAAATAGCATTATCTACAGTGAAAAGTCTCGCAGAAGGTTTTAAATAAAATATCTAATCTCTTCTCGCTCTTAGAATAATTTTATGAAATTAAAAGAACTTAAAAAGTTAATTGAAGGATGTCATCCTGAAGATCTTAATAATGATGTTGAGGCTGTTGTCATATCAAAAAAAAATAAGGTGTTTAAGACGGATAGTATTCGCCTAGATACAGACTCAGGCAGAATTATCATTGCTACTCAAGACTCAGAGCAATATAAGTTGAATAAAATAAATGCAGACAAAGAAATGGGATTTGCAAAGAAAATGCTATCTATAAAATCAAAGAAAAAGACAATAGCTGATATCTTAAATCAAAAGAAGTAAAACTGAGCTTAATCTAAGTACTTTTTGAGCTCCTCTTTCGCTATTGTCCTCATATGCACCTCATCCGGCCCATCACCTATTCGTAGGTATCTAATTGAACTGTAAAGACTAGCTAAAGGAGTATCTTGAGAAACTCCAGCTCCTCCGTGAATTTGCACTGCCCTTTCAATTACCCTAACCGCCATTGATGGTACTTCAACTTTCGGTTGAGCTATTTCACTTTTAGCTTCTTTATTGCCTAAAGTATCCATCATGTATGCCGCTTTTAGTGTTAATAATCTACACATCTCGATTTCATTACGGCATTTAGCTATGACATCAAAGTTACCACCTAATTCTGCAATTGCCTTACCGAAGGCTTTACGTGTTGAAGCCCGTCTACAAAGGAGTTCTAGGGCAAGTTCTGCAGCACCAATTATTTTCATGCAATGATGTATACGGCCAGGACCCAGACGACCTTGAGCAATTTCGAAACCTTTTCCCTCACCTAAAATAATATTTTCTTTTGGTATCCTCACATTATCAAATTTCAAATGGGCATGGCCATTAGGTGCATGGTCTGAACCATAAACAGTTAGCATTCTTTGCAAAGTAATACCTGGAGTATTTTTTGGAATAATTATCTGAGATTGCCTTTGATGCTTTGGTGCATCAGGATTTGATACTCCCATAAAAATCATAAACTCACAGTCAGGCCTTCCATAGCCGGATGTCCACCATTTTTCTCCATTAATTAAATAATCATCACCATCTTTAGTTATAGTGCTAGCAATATTAGTTGCATCTGAAGAGGCTACATTGGGCTCAGTCATGGCAAACGCCGATCGAATTTGACCCTCTAATAAAGGTTTAAGCCATTTTTCTTTCTGATAATCGCTGCCGTACTTATCTAGAACTTCCATATTTCCAGCATCGGGTGCAGAAGAATTAAAAACTTCTGAAGTCCACCCAACACCCATCATCTCAGCAAGAGGTGCAAATTCAAGATTGGTAAGCCCATAACCTTCATTGCCTGTTAAGGAAAAATTCCACAAACCCTCTGCTCGTGCATCCCTCTTGAGTTCATATAATACTTCTGGAACTTGCCATGGATTACCTGACTCTCTAAAAGAATTCATAGCCTCAATATACTCTGTCTCTCTAGGTCTTATTTTTCGATCGATAAAGTTTGAGACTAGCCCTATAAGCTCTTTAGTTTTTTTCGTATGTTCGAAGTTCATAATTAATTTAAAATTTAAGTATTAAAAAAATGATAACATCATTTCAAATACTGGAGAGAATACTATGGACTTTAGAGATTATTCATTGAAAGAGTTAGTCAGCAATGTTCAAGGAAAGAAAATATCTGCTAAGGAGTTAACGCAATCAGCTTTAGATAATATTGATAAGTTCGATGGTGAGATAAATGCTTTTTGCTCCGTAAATCCTGAGGATGCTCTTTTGCAAGCAGAACAAATTGATTCTGCAATTATAAAAGGTGAAGAGGTTGGAATACTTGCCGGAATTCCCATCGGAGTAAAAGATCTAGAAGATGCAAAAGGATTTATAACCAGTTTCGGTTCAGAATTGCACATTAATGACGCTCCAGCGAATGAAGACTCAGTTCTAGTTAAAAGAATGAGAGACCAAGGGTGTGTAATTCTTGGTAAAACTAATACGCCTGAGTTTGGTCATAAAGGAAAGACAGACAATGTACCTTTTGGGAGCACAAAAAATCCTTGGAATCTTAAATATTCTGCAGGTGGTTCTTCTGGTGGAACTTCAGCAGCATTGGCATCAGGCATGATACCTCTTGGAACAGGATCTGATGGAGGTGGTTCCATAAGGATACCTGCTGCATTAGGTGGATTGTCAGGTTTAAAAACCTCTCAAGGTAGAATACCTATAGGAGGAAAAACACCTCCTGGATCAGGATTATTAACTGTAAAAGGCCCTATGGCTAATACTACTCAAGATAATGCTTTAGCTTTAGACGCAACGGCAGGACCAGATCCAACAGATATTTTTTCTTTAGAATCAGATAACCTAAATTGGTCAGAAGAATTACTCAATGATGCACCGAAAACTGCAATATGGTCTCCTACGATGGGCTTTTCAACCGTAGATAAAGAAATTTTATCGAAATGTGAAAAGGCCATAAATTCTCTTGCGGAGGCAGGTATTGAAATAATAGAAAAAGAAACTATATGGAACGAAAATCCTGTTGATGATTGGATGATATTTTGGGCGTGTGCTTGTGCGAGAAGACAGCAACATTTAATAGACACAAAAGACTTTGAAAAAATAGATCCTCTACTTAGATTCTTTATCGAAATGGGAACTAATATGGATGGAGCTTCATATGCTTCTGCAATAGATGCATGTCATAAGTTAGGCTATCAGTTAGAAAAATTCTTCGAAGAAGCTCCTCTAATTATTACACCTGCGACTTGTGGACAGGCACCTAAACTTGAAGGGGACGGTTTTGTTAATGGTAGTGAAACTCCATCATGGGTTGATTTCACTATGGGTATTAATATGACAAGAAATCCAGCTGGGGTGATACCAATTTCTTTATTGGACTCAGGTCTACCTGCTTCCCTTCAAATTATAGGAGGACAAAGACAAGACTTAAATGTTCTTAAAGCAATGAACTCTTTTGAAGAAATAATAGCCTTTGATGAAAAAGCAGGTTTTCCTTTAAATATTTAAATATTTAAATATTTTTATTTGTCGTCATCAAGCATAGTGGCATGATTCCACCATGCGAGATCAGAAAAAGCTCTTAAGTCTAATTCATGCGTCCAAGCCGAGCGATGTTGTTGAGATAAATGATAATAGGTTTTTGCTATTTCTTTAGGAAGCAGCAATCCATCATGTTCCATCCCTTTTGTTTCTCTTAGCTGCTGATACATTTCAGGCCCTAACATCTTTCCAAGTGTATCAGGAGCATCTACAGCGCCGTCTACAATAATATGTGCAACGTGCACCCCTTTAGATGAAAACTCAGCATTTAGTGACTGACAAAGCATTCTTCTTGCAGCCATGGCTGCTGCGTGGGAATGCTGAGTTGCATTTCCTCGCATTGCGGCGGTAGCCGAAGTTACTAGTATTGTACCTTTACCCCTTTCTACCATTAACGGACAGAGCATCTTGGCCACTCTAAATAGCCCAAAGCTTGCCATTTTCCATCCCCATTCAAATTCTTTATAAGTTGTTTGGCTTAGTAGCTTCATACCTGTTTGAGCTCCTAAGTTATAAATTACCACTTCTATTGGACCAACTTCAGATTCAACCTTATTTATAACCTCTTCAATTGCATCCTCTTCTATAGCATTAAGAAGTTGTCCTGAGGCAGAGCCACCAGAGGCTTCTATATCTCCAATTAATTTATCTAAACCTTCTTGATCCGAACGCCTGCATAAAAAAGAGTGATAGCCTTCTTCAGCAAATTTAGCTGCCACTGTTCCACCGATTCCTGCTCCCGCTCCAAATACCAAACATACTGGTTTCATATATCTCTCCTCTACTTTCTAACTGACATCTACAGGTTGAGCTGTATGCATCAATGTTGCAACCAACTTACCCTCCAGATTAAATATTCTACCCTCCGAGGTAGCACTTCTGGTTCCCAATTTAATTAAATTTACTTTCATTCTAGCCTTCCCAAGTGCGAGAGGTCGATGAAATGAAATATTTAAATTGGTACTCATAGGGGCCTTCTTTTCTTGATAAGCGGCAATCATTGCTGCAGAGGTAGCGTCATCTAAAGCTGCGGAAATCATTCCACCCTGAACAAAACCCATTGGATTTGCAGACATATTATTGAACTCACAAGAAAAACAAATTTGCTCTCCTTCAATGGAGTCATATTTCAAGTTAAAGAATTCCATAGATGGCCCACGAAACTCCTCGTTAAATTTTTCTAATAATTCTTCCATGATTTGTCTATCTTAATAGGAAAATGTAAAAAATATTAAAATATCTTTAAAAGCCCTCTTTTCCTAGCTTTCGATGTCAAAAAACATTAGTATTTACGCTCATTTTCAACTATTTCAGTAAATAATATGGATATAAATCTAAGCAGTGAAGATCTGGCATTTAGGGACGAAGTAAGATCTTTTTTCGAAGAGAATAAAATTAAATCAGGAGAAGACTACTTCTCTTGGAGGTTAGGTTGGTTTGAAAAGGCCAGAGAAAAAGGCGGTTGGGACGTACCTAAGTGGCCTGAAAAATTCGGTGGTCCAGGATGGTCACCTACTCAACATTATATTTGGGAGCAAGAGACAGCAAAAGCGAACATTCCTTTTGATCTCCCATTTGGTCTAGGTATGTTGGCTCCTATATTGATGAATTATGGAGACCAAGAACAACAGGATAGATTCTTGCCGGATATAAGAGATCGAAAGGTAAATTGGTGCCAAGGTTACTCCGAACCTGGAGCCGGTTCAGATTTAGCTAATCTTAAAACAAAAGCTGTGTTATCAGATGATGGAACATATTACACAGTAAATGGTTCCAAAATATGGACTACTCTAGCTCATGTCGCAGATTGGATATTTTGTCTTACGAGAACAGATGACTCTGGAATTAAACAGCAAGGAATTACCTTTTTACTATTTCCCATGAAACAAGAAGGTATAGAAGTAAAACCAATTATCACATTAGGAGGCTCGCACACTGTAAATACAGTTCATTTTACAGATGTAAAAGTGCCTGTTGAAAATAGAATAGGCGAAGAAGGAAAAGGTTGGACTTATGCAAAAGGCTTACTTGAACACGAAAGAACTGGATTAGCAGGACTATCTAAGTCTTTAGTGGAGCTAGAGCAATTAAAAGATAATGCTAGATCCATACAAAGAGGAAATGGAAACCTCATGGATAATTCTAGTTATAGATCTAAAGTAGGTGAATTAGAAATAGATTTATTAGCAACAGAGTTTACTGAACTTAGAAGCTTAGCCTCTGCAGCAGCTGGTGGTGAACCAGGTCCTGAATCTTCTATCTTGAAACTTAAAGGAACAGAAATTAAGCAACGAATACAAAAACTTACAGTTGAAGCCAGCGGAATATACTCTTCTGCTTGGGGTGATAAAGGTGTTGGTCCTTCTTTTGCAAAAGGAGGAACAGCAGGATATTTAAATAGCCGATATTTCACCATCTATGGTGGAGCAAGTGAAGTGCAAAAAGATATTGTTGCCAAAAAAGTTCTAGGTCTTACAAAAGGTAGTTCAAAATGAATTTTGAACTTTCTGAAGAACAGAAAATGATTCAACAAAGCGTTGAACGTTTTGTTCAGGAAAACTATGACCTTTCTAACAGAATAAAAATAAGCTCAGAAGATCCCGGCTTTAGTAAAGAATACTGGTCTTCTATGGCTGAATTAGGTTGGCTTGGACTGGCGTTCAGTGAAGAGGATGGAGGATTTGGTGGTAATCAGATAGATACATTAGTTCTCATGGAGCAATTCGGTAAAGGATTAGTTCTTGAGCCTTTTTTAGCGAATGTAGTCTTGGGAGGAGGATCTATCAAAAGAGGAGCTTCTCAAGAAATAAAAGACTCTATCATTCCAAGTCTTATAGATGGCAGTTTACAGATTACGTTAGCTTATGCAGAAGAACAGAGTAGATTTGATATAGAGGATATAGCAACGGCAGCCAGAGAGGAGAATGATGGTTTTATCATCAATGGTAAAAAATCTATGGTGCTGAATGCAGAATCCGCGGATAAAATTGTAGTTGTTGCTAGAACGAGTGGCAGTCAGGTAGATGAAGAAGGAATCAGTTTATTTGTTGTAGATGCAGATGCAGAAGGAATAGAGAGAGAGAATTTTCCTACCGTTGACGGTCTAAGAGCTTCTGAAATTATATTTAAAGACGTAAAAGTTACTTCTACATCTCTGATAGGAGAAAAGGATAAAGGGTTTTCCATTCTTCAAGCAGTAGTAAATGATGCTATCTTAGCTTTAGCAGCTGAGGCTGTCGGTGCCATGGAAGTTCTATATAAAGATACAGTGGAATACACTCAACAGAGAGAGCAATTCGATCATCCATTATCTGACTTTCAAGTGCTTCAACATCGTATGGTGGATATGTTCATGGAGTACGAGCAGTGTAAATCTCTGTTATTTCGTGCCACTATGGAAACAGTTCAAGATCCATCGCTTTCCCAAAGAACGGTGCACGCGCTAAAACACTTAATTGGTAAATCTGGAATATTTGTAGGAGAAAGTGCAGTTCAACTTCACGGAGGAATGGGAGTTACTGAAGAGCTAAGGATAGGTCATTTCTTTAAAAGATTACTCGTTATCGACTCTCAATTTGGAAATGCTGATTTCCATTTAGATAAATTCACAAATCTTTAAAAATATAGTCAACTTCTTGATAAATAAATGCCTTCTAGGTAATTAAAAATGAATAAAATTAGCACCTTGATGACTTTCTTGTTATGTTTAACAAGCTGTGCCAATTCATCCCTTAAACCTGATTCTTATGATAGGGAGTCGGTTCAAAAGATTTCAAATGTACTTTATGGAGAAGTGGTTTCTCTAAAAAAAGTAACCATAGAAGGAGGAACTAAGTCGGGAACGATCGTCGGCGGTTTGGTGGGTGCTGCAGCAGGAAGTCAGGTAAGTGACTCTAAACCTGAGTCTGAAATCGGAGCTGTAATTGGAGGGGCTATAGGAGCTACTCTAGGCGGTAATGTATCTAAAAGCATTCAGTCAGTTGAAGGAATACAACTGACCATCAATATGGATGATGGAAGAACCATATCAGTTGTGCAAGAGACCTCTCAATACAACTTTTCCATCGGTGACTTGGTCGAAGTTATTTCAACAAAAGGTAAAACTCGAGTCTCTCCATCGGGAATCAAGTAGATCTTTTCAAATTATTTATCTTTACCTATTAAATAAGAGGTAAATATAATATTCATGATGCGTAATTCTCTATTGGCAATATTTTGTATAATCTTATGTTCATGTCAATCTCTTGATAGAACTGCTGTGAACTTCTACCTCGAAGAGTCAAAATCGTATAGTGCAGAAATTTCTAGGGATATATGGGGGGTACCCCATGTACATGGTAAAACAGATGCGGATGCAGCTTTTGGGTTAGCTTTTGCTCATGCTGAAGATGATTTTAAAAATATTGCAGAAAATATGTATCTATATAGGGCAGAGATGGGCCTCAAAGACGGCATTGATGGTGCCATACAAGATTATCTGATTAAGGTTCTTAAGATTAGAGAACAAATAGATGAAAACTATACAAATGATTTAAATGCAGAAGTTCGTAAAGTCATTGAGGCTTATGCAGCAGGTATAAATTATTGGATGATAAAAAATCCAAATAATGGCTATAACCATTTCTTTCCAGTTACAGAAAAAGATATTGTTGCTGGATTCTCAATACAGAATCTTTTCTTTTCTGGTGTAGTAAGTTCTATAGAGAAACTTCAGAGAGAATCCGATTTAAAAGAGGAATATACAACCTTGTATCGAAATCAAGAATTTGTAACCGGTTCAAATGTATTAGCTGTTAACTCTCGCAAGACATCTGATCAATCTACAAGAATTATTATTAATTCTCATCAACCACTTGATGGGCCTTTAGCTTGGTATGAAGCGCATGTGAGAAGTGATGATGGATGGAATATGATGGGTGGCCTTTTTCCTGGATCACCTTTTGTATTTGTAGGGTTTAATGAAAATATAGCTTGGGGATTTACAGTCAATAAACCGGATCTTTCTGATAGTTACTTACTCGAAGTTAATCCAGAAAATGAAAATCAATACTTACTTGATGGAGAGTGGGTAGATTTCAAAATTGAGACGGTAAGACTTCCAATCAAACTATTTGGACCACTCAAATGGACGGTTAAGAGAGAGGCAAAGTATTCAGTTCATGGCCCTGTATTGGAAGTAGCTGATAAAAGTTATGCCCTTAGATTTTCAGGAATGAGTGATATCAAACAAGTCAATCAATGGTATGCGATGAATAAATCAAATTCTCTAGAAGAGTGGCTAGAGGCCATGAAAATGAGATCTATAATATCTTTTAATGGTGTTTATGCTGACAGAGAAGACAATATATATTTCCTTCATAATTCTTCTTCACCGCTTAGGAAAGAGGGAATAAATTGGAAAAATGTCATTGATGGGTCGAGGTCAGATCTAGTTTGGGACAAATATGTAAATTTTGAGTCAATTCCACAGTTACAAAATCCATCCTCAGGTTGGATTGCAAGCACGAATCAAGATCCATTTAAGGTAACAGGTGAGGATGACAACTTATTGTCAAAAAATTATTCTCCTACTCTGGGTCTTCAAACAAGGATGACTAATAGAGCGTACAGATCTATTGAACTTTTTAGCCAAGACAAAAAAATCAGTGAAAAGGATTTTGATGATATAAAGTTTGACAATAAATACTCAAAACAATCTAGATCTTACAAGTACATATCAAAGTTATTCAAGAAAGAATTTGAGTCTAATGAATTGAATAATGCGAGAGATATTTTAAAGAAGTGGGACTTGGCGACGGATTCTACAAATACTTCTGCCCCACTCGGGGTATGTGTGCTATCAAGTGAATGGATTTCTGAACAAGGCCAAAGAATTCCTCAAGATCCCGAGATATCCTTTAGAGAATGCGTGGAAGAATTAAACCAAACTTACGGAAGAGTTGATCCGCCTTGGTCAGAAAGAAATTTCATTGTTAGGGGAAGTAAAAAAGAATCAGTCCAAGGCGGTCCCGATGTTCTTAGGGCTATTTATG
>ERZ802822.1936-NODE-1936-length-12015-cov-6.738817_pt1 | contig 12015 bp, 14 predicted proteins | sample MGYA00345649_ERZ802822 | MGnify/ENA primary metagenome ERZ802822 (study PRJEB30503, sample SAMEA104212359) | marine metagenome | biome: Westerlies Biome; feature: [SRF] surface water layer (ENVO:00010504) within the epipelagic zone...; material: water... | reverse complement strand
TTGTGGCTTCAACTTTAACAAATGGTGCTTCTGCTAATTTTGATAATCTTCTAGAAATTTCAGTTTTACCAACACCAATAGCAATTTCAATTAAATCTCTTATTATTTGTTCAACATCTCTTCCAACATACCCAACTTCTGTAAATCTTGTGGCTTCAACTTTAACAAATGGTGCTTCTGCTAATTTTGATAATCTTCTAGAAATTTCAGTTTTACCAACACCAGTTGGTCCAATCATTAAAATATTTTTTGGCAAAACTTCATTTTTCATTTCACCTTTTAGTGCTTGTCTTCTCCATCTATTTCTTAATGCTACAGCGACAGCTTTTTTAGCTTTATTTTGACCAACTACAAATCTATCTAATTCAGAAACTATTTCTCTAGGTGATAGAGAACTAACTAATGAACTTTCTTCTTTAGTATTTTTATCTTTAGGAACTAAAGGTGTTACGTTTGATTTTTCCATTATATTTTTAAAACCTTAATGTTATCATTTGTAAATACACAAATCTCTGAAGCTACTTTGATAGCTTTTTTTGCGATTTCTTCTGCACTTTTATCAGTTTCCATCAAAACTTTTCCAGCTGCTAAAGCATAATTTCCACCTGATCCAATTCCAATTACATCACCTTCTGGCTCTAAAACATCACCTGTTCCAGAAATTATGTAACTATTATCCTTGTCGCCTATAGCCATTAATGCTTCTAATCTTCTTAAGTATTTATCTGTTCGCCAATCTTTTGCCAATTCAACGGCGGCTCTTGATAAATTTCCTGCATGTTTTTCGATCTTAGCTTCTAACCGTTCAAATAATGTAAGTGCATCTGCAGTTGATCCAGCAAATCCTGCAACAACATCTCTTTTTTCAATTTTTCTAATTTTTGAAGCAGTACTTTTAACTATAGTGTTTCCCATACTTACTTGGCCATCCCCAGCAACCACTACTTCATTATTTTTTCTTACTAATACAATTGTTGTCATGAGAGATAAATGGTAACTATTTTTGATACTTCAAGTGTTGATACTGATATTGATATAGTGTGATTATATATGTATACCTCTAGAGTATATGGCTAGAAAAGGAAAAGTATCTCGAAAAACTAAAGAAACAAGTATTAGTGTTGAGGTTAATATTGATGGTAAAGGTCAGTATAAAATTGATACTGGGATTGGTTTTTTAGACCATATGCTTGAACAATTATCAAAGCATTCACTAATTGATTTAAAAGTTAAAGCAAAAGGTGACACACATATTGATCTTCATCACACTACAGAAGATACAGGTATTGCAATCGGGGAAGCTTTAAAAAAAGCTGCTAAAAAATTTGTTGGGATCAAAAGATATGCTCATAGAGTTATTCCAATGGATGAAACATTGACTAGGGTAGCAATAGATGTTTCGAACAGACCTTATTTAATTTGGAAAGTAAAATTAAAAGTTGAAAAACTTGGTGAGATGGACACAGAACTATTTAAAGAATGGTTCCAGGCATTTTCACAATCAGCTGGTATTACGATGCATGTTGAAAATATTTATGGAGACAATAGTCACCACATTATTGAGTCTTGTTATAAAGCACTAGCAAGATCATTGAGAGAAGCGTTAGAGATGGATCCTAGAAACAAGAAGAGTATCCCATCTACTAAAGGCTCATTATAAGTTTAATGAATGTCGCAATTGTTGATTACAATTCAGGTAATATAAGATCAGTCATAAACTCTTTTAGTGAAGTTGCTAGAGATAAAGTAAAAATAGAAATAACCTCAGATTTAAATAAGATTAAATCAAGTGACAAGGTGGTGTTGCCTGGTCAGGGCTCTTTTAAGAGCTGTATTGACGCTTTAAAAAGTATAAATGGCTTAGTTGACACTTTAAATGAATTTGCAATTAATAATAAAAGACCTCTTCTTGGAATTTGTGTTGGTTTGCAGATGTTTGCAAGTATTGGTTATGAGGAAACCGAAACAAAAGGTCTTGGATGGATTTCAGGAAAAGTCTCAAAGATCAACAATCAAAATAATAAATATAAACTTCCACATATTGGCTGGAATCAAATAAATATTGTTAAAGATAGTAGGATTTTTAAAGATATAGAAAATAGTTCTCATATGTATTTTGTTCATAGTTATGAGTTTATTCCAGAAGATAAAAGTGTAATTTCAGCAACAACAGATTATGCATCAAATGTTGTTTGTGCCGTTGAAAAAGAGAATATTTTTGGAACCCAATTTCACCCTGAAAAGAGCGATAAAATTGGACTTAAAATAATTGATAATTTTATAAGGCTTTAATTGTGAAAATATTTCCTGCAATAGATATTAAAGATAAAAAGTGTGTGAGGTTGGTCAAAGGGGACTTTGATGATAAAACTGAATATGAAATATCTCCAGTTGATCAAGCTGGTAAATATAAAGATCATGGTTTTAAAAACTTACATATTGTTGATTTAGATGGAGCTTTGACTGGAGAGACAGTTAATTTAGATATTATAAAAGAAATAGTTAATAAATTTGATTTAAAAATTGAAGTAGGTGGAGGAGTTAGAACCATTGATAGTATTCAAAAATATACAGACGCTGGTGTTGAAAAGGTAATTTTAGGAAGTGCTGCTATAAAAGATAAAAATTTTTTAAAAAATGCTTGCCAAAAATTTCCTAGTAAAATTGCTTTAGGGTTAGACGCTAAAGATGGATATCTCTCAGTCTCAGGCTGGAAAGAAAATTCTAATCAATTAACTTTGGATTATTTAAAAGAAGTTAATGATTTTGGTGCTAGTAGATTAATTTTTACTGATATTAACCGAGATGGAATGAAGCTTAGTCCAAACTTTGATGAAACTTTAAAAGTTGCAGATACATCGAATTGTCCTGTAATTATTTCAGGTGGAGTTTCTTCAATTGAAGATATTAAAAAAGCCAAGAAACTAAATAATGAAAATATCGAAGGTATTATAGTTGGAAAAGCCATATACGATGGTGATATTAAATTAGAAGAATTAGCTAAGGAATTAGATGCTTAAAAATAGAATTATACCTTGTTTAGATGTTAAAAATGGCCGCGTTGTAAAAGGTATTAACTTTGTAGATTTAAAAGATGCTGGAGATCCTGTTGAGCAAGCTAAAATTTATTCTGATGGTGGTGCAGATGAAATATGTTTTTTAGATATTACTGCTTCGAATGAAAACAGAGAGACCATTTATGAAGTTGTAGAGAAAACCTCTAAGAAATGCTTTGTTCCTCTAACTGTTGGAGGAGGTGTTAGAAGTGTTAACGATATTAATAAATTACTAAACTGTGGTGCAGATAAGGTGTCAATAAATACTGCGGCAGTTCAAAATCCAGAAGTAATCGTTGAGAGTTCTAAAAAATTTGGATCTCAATGTATTGTTGTTGCAATTGATGCAAAAAAAAACTCTGATAGTTGGGAAATTTTTACTCATGGAGGAAGGAATGGTACGGGAATTGATGCAATAGATTTTGCAAAAAAAATGGAGGAAACTGGAGCAGGTGAACTTTTGGTAACATCAATGGACAGAGATGGTACCCAAGTAGGCTATGATATTGATTTGATGTCTAGAATATCTTCAAAAGTTAATATTCCTGTTATTGCATCCGGTGGAGTTGGTAATTTAGATCACTTGGTAGATGGAATAAAATTAGGAAATGCAAGTGCTGTTTTGGCTGCATCCATATTTCATTATGGAAAACATTCTGTAAATGAGGCTAAGGAATATCTGGATTCAAAAGGAATACCTGTTAGAATTTGATATGCTTAATACCTTAGAAAATTTAATAAAACTTGCAAGAGAGAGAAAATTATCCCCCTTAGAGGGATCTTACACTAATAAATTACTTGCCGATAAAGCACTAAGTAAAGCAAAAGTTTTAGAAGAAGTTGATGAATTAATTGAAGCTGTGGAAGAAAATACAAACAAAATTCATGAAGCAGCAGATGTATTTTACCATTTGTTAATGTATCTTGAAGCTAATGATGTAAAAATAGAAGAAGTTATGCAAGAGTTAGAAAAAAGAAAAAAATGAGTTACGATGATAGCAATATCTTTGCAAAAATCTTGAGGAAAGAGATACCTTGTAATAAAATTTATGAAGATGACTTTGTTTTATCTTTTCATGATATTAATCCACAAAAAAAAATTCATGCTTTAGTAATTCCAAAAGGTAAATATATTGATTTAGACGATTTTAGTTTAAATGCATCAAGTGAAGAGATGGTTGGATTACTGAAGGGCATCAACATAGTAGCCAAAAAACTAGGTATTTCAACAGAAGTAGGCAAGGGTTATAGGGCACTAGCCAATATAAGTGATGATGGTGGTCAAGAGGTTCCGCACTTACATTTCCATCTATTTGGAGGTGAAGAAGTTGGAAAAATGGTTGAGTGACAGAGGAAGTTCAAAGAAATTATTTAGAAATTAATTCTATTCAAGACCTTAAGGAAACTATTAAACCTAATGATGATTATTCTATAAGATTATTAAAGCCAATTAATTTTCAATTGAATAAATTTTTTTACAAAAATATTGGTAAAAAACATAAATGGATTGATCGATTAGTTTGGACTGAAACTCAATGGATAGATTATGTTTCTAGTGAAAAAGTTGAAACATACATTTTTAAATATAGAAATAATCTCGCAGGTTTTTTTGAATTAATATTTTATGTTGAGAAAAAAGAGGTAGAAATTGCTTACTTTGGATTATTAGAAGAATTTCAAAATAAAAAGCTTGGTTCATATTTATTATCAGAAGCAATTAAAAAATCTTTTAAAAGTAATATTGATAGGGTTTGGCTTCACACATGTTCATTAGACCACAAGAATGCTTTAAGTAACTATATTGCTAGAGGGATGAAAATTTTTAAATTTGAAACTATAAGAATTTAATTTTGAATAGGAAGTTTAAATAAATTTTTTTCAATCTGTTTATTTTCTTGAATAGAAGATAGATAAGTAACATTAATATTTTGATATATATCCTTAGTTTGCCATCCTATTAAATTAAATGTTTTATTATCAAAAAAAATATGAATCTCAGTATTATCTTCTATTATTGTATAATTTATATATGATCTATCTAAAATTTTTTCTCTTAAATTGTGTATTTTTTTTATTAAAAAATCTTTATCTAATATTAAATTAAGAGGTGTTTTTTCTAAGGGATATCTATAAAAACTAGATTCAGTTTTAACTACAAATGATTTGCCATTCGAAACTAAAATTTTATTATTTTTAATATACTTACAATAAATCTTCTTTGGATATTGAATCGTACAATTTCCACCCTCTATTTTACCATTAATATTTTGTTCAAAATTAAAATTTAAATTTTTAGTATTCTGTAATTTTTCTATTATCTTTTCTTTATTACTTGCTTGAGTGTTTGATAATAAAATAAAAAAAATAAAGATAAAAATGTATTTAAACATTAGAGCACATCTCGTTTACCAACATGGTTTGCTTTGCTAACAATTCCGTCAGCTTCCATCATATCAATAATTCTTGCCGCTCTATTGTATCCAATTTGAAGTTTTCTTTGTAAAAAAGAAGTTGATGCTTTGCCTTCAGATCTGATTATATCTAAGGCTGACTGATAAAGCTCATCTTTATCTCCTTGATTTTGACTATCTCCAATTTCTTTTTCATCAGCAAAATTTAAAATTTCATCTATGTAATCAGGTTCTGCTTGAGTCCTTAAAGAATTATTTACTTTTTCAATTTCATTATCAGATACAAATGGGGCGTGTATTCTAACTATTCTATTAGCAGATGACATGTAAAGCATATCCCCTTTACCTAGAAGTTGTTCTGCACCTTGTTCTCCAAGAATAGTTCTACTATCTATTTTTGATGTAACTTGAAAAGATATCCTTGTTGGAAAATTAGCCTTAATAGTGCCGGTAATGACGTCTACACTTGGTCTTTGGGTTGCCATTATTATATGAATTCCAGCAGCTCTAGCCATTTGAGATAACTTTTGAATGTAATTTTCAATTTCCTTACCCGCAACTAACATCAAATCTGACATCTCATCAACTACAACAACTATGTAGGGCATAGGAAGTTTATGTTTAGCGTTATATCCATCAATGTTTCTGACACCTTCTTTTGTCATTAACCTATATCTACTTTCCATTTCTTTAACTACCCAACCAAGAACTGAAGCTGCTTTTTTGGCTTCAGTTATAACAGGGCAAAGTAAATGTGGAATACCTTCATACGTAGAGAGTTCAAGCATTTTAGGATCAATTAAAATAAATTTACATTTATCTGGTGTATGTCGATAAAGAAGAGATAAAATAATCGTGTTAATACAAACTGATTTTCCAGAACCAGTAGTTCCAGCAATAAGTAGATGAGGCATAGAAGCTAGGTCACCTACAATTGGTTTACCAGAAATATTTTTACCAAGTGCTATTGGAAGTTTAATATCTTTTTTTTTAAAGTCAGCGTTACTTAAAATTTCACTCAAATAGACATTTTCTCTTATATTATTTGGAAGCTCTATTCCAACGGTATTACTTCCAGGTATAGTTGCTATCCTAGCAGATTCCGAACTTGTATTTCTTGCTATATCATCAGATAAATTAATTATTTTAGAAACTTTTACTCCAGCTGCTGGCTCAAACTCATTTAAAGTCACCACTGGGCCATGACTTACTTTTTTTATATTTCCGTTAACTCCAAAATCCATTAATATTTTTTCTAAAAATTCTGGATCATGAGTTTCATTCTTTTCAAAATTTTCTCTTTCTTTTTTTGTAGGAATTTTTAACAAATCAATACTTGGTAATTTGAATTTAATTTTTGTTTCAGATTGATTTTCATTTTTTATAAAAGGTAAATCTTCTTGAATAAGATTTTTAATTTGATCCTGTGGAATATATTCATTAATTATTTCACTTTTATCTGTATAATTTTTGTTGTCATTTTTAAAAAATAAATAAAAAATTTTTTTTACAAAATTAAAAAATTTTTTAGGGTTAAAATTAATACTGGTAAGAAAAAAAAATAAATTAATTAAAATAAGAATATAAAAAAATATACTCTCGTTAATTAATAACAAAGATTTGAGAAATGTTTGATTTAAATATTGACCAACAAAACCACTATTTCCATTTATATATAAAGTATATGCACCATGATAATAGTGGGCAAAAAAAAGTGACCCAAATAATAAATACAAGATAATGAAAAAATTATTTTCAAAAAACAAAAAAAAATCTTTTGTTTTAAAAATATTAATACCTGTAAGTGTAAGTGTAAATGGAATCAAATAAGCTATTAACCCAACTGACTGAAACAATAAGTCAGATATAAAGCTACCATAAAAACCCATCGAATTTTCAATTTTTGTATTCTCTGGAAAAATGAAGTTTGGATCATTGGGCGAATATGTTATTAGTGCCACAAGTAGCATCGCACCTACTAGAAAAATTACAATTCCAAATATCTCTGCCAATCTTTTAATAGCGAAATTAAACAATAAATTAGCTGTTTTTTTAATATTCATATAAATGAATCAATTTAATCACTTTGTATCATCTAATTTTTATTGTTAAAATTAAAAATAATATGACAGTTTGTATACTAGGTAATAATTTAACAGCATTAACTTTAGCGAAGGCACTTATTAATTGTGAGATAGATGTTGATATATTGCACAGTAAAAAAATTTATAAAATAAGTGATACAAGAACAATTGGAATTACAAAGAATAATATAGATTTTTTTAACAGTAATATAATAAATATTGAAAAACTTACTTGGAGGTTAAAAAAAATAGAAATTTTCTCAGAAACTCTTAACAACGAAAAACTAATAAATTTTGAGACAGGTAAAGATCAACTTTTTTCAATTATTAGAAACTATAAATTATTTAGATTGTTGGAAAAAGATTTATCTAAAAATAAATATTTTAAGTCAATATTTATAAATGAGAAAAATTTATCTTTTTTAAAAAAATATGAACTTATAATTAATTGTGATACTTCAAACGTTATTTCAAAACGATACTTTAGCAAAAAGATAATTAAAAAATATAATAGTTACGCTCATACAGCCATAATTACACATGATAAGATTTTTAATAATACAGCTTTTCAAATTTTTACAAAAAAAGGACCTTTAGCTTTTTTACCAATTTCGAGCAAAGAAACTTCTATTGTATATTCTGTTCATAATCTTGATAATCTAAAAGAGGAAAATATTGAACAATTGATTAAAGATAAAAATTTCAAATACAAAATAAAAGGTATTGGAAAAATTAATAGTTTTGAGCTAGAGTCATTAAATTTAAGATCTTACTATCATAATAACATACTGGCATTTGGAGATTTGCTTCATAAGATCCATCCTTTAGCAGGCCAAGGATTTAATATGACAATTAGGGATATCAAGATACTTTTAGACATTATTAAAAAAAGATTAGATTTAGGTTTGCCACTTGACAGTTCTGTGAATTCAGAATTTCAAAAAAATTTAAAATATAAAAATTTTCTTTTTTCAAATGGAGTAGATTTAATTCATGAATTATTTAATATTGAGAGAAAAACAAATATTGGTCTTTTAAGCAATTCAGTAAAACTGATCAGTAATTATCCATTTATAAATAAAATGTTTACTAAGATTGCTGATAGAGGAGTTTTATTTTAAGTTACTGAATAGTTGTATTATTGAAAACATCATAAGAATAAGTGCTTAAAATTTCAGAAATTTTATTTTTTCTTATATCAAGGTTTTTTGCTTCTAATAAAACTTGTTTCTCTTCTAGTGAGAATGGAGATGCCATTGCCAAAGCATTTATTGTTTCATCTAAACTTTGTTTTTCAAGCTCTTTCCAATTAATTATAAAACCTCTTTTTTCAAATAAAGATTTGAAGTCTTTAAAAATTAATTCAAGATCCGAAAATTTAAGTTCCTCTTTTTTGTTACCAATATCTTGATGGAAATCTTTATAATCTACCTCAAATTCTCTATATTTATGAGAGGAGTTAATTTCTTTTAAAACTTTAAATCTGATAAGACCTTTAAGTTCAATTAAGTATCTGCCATCATCACTTTCTTTAAAACTTGTAATTTTTCCAAGACAACCAATATCATATAACACTGGCAATATTTGATCATCATTTGAGCTTCTAGGCTGTATCATTCCTACAAGTTTATTTGTTTTCATACTTTCATTTATCATTTCTATATATCTGGGTTCAAAAATATTTAAAGGAACAGTTGCTTTAGGGAATATAATGAAATTACTCAATGGAAAAATTGGAATTTTTTTTGGTAAATCTATTTTTTGCATTTTTAATTTTAATACAAAAATAAAAAAATTAAAATTTAATTAATTACATTATTTTTTTTAATCATATATACTTTAAAAAATGATATTTTGGATTGCATCATACCCAAAAAGCGGAAACACTTGGCTTAGAGCACTAATTAGTTCATATTATTATTCTAATGATGGGGTTTTTAATCAACAGTTGCTTAAAAAAATTGATCAATTTCCAACTAAAAAATACTTTAAGGGTTTTGATTATAATAAAAAAGTTGCTACCGATACTTGTAAACTTTGGATTAAGGCTCAGGAAAGAATTAATGCAAATATTAAAGAATTAAAATTTTTCAAAACTCACAATATATTTGGTAAATTAAATAATTATGATTTTACTGATATAAAAAACTCGATTGGCTGTCTTTATGTTGTTAGAGACCCAAGAAATGTATTCACTTCACTAAAAAATCATTATCAATTAAACGATGAACAAGCAATAAAATGGATGACAAATGATAAAAATTTTATTTATTATGTTCAAAAATTTGAGGAAAATGGATTTAGTGATTTTCAATTTATAAGTTCATGGAATGTTCATTATAAGTCATGGAAAATGCAAAAAAAACTACCAATTAAATTTATTAAATATGAAGACTTACAAAATGAAACTTATTATGTTTTCAAGGAAGTCATTAAGTTTATAAATAAAATTACAAATAATAAAGAGAAAGTAAATATAAATAAAATTAAAAATGTTTTAAAAACAACATCATTTGAAAAACTTAAACAAAATGAAATTGATCATGGCTTTTCTGAGGCAGTTAGCTCAAAAGAAGATAAAAATCAAAAAATTCCCTTTTTTAATCTTGGTCCAAAGAATGACTGGAGAAAAATTATTAACAATGATTTAAAAAGTAAATTAGAAAGTATTTTTGAAAAAGATTTAAAAGAATTGTCGTATTAATAATTGATTAGATTAATAAATTATGGAATTAAAAGAATTAATAGATTTATCAAATAAAGCTTTTCAAGAAAGAAACTTCAAGAAAGTTATTGATTTATTAAAAAAGGTAATTGTGTTGCAGCCAGATAGGTATGAAATCTATCTTAGATTAGGCTTGGCAAGCAGTAGCCTAGGTAATTTAAAAGAAGCAATTGATTATTTTGAAAAAGGAGCATCTATAAACTCAAATTCGTCGCCAATTTATTGTAATTTGGGTAATATTTATGCTGAACTTGGTGATAAAACTTTAGCTCTTAAGAATTATTTTAGGGCAATTGAAATAGATCCAAAAAGTTTTAACGCAAATTATAATCTTGGAAGTTATTATTTTAAGATAGATGATATTAAAAATGCAGAAAAATATCTTAACTTAGCAGTAAATATTACCCCCAATCATATCTATCCATATAATAGTTTATTTCTTTTATATGACAGGTCAAACAATTATAAAAAATTGCAAGGAATCTTGGAAAAAGCAAAAAATTTTTTCCCAGAAAATTCAATAATCAAATTTTTTGAAGGAATTGTTGAATACAAAAATAAAAATTTCAAAACAGCTGTAGATATTTTTTCAAAAGTAAATTTAGATAAAAGAGATCTTTCAAGAAATGCTTTAAAGACCAATTATTTAGCAAAAAGTTATGATAGCTTGGGCATGTATCAAGAAGCCTATAAATTTTTTGAAATTTCAAATAAGATTTCTGAAGAGCTACCTCAAAATAATTCAAACAAAAAAACTTTTATGGACTCAATCTTAAAAAGAATAAATTATTTTTCTAATATCACTAATAAAAAAATGCAAAAAAAAATAGATAAAAGTCACAATTCAGATCCAGTTTTTTTAATTGGTTTTCCAAGATCAGGTACAACTTTATTGGATACTATTCTTAGGACTCATAATTTAATTGATGTTATAGAGGAAAAGCCAATTGTTGATAAGTTGTTAAAAGAAATTGAAAAAAATACTGGTAGTAGTTTTTCTAACTTAGAGAAAATTGAAGAACTAGAAATAAAAAATTTAAAGGATTTATATAATAAAGAAAGAGAAAATTATGTAAAATTTGATAAAGATAAAATATATATTGATAAATTTCCTCTAAATATAGTTTATTTAGCTGAAATTAATAAAATTTTTCCTAATGCAAGATATATTTTAGCTGTAAGAAACCCTCGTGACTCGGTATTGAGTTGTTTTATGCAATCATTCACTCCAAATGACGCAATGTCAAATATGTTTAACATAAATGATGCATCAAATTTGTATGATAAAACTATGGAATTATTTAAGATATATGAAAGAAGATTAGATTTAAAACTTCATGTAGTTAAATATGAAGATGTAATAAATAATTTTGAACCAACAATAAAAAATTTATTAAAATTTCTTCAAGTTGAATGGACAGATAATCTAAGTGAGTTTTATAAAACAGCTGAAAATAAAAGAATTATTTCAACTCCCAGTTATGACCAGGTTAATAAGCCACTGTATAGTCAATCAATTGGAAGATGGAAAAATTATGAAGATCAATTTATTGAGACAAGTAAAATTTTTGAAAAATGGAACAAAGAATTTAATTATTGATTTAATTTTTTTGGACTTGCTTAATTTAAAAAAAGCTACTAATTTCAACATTAATTTAATATGCGGGCATAGCTCAGTGGTAGAGCGTCTCGTTGCCAACGAGAAGGTCGAGGGTTCGACCCCCTTTGCCCGCTCCAAA
>ERZ802822.1934-NODE-1934-length-12017-cov-4.625712_pt1 | contig 12017 bp, 9 predicted proteins | sample MGYA00345649_ERZ802822 | MGnify/ENA primary metagenome ERZ802822 (study PRJEB30503, sample SAMEA104212359) | marine metagenome | biome: Westerlies Biome; feature: [SRF] surface water layer (ENVO:00010504) within the epipelagic zone...; material: water... | reverse complement strand
TATACCTATCCTAGATAGTCACTTTTATCGTCAAAGGCCGACTCTATGCCTAGTTTTTTAAAGGCATCCTTAAAGGTCAAGCAACCTTTGTTTTTTCAAAATCTGATTTTAGTGATCTGCTAGAAGATCAGACAGTGCTTCCCGATGAGGTAAGAAAAGAATTTTCAGTTCTGAATTTAGTTCATGGATATAGGACCCGAGGGCATTTATTTACTCAGACAAATCCAGTAAGAACAAGAAGAAAGTACAGTCCTGATTTATCACTGAAAAATTTTGGATTAAATGATTCAGATTTAGAATTAAAGTTTCAAGCAGCATCGGAACTCGGCCTTGAGTCCCCTGCGAGTTTAAAAGATATAATTAATCATCTCGAAAACACATATTGTCGCTCTATCGGCGTGGAGTATATGTATGTAAGAGAGCCAGATGTAATTTCTTGGATTCAAAAGTTTATACAGTCCAATGAAAATGCTCCCATTTTAGATTCTAATGACAGATTATACATTCTGCACAAGTTGAATGAGGCAATTGCATTTGAGAGTTTTTTAAATACAAAGTTTGTTGGACAAAAGAGGTTTTCAATTGAAGGTGCGGAAAATTTAATTCCAGGATTGGATTTTTTGCTTCAAAAAGCTGCTGAAATCGGTGTTGAAGAAGTTGTTTTGGGTATGGCGCACCGAGGAAGGTTAAATGTTTTGACAAATTTGTTTGGAAAGCCAGCTTCTGAGATTTTTTCCGAATTTGAAGGTAAACAATTCGAGGAAGCGGATTTTGATGGAGATGTCAAGTATCATCTTGGTTATACAGCAGAAAGGGAGTTGGATAATGGTAAAAAATTGAAATTAAATATTGCTCCAAACCCTTCTCATCTTGAAGCAGTGGATCCGATAGTTGCTGGAATTTCAAGAGCAAAAAGTCGCTCAAGTTATCCTGAGGATCCAAGTAAAGTTTTACCAATTATGATTCATGGTGATGCTGCGATATCGGGTCAAGGAGTTGTATACGAGGTAATTCAAATGGAAAGATTATCTGGTTATGGAACAGAAGGAACCATTCATGTTGTAGTTAATAATCAAGTCGGTTTCACAACTAATTTCATTGATGGTCGTTCGTCAACCTATTGTACCGATGTAGCGAAAGTAGTATTAGCTCCAGTTTTGCATGTCAACGGTGACGATACTGAAGCAGTTATTCACGCCATGCGTTTTGCAATTGAGTATCGTCAGAAATGGAAACGGGACGTATTTATTGATTTACTTTGTTACAGAAAGTACGGACATAATGAAGGTGATGAGCCCAGGTTTACTCAACCTTTGCTTTACAAAACAATTTCGAAGCATCCGAATCCAAGAAAAATATATTTTGACAAACTTCTTGCCACTGGAGAAGTAGATTCAAATTTGATACTTGAGATGGAATCTGAATTTAAGTCTATGTTAGAAGGCTTATTCGATGATTCAAAAAAGATTGAAAAAAATAAAATTGTTCCATTTATGTTAGACGAATGGAATGATTATTCGAGGGCAAAAAAAATAGACATTCATAATATTCCAGATACATCAATTTCAAAAGATCGTTTGAGTGCAGTAGCAAAAACACTTACAGCTTTGCCTCCAGGCAAGAAATTCTTCAAAAAAATAACTCGTTTAATTGGAGATAGAAAGAAGATGGCTTTCGAAAAAAATGCATTAGACTGGGGAATGGCTGAAATGATGGCCTATGGAACATTACTTCAAGATGGGTTTAATATTCGTATCTCTGGTGAGGATGTAGAGAGAGGAACTTTTTCACATCGCCATGCAATTATTAAAATTGAAGACTCAGAAGAAGAGGTTTGTTTACTAGATAATATACCAGAATCAAAGGGTCGTTTCGCAATCTACAATTCACACTTATCAGAATATGCTGTTTTGGGTTTTGATTATGGATATGCAATGGCAAGTCCAGATACTTTAGTGATTTGGGAAGCTCAATTTGGAGATTTTTCAAATGGAGCCCAAATAATTATTGATCAATTTATAGCTGCTGCTGAGGATAAATGGAAAGTACAAAATGGTTTGGTCTTATTACTTCCTCATGGCTATGAAGGTCAGGGAGCGGAACATTCGTCAGCGCGATTGGAGCGATTTCTTCAACTGTGCGCTCAACAAAATATGTTTGTTTGCAATCCAACGACACCTGCTAATCATTTTCATTTGCTTCGTCGACAAATGCTCCAAAAGTTCAGAAAGCCATTAGTGATTATGAGTCCTAAAAGTCTATTAAGACATCCATTAGCAGTATCTAAAATGGAGGAATTAGGTGAAGGTAAATTCCTCCCTGTTATTCCGGATTTCATAGATGAGAGAAAAGTGAAAAAAGTTGTGTTCTGCTCTGGGAAAATATATTATGAGCTTTTAGAGGAGAGAAATCGAATCAATGACGAAGAGACTGGAATTATTCGATTGGAACAATTATACCCGCTTCCTAAAAAAGAAATGGATAGGCAGTTAAGTAAGTACAATAAAAAAGTAAAATTGATTTGGACTCAGGAGGAACCTGCAAATATGGGAGCATGGAGTTATTTAAGAGTAAAAACTGATTATCCATTTGAATGTATATCTCCAAAGGTCTCTGCTTCAACGGCTCCAGGTTCAAAACAAGCTGCTGAGCAAGTACAAAAAAAATTAATAATTCAAACATTTGAAAGTTAACATTTGATTATATGATACTTGAAATGAAAGTGCCTTCACCGGGCGAATCAATTAGTGAAGTAGAGATTGCGGAATGGTTGGTAGAAACCGGAGATTATGTCGAAAAAGATCAAGCGATAGCTGAGGTTGACTCGGATAAAGCTACTCTGGAGCTCCCTGCAGAAGTGAGTGGGACCATTGAAATTCTCTATGAACCTGGTGATGTTGTTGGAGTAGGTGAGGTAGTTTGTAAAATAGATACATCAGCTGATGCCCCCGCAAAAGGTGATAAACCAATAAAAGAAACGCTCCCTTCATCAGAGAAAATAGATATCACACCTTCAAAAGAATCTTATGCAACAGGTTCACCGAGTCCAGCTGCAAAAAAGATCCTTGATGAAAAAGGTATTCTTGCATCATCGATTCAAGGAACGGGAAAAGACGGAAGAATAACTAAAGATGATGCCATAAATGCAAAGGCGTCTATGGGTTCCTCAATAGGCAAAGAGCGAACTCAAAACCGGGAAAGAATGAGTTCGTTGCGACGAAAATTAGCAAAGAGGCTTGTTTCAGTAAAGAATGAGACAGCCATGCTTACAACTTTTAATGAAGTTGACATGAAACCAATAATGGATTTAAGAAAAAAGTACAAAGAGACTTTTGCTAAAAAACATGATGTTGGTCTGGGATTTATGAGTTTTTTTACCCTTGCTGTTGTCCGAGCCTTGAAAGAATTCCCTAATGTCGCAAGCATGATTGATGGCGACGATATGGTGAGCTTTGATTCTATGGATATTTCAGTAGCAGTAAGTGGACCAAAGGGGCTTATGGTTCCTGTGGTTCGAAATGCAGATCAATTGGGATTTGCGGGAATTGAGTCTCAAATAAAGAGTTTAGCAATTAAAGTTCGTGATGGAAAAATCACAATCGATGAAATGACAGGTGGATGTTTTACAATTACAAATGGTGGTGTATTTGGCTCTATGCTTAGCACTCCCATAATTAATCCACCTCAGTCGGCGATTCTTGGAATGCACAATATTGTTGAAAGGCCTATTGCCGTTAATGGTAAAATTGTTATTCGTCCAATTATGTATGTTGCTATGAGTTATGATCACAGAATCATTGATGGAAAGGAATCGGTAGGTACATTGGTAGCAATCAAAGAAGCTCTTGAAAATCCAATTGATATTTTAATGCAAGGAGATGTGAAAAAGGGTTTGGATTTGTAAATCTTGGAAAGTTTTGATTGATACTCACACTCATTTAGACAGCACCAAATTTTCAGATGACATAGATGAAGTGATAAAAAGAGCTGTATCTGTTGGTGTCAAAAAAATGTATTTGCCAAATGTTGACGATAATAGTCTAGTGAGGATGAGAAATCTTCAAAAAAGATATCCGAACTATATAGAACTCATGCTAGGATTACACCCTTGCGATATAAACAGCGATTGGGAAAAAGTAATTGATCGTTATGATAAAATTTGGAAAAAAAACCCATCAGCTTTTGTTGCTGTAGGAGAAATAGGGTTGGATTTATATTGGGATAAATCTAATATTGATAAACAGATTCTAGCTCTGAATCGTCAGTTGAACTGGTGTCTGGAGTATGACAAGCCTTTTAGTATGCATGTTAGAGACGCATGGGAGCCAATGATGAAGGTATTAAGAGATAGAAAAAGTAGTCAATTAAGAGGAGTCCTACATTGTTTTACAGGCTCCTTGGAAATCGCTAATGAGCTTATTGACATGGGGCACTATCTGGGAATTGGAGGTGTTACAACATTTAAAAACTCCAATTTAATCAAGGTTATTTCTGAAATAGGCCTGAGCCACATTGTATTGGAGACGGATAGCCCCTATCTAGCACCTGTTCCCCATCGAGGAAAGAGAAATGAAAGTTCTTATTTATTTGATATTGCTCTTTATTTATCTCGAGTATTGGGTCATACAATTGAACATATCAAACAGGTCACATCCGAAAATGCAAATCATATATTTAAAACGTGAAACTTTTACTTATATATACAGGCGGAACGATAGGGATGATTCAAAGTCCAGATGGTGATTTGTCACCATTCGATTTTGATGAGGTCATAAGGCAAGTGCCGGAAATAAAACAAATAGATTGCGAGATTGACACAATTCAAGCTTGGGATCCTCTAGATTCTAGTGATATAAACCATAATCATTGGATTAAACTTGCTAATATTCTAAATGATAATAGGAGCTCTTATGATTCATTTGTGATATTGCATGGAACGGATACAATGGCCTATACAGCTTCGGCTTTGAGTTTTATTTTAATGAATTTTTCAAAACCCATTATTTTAACGGGAAGCCAATTGCCAATTGGTGTTTTAAGAAGTGATGGGCGCGAGAATCTAATTACATCCATTGAGCTGGCTATGACCAAGCGGGGGGATAACACTCCAGCAATCCAAGAAATATGTGTTTATTTTGAATATAAATTGTTTCGCGGGAATAGAGTTTTCAAGAGAAGCTCTCAAGCATTTGAAGCATTCTCGAGTCCAAATTATCCAATTTTAGCGGATGTGGGAGTCCATATTGATATTCATGAAGAATATACCCTTAGTCCAGAGAAAAATTATTTTTTTGAGCCCGAAATGGATTCTCATATCGCCGTTTTAAAGTTCTTTCCAGGAATCGATGAGGCCTTTTTAAGAAATACAATTCTTAATTCTGGCAGAAATGCAATTATTCTTCAAACTTATGGAAGTGGCAATGTTCCAAAACTTGATTTCTTATCCGATATTCTAGATGAAGCTCGTGATAAAGGTGTAATAATTATTAATACTTCCCAATGTCCAGGCGGTGGGGTTTCTCAACCAGCATATGCAGCTTCTAGGATGTTGCGCCATTCAGGAGTTCTATCTGCTGGGGATATGACTCTGGAAGCTACCATAACAAAAACAATGTGGTTATTGGGCCGTGGAAAGCAAGGAAAGGTATTTGAGCAACTATTCTTGAAAAACTTAGTTGGCGAGAGAACCATTTGACTTTTAAAAATTCATGAAACCAAAAAAGAATTAAATGTTCAATTGCTAAAAAAATGAAATCATTAAATACGGAATTGAAACTCACGGATGAAATTCAAGATTCCATTAATGCTATATTGAGAATACCGGTTCCTGATGAACGAAAAAAGGTTTTAGAACCATTGGTTAGTTATATTAAAAATAAAATTGAACTTCAAGACAAAATATATTTAAATTTTATTTGCACTCATAATTCTCGAAGAAGCCAGTTTTCTCAAATTTGGGCTGATACAGCTTCAATTTTTTATAATATTTCAATAGAATCTTTTTCAGGAGGATTAGAGATTACTGAACTAAACGAACAAGTTTTAATTTCTTTAAAGAATTGTGGATTTTTTATTGAGCGAGAAAAAATATATAATTCAGGGCATGAAATTTTCATGTTTCCAACGCTTCAATCACTTAGAATGTTTTCAAAATTATACAATGATCCAATTAACCCTAAGGATAAATTTGCTGCTATAATGACATGTTCGCATGCAGATAAGAATTGTCCGATTATTTCAGGGGCTGAAATACGAATCCCTATTATGTATGATGATCCAAAATTATTTGACAACACTCCTGAAAAAGCATCTAAATATCATGAATGCTGTTTACAAATTGCAAGTGAAATGTTTTACCTATTTTCTCAAGTAAAAATTTTAATTAATGAATAAAAAATTATCATTTCTTAACCAATACCTTAATCTATGGATCCTTTTAGCTATGGTTTTTGGAGTGCTTTTTGGCTATTATTTTCCATCGTCATCTTCCTTCACTAGCTCTTTTACATTGCTTTAACATTGTAAGTGTAGATTTACACAATAATTGACAATAAAAATGGACAATATATTTTTCTTAATTATGATCGCTCTTGCATCTCTGGCAGTGCTTGATTTAGTTGTGGGTGTAAGTAATGATGCTGTTAATTTCCTGAATTCAGCGATTGGTTCAAAGGTTATGTCTTTCAGAAATATTATGATAATTGCCAGCTTGGGAGTATTTGTAGGCGCAGTTTTTTCAAGTGGTATGATGGAAGTTGCAAGAAAAGGAATTTTTGTTCCATCACAGTTTTATTTTGATGAGATTATGTTCATTTTTATGGCAGTGATGATTGGAGATATCCTTTTGCTTGATTTCTTTAATACACTTGGATTGCCCACCTCCACGACGGTATCCATCGTTTTTAATCTTTTAGGTGCGGCGGTTGCTATGGCTTTGATTAAAATAGGGCTATCAGACACAGAAACAATAGATAATATTGTCAATTATATTAATACTGAAAAGGCAAAGCAGATAATATTAGGTATTTTACTATCTGTGTTTATTTCATTTAGTGTTGGAATCCTTGTTCAATGGGTTTCAAGATTGATTTTTAGTTTTCAATATGAGAAAAAAGTTAAGAATTTTGGGTTCGTATTTGCGGGTATTTGCCTAACGGCAATTGGTTATTTTATTTTTTATAAAGGGATGAAAGGAACCCTCTTTTATGGAGACATTAAAGAATTCTTAGTAGGTAATTTTTTAATGTTAATGCTCCTCATGTTCACTTTCTGGACATTACTAATGTTTGTAATAGATCGGCTTTTTAAAATTCATGTTTTAAAAGTAGTAATAGGTGTTGGTACATTTAGTTTAGCATTGGCTTTTGCGGGTAATGATCTTGTAAATTTCATTGGAGTGCCTATGGCGGGCTATCATAGTTATGAGGCATGGGTGGCATCGGGAATACCAGCATCTGAGTTTTCAATGGAAATTCTATCTAAAAAAATACCAACGGAATCAGGATTACTAGCTCTAGCAGGTTTAATTATGGTAGTAACGCTTGCTTTTTCAAAAAAAGCTCGGACTGTTGTTGATACCTCAATCGATCTTTCACGTCAAAGAGATGGCAGCGAGCGTTTTCAGCCTAATGTTATTTCTAAAATTATTGTTAAAGGCTCAACTAAGCTTGCCAATGCCGTAAATAAAATACTTCCATCAGAAATGCAAACTAAAATCACCAATAGTTTTCAAACTCCTGTCATTGAAATATCTGAGGCTAAAGCACAAGAACTTCCAGCTTTTGATATGATAAGAGCCTCTATAAATTTGGCTGTTGCCGGAATATTAATATCTATTGCAACAAGCATGAAATTACCTTTATCCACAACTTATGTAACTTTTATGGTGGCTATGGGGACTTCTTTAGCTGATAGGGCGTGGGGAAGAGAAAGTGCGGTTTACAGAGTAGCTGGAGTTATAAATGTCATTGGTGGATGGTTTTTGACTGCTTTTAGTGCTTTCGTTTTTGCAGGGGTTTTAACATATTTGATTTACATAGGCAGAGGTCCAGCAATAGCTATACTACTTCTTATTGCTCTTGTTTTGATTATTAGAAATTACTTAACTCATAAAAAGAAATTGAGTATTCAATTTGATCATTCATCATTAAAAAAATCTGAAAGTCATACGGTGCAGGGTATAATTGAGGAAAGTGCTGATAATTTGGCTAAATCTATGTACCTCACCTCTAAAACTTTTGAAGGAGTACTTTACGGATTGGATACTCAAGATGGTACACATTTAAAGAAAACCCTTAAAAAAGTAACAAAATTTGAAGGTGAAGTAGAAGATCTAAGAAATCACCTCTTTTATTTCATAAAAAATCTTGATGATACAAGTGTTAGGGGAAGTAACTTTTATATAATGGTATTAGCAAATTTGACAGATATTGTTCAGTCTTTGGAATTTTTATCAAAAAAGAGCTTTAAACATGTTGATAATAATCACAGTCAACTGAGCAAAGGGCAAATGAAGGATTTAAAAGAAATACAGTCCAATTTTTCTGATTTACTTCTAATGATTGAAAAAGCATTTCTTTATAAAGAGTTTGGAGATTTAGGAAAGAGTATTGAACAAGGGGACTCAGTTTTGGATTTAATTAAAAGTAAAATTGATAGTCAAATTGCACGAACTCGTAAAGAAGCAATTAGCCCTAAGAACACAACTCTCTGTTTCAATCTTTTACTCGAATTAAAAGATTTAGTGAAAGCTGTAATGAACTTGGTCGATGAGTATTATTCAAGCAGTTCAAATACTTAAACTCGATAGTTTTATCATTGATTAGTACAAGTCTTGAACTTTCTTTTTTGATTATATTTGCCCGCTGCAAAAGCTGGAGAGGTGTCCGAGTGGCTTAAGGAGCACGCTTGGAAAGCGTGTGTATGGGAAACTGTACCGAGGGTTCGAATCCCTCTCTCTCCGCAATGAATCATTAAAAGATCGCATTAAAATATCCCAAACTGGAGCTTTGGGTATTTTCTTAAAACTTAGTATCAAAACATAACTCTTTTGAGTTAATTTATCTCTAAGATTACACTTATCGGACAGTGATCGCTTAGCATATCGTTTTCAACCATCTGCTCGCCAGATTTTGGAAAGTAGTGAACGAGTTCGCTCCCGAATTTTTGAAGCTTTGAAGCTTGAGGTCCGATTAGAATGTGATCTATTGGCGCTGGATATTTGGGATGACAACCTTTTAAGTCTTGCATGCTGTTATTAAGGAGAAGTCGCTCTCCACCTATTTCATTAAGAACTGACCAGAGTTTATTATTTTTTATTGTTAGTCTATGGTTAAAATCGCCGAGGACAATAAATTTTCGTTTCTCTTTAATATGGTTCTCTATCCATGCATCCAAAATCGGGACTTGTTTTTCTAGTACCTCACAAGCAATTCTATCTGATAGACTGTAGTCGTTTACAAAGCAGCCACTTTTTAAATGTATACCCATCACATCAATGGTATCCTTCGAGCCGATTAGGCGTATCATAACTCCGTAACGCAAACCACTTCTATCTAAAGCGAGTTCTTTATAGCTACCTAAGTCTTGGAAGACTATTCCCTTTCGGATGGCAATGGCTACGCGCTGCTGTGTACTTTTTTGACTATTCCCACGACACGTGTATGCTGAGCTGCTTGGACGCTCAGATAGAATAATTGTCCAATCTGATTCAGGAAAGACCCTAGAAACTGCCGCCACATTTTCTACCTCTTGTAACGATACAATATCGGCTTGAAGTGATTCTGTGAAATCTTTGAGTTTAGTATAATCTGAATCATAGCGAGGTATACATCCAGTACCATTATGTTCAGCTAAATGTTCCATGTTCCAAGTGACAAATCTGAGTTCCTTAGATTGAGCCTGGACATCCCCTATAGAAAAATTAAACAGGTAGAAAAAAACGGCTAGAGATATAATAAAGCTTCTTTTCATAACAGGATATTTACTTTTTTTAAAATTAGCCTAGAATAGTTGAATTTTGTTAAAATTTTAGGCTCTCTTTTTTTATTTTGAAACAACCCACGGATATAATTTTTCAATAGAAGATAGGCATCTTAATTTAGGCTTCTTTATGAATTCAAAAAGACATTTTTTACTTCATCCTGTAGTTTGGCTGGCGGCCCTTGGATATTTTGTGGATATTTATGACTTATTATTATTTAGTATCATTCGAATTCCATCATTAAATGATCTAGGAGTAGTTGATCCAACGGGAACAGGATTACTTATACTCAATACTCAAATGTTTGGACTGCTTCTTGGCGGGATTCTTTGGGGTGTCCTTGGAGATAAATTGGGTCGTACCAGAGTACTATTTTTTTCAATCGCTCTTTATTCAATTGGAAATTTACTTAATGGTTTTGTTCAAACAGGAACACAATATGCCATAATTCGCTTTATTGCGGGCGTTGGTCTCGCAGGAGAGTTAGGCGCTGGTATTACATTGGTTTCCGAATTACTTCCAAAAAATAAGAGAGGACTTGGAACTTCTTTAGTGGCAGGATTTGGTTTGACTGGTGCTGTTTTTGCCTTTTTTATAGCTCAATGGTTCCCTTGGCGCATTTGTTATTTTATCGGCGGAGGAATGGGCTTAGTATTGTTAACTCTTCGTATGAGTGTTTTTGAAAGCACTTTATACAAAAAGTTAGCATCAAAAAATCATATAACTAAAGGTAATTTTTTAATGCTTTTTAATAAAAAAGAGCGATTCATGAGATACGTGAGAAGTATTTTAATCGGATTACCTACTTGGTTCGTAGTTGGAATATTAATTTCATTTTCTCCAGAGTTTGCCTATCATCTCGGCATTGAGCAATCAATAGATCCTGGCAAGGGCATTATGATTAGTTATGCTGCAATTGCAGTAGGTGATGTTGCTATAGGCTTTTTATCGAATCGCTTGCGGTCCCGAAAAAAAGCACTTCATATATTCTATATAATCACAATTGCTGGTATGATAGTATTTTTCACTGCGTCTACCCCTTGGCAACTTTATCTCTCTACAGGAATAATGGGTTTTGGCACAGGTTTTTGGGCTGTTTTTGTAACTATTGGGGCAGAAAATTTTGGAACGAATTTGAGAGCAACTGCAGCGACAACTATTCCCAATATGGTGAGAGGGTCTTTGAATATAATCTCTGCAATATTTTTGTTCTTTTCCAATCAGCTTTCATACGTTAGTGGTGGCATTGTTACGGGGGTAATCGTAATGTTAGTTACATATTGGGCAATTGCAGGACTTCAAGAAACATTTGATCGAGATCTTGATTTCCTTGAGGAATAGAAAATTATGAATCAACATTTCATTTAAAAAAAACCAAGCCATAAATACAAATGCCAAAAAACCTAATTTGCTTTAAATTCAGAAATAAGCTTTGTTGTAGATGGGCTTGCATATGTTTGAGTTAGTAAAACAATTTGCTTGCCTTCAGCAGCTAATTGAGATAACTGTTCTGTTGTCTCTGCATTAAAAGTGTCCCAAGAAATAGCCGCACCATTTTTTAATGGTGTCTTAAGTCTTAGATTATCATATAATCCTAAAACAGAGGCATTAACTCTCGCGTTAGCAGAACCATTAACACGAGCTAAATTGTTATTCTCTATTTTAATTGGACGCCCTTCTCTAGTTTTAACCAACACGCTAGCAAAATCATATCCATTTGCAATTGTAGTGGCATAATAATTAGCAACACCAGGGATAATTTCTTCAGGTTGAACTACATAAGGAATTGATTTTACAACCGGCCCCTCACAAGCAGCTAATGACGCTGCAGCAGTACTAAAACCTAAATATTTAAGAAAATCACGACGCGAAGTTGAAGAAGCTGCTAATGAATCTTTATCACCTAAAAACTCATCAACAGGAATTTCTTCTGCAAATTCATTTTGTCTTAGCGTCTCAACAATAGAGCTGTTTTCGTTAAGCTCTTCAACACTTTTCCAGTATTTCTTGTTTGACATAGTCTTGATTTATGATT
>ERZ802822.1931-NODE-1931-length-12023-cov-4.938055_pt1 | contig 12023 bp, 10 predicted proteins | sample MGYA00345649_ERZ802822 | MGnify/ENA primary metagenome ERZ802822 (study PRJEB30503, sample SAMEA104212359) | marine metagenome | biome: Westerlies Biome; feature: [SRF] surface water layer (ENVO:00010504) within the epipelagic zone...; material: water... | reverse complement strand
CATTTACGTTGAGTTGGTCAACGATGATTGTTTTTACGCGTTGTTCGATTGTTTGGTCTGACATAATTTTCTATTCTTGGGTTTGATTAAAACTAAATACATTTGGCATCACATGACCATACCACCGTCAACTGTAAAAACCTGACCTGTAATGTAACCAGCATCTTCCGAAGCGAGAAATGCGCTAATGGCTGCGATGTCCTTGGATTCACCCATACGCTTCATAGGGATCACGCCGACGATCGCCTCTTGCGTCTTTTCGTTCAGCTCGGCGGTCATATCGGTGGCAATGAAGCCTGGCGCGACTGCGTTTACCGTTACGTTCCGTGCGGCAAACTCCTTGGCTAGGCTCTTGGTCAGGCCAATCATGCCAGCCTTCGCAGCAGCATAATTAGCTTGGCCAGCATTGCCCGTGAGACCGATGACTGAGGCCATGTTAATAATACGACCCCATCGCTTACGAGTCATCGGTCGTGCGAGGTGCTTGATGAAGCTGAAGCAACTTGAAAGATTGGTGTCAATCACCGCATCCCAGTCGTCGTCACTCATACGGAAGAGTAGCCCATCACGAGTGATGCCAGCATTGTTAACGAGGATGTCTATATTAGTATGCTTTTCAAGAAGAGCTTCGCAGGTCTCTTTAACGGCAACCTTGTCGGCTACGTCAAGAGCAAGGGATTCGGCTGACCCGCCGGCGGCATTAATCGCGTCGGCCACCCCGCCGCAAGAACTCGCCGAACGGCTAATACAAATTACGTGATGCCCTTTGCTCGCGAGTAGCTCAGCGATGCTCTTGCCGATGCCACGACCGGCACCAGTTACTAGGGCGATTCTTTTTTCAGTGTTTTCAGTCATGTAGACAAAGTTTCCGACATTTCGTTACTTTGGCGCAAGCCCAATGTGACCACCGAGCAACATTGACATACAGGCCTTATCACGACTCTAGTAAGCGCAATGTCCGAACAAGAACCACAGCGTATACAAAAGCTCATCGCCAACGCAGGCATCTGCTCACGCCGCGAGGCCGAACGTATCATCGAAAATGGCAATGTTCGTGTGAATGGAAAAGTTGTCCAGCTTGGCGACAAAGCTACTTTAGAAGACGCAATTTTTGTCAACAACAAGCCGATCCTTCGCAAGGAAGAGCGCTCGATTACGCTCATCATGAATAAACCAAAGGGCGTACTCTGCACAAATTCTGATCCTCACGCAGATCGCACTGTCTTCGAACTCCTGCCGCCCGATCTACAGCGCCAGCGCCTTTTTTGTGCAGGTCGCCTCGATAAAGATAGCGAAGGTCTACTCGTCATAACCAACGACGGCGACTTGGCCCATCGCCTGACGCACCCCAGTAATCAAGTAGTCAAGCGCTACCGTGTCGTTCTACACCGTGATTTCAACAAAGCCGATATCCCAAAACTCCTTACTGGCACCGAATACGAAGGCGATTTTCTTAAAGCTGAAAAAGTCATTCCAGCCCCGCAAGTCGGTGAAGGCTACCAACGTCGCCTTGAGGTCCACCTCCACCACGGCAAGAAGCGCGAAGTGCGTCGCCTCTTCGAAGCCAACCGCTACTTCGTTAAGAAACTCGTCCGTCACCAGATCGGTAGTATTATTTTAAAAAATATCCCACGCGGCGGTATCAAGATCCTCGGTAAAAAAGACATTGAGCGCTTGTTCGTTTAATCCCTTACAAGAGAGCAAAAGCAAGATAACAGCGACTGAGTAACCCATACTTGCCAAAAGACTAGTTATTCGGCTATTTTAGAAGCTTTCCAAAAACTCCGCTTAACTCGTCATTCTAATTGAGAACCATCGCTTGGCGGAGTCATTTTTAACAATGCAAGCAATCAAGACCATCACCTTCGCGGTCAACACGACCAAACCCGGAGCCGAAAAAGCCGCCCGCCGCCTAGCTAGCCTAGCCGACCGCGAAGGCGTCCAGACCACAATCCGCAGCGACTATCCGCTCCAAGCCGATGCCCTCGCTGGTCAAGACCTCTGCTGCGCCATCGGAGGTGACGGTACTCTACTCGGTGTACTCGACGCCGCGCTAGAATCTGACTGTGCCGTATTGGGCGTTAATATGGGTAAGCTCGGCTTCCTCGCTACCTTTTCTGCCGAAGAAGCCATCAAAGATCTGCCTAAATTGATTAAAGGTCACTACGAAATCGCCGAGCGCTCCATCCTACGCTGTGTCACGAAAAACGGCGAATCCGTTTACGGGCTCAACGACGTCGTGCTTAAAGAGACCGACGGTAGCGGCCTCATCCGCCTTCAAGTGGCTAGCAACGGCAACCCAGTCTCTGAATATCACTGCGATGGCCTCATCTTTTCAACACCAACTGGGTCAACTGCTTATAACCTCTCCGCAGGCGGTCCCATTATTGGCACTCGTGTCAGCGCCATTGCCATGACCCCAATCTGCCCACATACGCTCGGAAATCGCTCCGTGATTTTTGATAACTCTTCGCAGATCAGCGTCGCTAACCTCGAGCCTGGTCCCTGCCCCCGCATCACTATCGACGGACGCGTCCGCTTTTTATCAGAGGATAACTTTCCCATCGAGATCACCGTGGCTGAGCGTAGCTTCCGCCTCATGCAAAACCCTGATCATAGCCACTTCGCCATCATCCGCGACAAGCTCCGATGGGGTAATCCGACGATTCAGTAAATCGGCTTTATCGACAATGGAAAGTGGGAGTTTTTAATGTAAATGCTACTCACTTCACACTGACCACTCCTCACTTCCTTTGAGTATTCTTAAAAACATTCCAAAAAACCAAGCTAAAGCCGCACAACAAGTCGCCCAGATTCTGAGCGAAACTGGCGGTCGCGCTCTCTTGGTCGGCGGTTGTGTGCGCGACGGCTTGCTTGGCATCCCCGCCAAGGACGTCGATATGGAAGTTTACGGCCTTGAAGCCGACGCGGTCGAAGCGGCTCTATCGCCTCACTTTCAACTAGATACCGTAGGTCGCGCCTTTGGTGTCTTCATCCTTAAAGGCCTCGATATCGACATCGCTCTACCTCGACGCGAATCCCGCTTCGGCCCCAAGCACACCGACTTCAAAGTCGAGGGCGACCCGACCATGTCCCCCCGAGAAGCCGCTTCACGCCGGGATTTCACTGTCAACGCAATCAGTTGCGATCCATTGACTGAGGAGATGCTTGATCCCTATGACGGCATTGCCGACCTTAAAGCTCGTCGCCTCTGTCACGTCTCCGACGCCTTCTCCGAGGATCCGCTACGGGTGCTCCGAGGCATGCAATTCATCGCCCGCTTTAACTTAGAAGCCGCACCCGAGACTGTCGCGCTATGCCAAAAATTAAGCCCTGAGCACCTGCCGATGGAACGCCTCTGGGAGGAGTGGAAAAAGCTCATTCTTAAAGGAAATCAAATCGGCAGTGGCCTACGTTTTATCCAAGCCTGCGGTTGGCTACAAAATTTTCCTGAACTTGCCGCCCTCGTCGGCTGCGCACAAGACCCTCAATGGCACCCCGAAGGCGACGTCTGGACACATACCTGCCACTGCCTCGACGTCTATGCAGCGAAACGCACAGGTGACGAATGGGAAGACCTGATCGTCGGTCTTGCCGTATTGTGCCACGACATGGGCAAGCCCGAAACGACCTACACCGATGGAAATGGCCGTATCCGTAGCCCCCGCCACGACGTGCTCGGCGTCCCCCTGGCCAAAACTTTCCTAGAGCGCATTACCCGACAGAAAAAAATTTTTGAGGAAGTACTCCCCCTCGTCGAGCAGCACATGCGCCCCCTCTCCCTCTATCGCGAAAGCGCGGGTGACTCCGCCATCCGCCGCCTTGCCGCCCGCGTCAAACGCATCGACCGTCTCGTGCGCGTCGCCCATGCCGACACCTACGGCCGCCCTCCACTCAAACCAGAAGGATTTCCTGAGGGCGAATGGCTCCTCAAAAAGACTGCCGAGCTCTCTATCCTGGATAACGCGCCCAAGCCCATACTCCAGGGTCGCCACCTTATCGACCTAGGCATCAAGCCGAGCAAAAACTTCGGCAAAATCCTAGACCAAGCCTACGAAGCACAGCTCGATGGCACCTTCGCAGACGAACCTACGGGACGCGATTACTTAAAGAAAATAGCTCCCGAGATTTTATAATTCTGATTCCTAATTAACACATGAAATCTCTCTACCTCCTCGACGGCATGGCACTCGCCTATCGTGCGCACTTCGCCCTCATTCGCAGCCCCATATATACTAGCAAGGGTTTTAACACCTCGGCCATCTTCGGCTTCACCGCCACTCTGATCGAGCTGATCACCAAGCAGAAACCTTCGCACCTAGCAGTCGTCTTCGACACCTCTGCACCGACGGAACGCCATCGTATCCACCCCGAATATAAGGCCAACCGCGAAGATATGCCCGAAGACCTCTCCGCCGCCATGCCCCACCTCGACCGCGTGGCCAAGGCTTTTGGCATCCCTGTTCTTAAACTAGACGGCTATGAGGCCGACGACATCATAGGTACCCTTGCTCATCGTGCCGAGGCCGACGGCTTCGACGAAATCTACATGGTCACTCCTGATAAAGACTTCGGCCAACTCGTGACCGAAAAGATCAAAATGTATCGCCCCGGGCGCAAAGGCGACGGTGGAGAAATTCTTGGCATCGAAGAGATCAAAGAAAAATGGGGCATCGCCCGCGTCGATCAAGTCATCGATATGCTAGGGCTGTGTGGCGATACCGCCGACAACATTCCCGGTGTTCCCGGCATCGGCCCCAAGACCGCCGAAAAGCTACTCGCTCAGTATGACACCGTCGAAGGCCTCCTCGATCATGTCGACGAACTCAAGGGTAAGCAGCAGGAAAAAGTCCGTGACAACGCCGACCAAGCCCGCATGTCTAAAGTGCTCGCCACTATACAACTTGACGTGCCCATCGAGGCCGACTGGGAGGCCATCTTGCTTGAACAGCCCGACCAAACGAAGCTTGTTCCCCTTCTTACCGAATTCGAATTTCGAACCTTAGGTAAACGTATCTTCGGCGCTGACTTTTCCGCCCAAGAAGCGGCTACAGAACTCGTCCTGATGAGTGAGGACGATGAAAAAATGGCTATACCAAGTTCCAGCTTAGCAGCGACGTCACCCCAGCTAGATCTTCTTCCCGACATTGCCTTCAAAAAGCTAGCTGACGTCAAAACAGATTACCGTATCGTAAAATCGAATACAGAGCTAGTCAAACTCGTCACCACACTCATATCCGCAAAAACCTTCTCCTTCGACACCGAGACCACCGCGCTCAACCCCCGTACGGCAAAACTTGTCGGCATCTCCTTTTCCACCGAAGCCCACACCGGCTACTGGGTGCCCGCTACCGAAGAATCTCTAGCGGTACTACGTCCCCTATTTACCGACGAGTCTCTGACTAAAATCGGACACAACTTAAAATTCGACCTATCCGTACTAGCGGAGAACGACTGCCCGGTCGCAGGACTCTGCTACGACACCATGCTCGCACATGCCCTGATCGACCCCGAGCAAAGGCACAAGCTCGACACCCTCTCGGAAGACTTCCTACAATATTCCCCCATTCGATTCAGCGAATTACTACCTGACGCTAAAAAGGGCGAAGTCATCGACTACTCAGACGTGGCGGAGCAAGATCTCGCTAACTATGCGATCGAAGACTCTGATGTCACACTTCAGCTCTGGAAAATCTTTCAACCAAAGCTCGAAGAGAGCGGTCAGGCCAAAGTATTTTACGAGATTGAGACGCCCCTCCTCCCCGTGCTGGTAGCGATGGAGCGCGAAGGCATACGTCTCTGCGAGACGACACTCGCCACCACTGGTGAATCCCTTACCGGACACATCGCAGAGCTAGAAGCCTCCATTTACGCAGTCGCTGAACGTGAGTTTAATCTCAACTCCCCAAAACAACTGGGCGAAGTTTTGTTCGACGAACTCAAGCTAGTCGAAAAACCCAAGAAGACCAAGACTGGTCAATATGCCACCAATGAACAAGTCCTCTCTAACCTCGCGCCCAAACACACCATTGTGGCCGAGCTTCTAGAGTATCGCCAACTCACCAAGCTCAAAAGCACCTACATTGACTCGCTCCCGAACTCTGTCGATCTAGTTACCGGTCGCGTCCACACCCATTACGGCCAAGCGCAGACCGCCACTGGTCGACTCTCTTCTAACGATCCCAACCTCCAGAATATCCCCGTTCGCAGCCCCAAAGGCCGTGAGATTCGAAAAGCATTTGTCCCGCGCCAAGGATGGAAACTACTCGCAGCCGACTATTCGCAAATTGAGCTGCGTATCCTTGCGGCCCTGACGGGCGACATCGGTCTGCTGACCGCGTTTAAGGAAGGTCAAGACATCCATACCGCTACCGCCGCGAAGATCTTTGACGTCGTGCCCGGGGAAGTGACCCGCGACCAACGCAGCACAGCGAAGATGGTTAATTTTGGCATCCCCTACGGCATCTCCGCATTCGGTCTCGCCCAACGCCTCGGCACCGTTAGCCGGACGGAGGCGCAAGAGATTATTGATAGCTACTTCGCTCAATTTCCCGGTATCCCTGGCTACATGGAAGCACAGAAAGAAAGCGCCAAGGAGAACGGTTACGTCGAAACCCGATGCGGGCGCCGTCGCCACCTACGCGACATCAACTCTGGTAATGGCACCATCCGCGCCGCCGCTGAGCGCAACGCCATCAACATGCCGATCCAAGGTACCGCCGCTGACATGATCAAGATCGCAATGGTACGTATCCAAAAATCTATTACAGAAAAAGGCCTCAAGAGTCGCATGCTTCTACAAGTCCACGATGAACTCATTTTTGACATGGAACCGAGCGAAGAAGCCGAGCTCCATGAGCTAGTAAGCCAAGGCATGATTGGAGCGCTAGAGCTACCCTGCCCCATCGAAATCGAGATTGGATTGGGCGAAAACTGGCTAGAAGCGCACTAATCGTCCTGAACACGATACCTACCTTGCGAGCTTACTCACGCCTCCGTTAGCTCACTAGCGCATGAAGTCCTATGAAGATAACCGAGTCGCAATCGGCCCAAGCCTTCCAAGTCGCCTTCGCCGAAAACAAATCAGCTTAAAACCGAAAAGATCTAAGAAATTAGTCTCGCGCTTTGAGACTCCACGAGCAGCTTGGCACCATGAGAAGCGGAAACCCAACTCTATCAGCAAACACATTTCAAGAGCGTTGCCTGGACGGCAACGCCATGACTTTGAATGGGACGGTGCACAAGACTGCACTTTTGCTCATCGGCCTCATCGCGACGGCAGCAATCACTTGGCGTCGCACGATGCTCACTGAGGATCTTTCTACTCTGTATCCCTACTTTGCAGTGGGTACAATCGGGGGACTAGTGGTCGGGTTCATTACTGCGTTCAAAATGGAATGGTCGCCCGTAACAGCTCCACTCTACTGCGTGCTACAAGGCCTTTTTCTGGGCATCTTCTCGGCTATCTTCGAGCAGAAGTTTCCGGGTATCGTTTTTCAGGCTGTGTCACTCACCTTCGGAACCCTAGCCTCACTACTCTTAGCCTATCAAACTGGACTAATCAAAGCGACCGAGAATTTCAAACTGGGCGTAACGGCGGCCACGGGCGGGATAATGTTGATTTACTTAATAAACTTTGTGATGAGTTTATTCGGTAGCGGCATCCCCTATATTCACGAGAGTGGCACCTTCGGCATTCTTTTTAGTCTCTTCGTCGTAGTGATCGCGGCACTCAATCTTGTCTTAGACTTCGACTTTATTGAAAATGGCGTGGAACAGAAGGCACCAAAATATATGGAATGGTATGCCGCCTTTGGTCTACTCGTGACTCTAATCTGGCTCTACCTTGAGATACTGCGCTTACTAGCGAAAATGCGTAGCCGGTAAATTCAGCCATTGAAGAAATAACCGTTGTCAGGACTAGCGAAGTTTAAAGAGCCAAAATTGGGCCCTGCCGACTACAGTTCGCAATTTTCTATCAAAAACTTGCACAAAGACATGGGTCTTGTAGCGTGATACCATAATGCCAACTTTACCAAACGTAGCGGTCAATCGACTGCCTCGTAGGAAACAGGACCGCTGCTTACTGAAACGAAGACCTTATAACCCCCTCACCCACGCGGTAAAAATTAACCTTCGATCGCATTCGATCATTTCCATAATCTCATATTTCAAAATACAATGAACCCCTCTGTAATGACTCCACCCTTGCCAAATTCAACTCCTGGCGCAGCACCCAATTGGCGAAAGATTGTCAAAAAATACCAGGTGCCTTGCCTAAAAAAGAGCCTTTGGCAGATCGCAAACTCAATGGGTTCTTACATTGCGCTGTGGATTGTAATGTATTTCACAGTATCAATATCTTGGCCACTCACGCTGGGTCTCGCTCTACTTGCGGGGATGTTCTTGGTGCGTGTTTTCATCATCTTTCACGACTGTGGGCACGGTTCTTTTTTTCAATCGAAAGATGCTAACAACGCCGTCGGATTCATCGCAGGGTTGATGACACTCACACCCTACCGCCACTGGCGCTGGCAACACGCAGTACACCACGGCACATCTGGAAACCTAGACGAGCGAGGCGTTGGCGACGTTTGGACGATGACGGTCAAGGAATACAAGGCGGCACCATTATGGCTCAAGTTGCAGTATCGACTCACACGGAATCCATTCATACTCTTCGTATTAGGACCACTTGGGCTATTCATCATTTACCAACGATTCGCCTACAAGTTAGCTAGCCGCCGCGACCGGATGGACGTCTATAAGATGAATGCCTGCATCGCGCTCTATGCCGTCGCTATGGCTTCACTTTTTGGCATCTGGAATTTCCTCTGGATTCAGCTAACAATCACAACCGTGTCAGGAAGCCTAGGCATCTGGCTCTTCTACGTGCAGCATCAGTTTGAAGACACCTACTGGCGCGCGGGCGAGGAGTGGGACTACACAGACTCAGCCATGCAAGGTAGTTCCTTCTATCGATTGCCTGCGATCTTGAATTGGTTTTCTGGAAACATCGGCTATCACCATATTCACCATTTGAGTTCCCGTATCCCAAACTACCATTTGAAGGCCTGCCACGAAGCGGAACCGTTCTTCCAGCAAGTGCCAGAGCTAACGCTGCGCAGCAGTTTAAAATCAATGAGTCTCCGACTTTGGGATGAAGATGCTGGAAAGCTAGTCGGCTACAGGATACTAAGCGAGAAGGCCAGCTAAAACTCCTACGCGCAGGGCGCCATGATACTTGCACCCAAAAAATTAATGACTCTTACGAAGGCATTCTCCCTGTCCACATATGGACTATTGCCACTTGTCGGGCTCGCGCATTCTAGCGAATTTCATTTAAGTTTAGTCCCTACTAGGCAGACCTTAGAAATCGCACCCAAATGTGAAATCAAAATAGAAGGCGACAAGCGCATCATAAAGTCCAACGCCATTCCAGACCACGAGGTTGGACGATTCCCCAACCGAGGTAATCCGAACGGCATCCAAGCGCAAAAATACCTCTACGAGATAGCACTCAAACCCAAAGCTGCCAGAGAAGCTGTTGAGCTAGTCCGCCAACCATTTGGTATCGCGCTGAACGGCGTACTTTTTGATCCTGGCACCGCCGAATTTTTCCAACGCAACCGTAACTCAAAGTGGAATTACGAAGCGCTAAGCGGCGCTGTTAAACTCGGACTCGACCAGAATCATGCCCACGTGCAACCGAATGGAGCCTACCACTATCACGGCTTACCAAGTAAACTTTTCGAAATGCTCTCGGGAGGAGAGCAAGTTATGACCCTCATCGGTTGGGCTGCGGATGGCTTTCCTATCTATGGCTTATACGGAACAAAAGACCCGCTAGATGCAGGCAGCGAAATCGTCGAATTGAAATCGAGCTACCAAATCAAAGCGGGCTCACGCCCGACTGGTAGCGACTCTCCAGAAGGCGACTACGACGGCAGCTTCACCATTGACTACGAATACGTAGCGAGCAGCGGCGATCTCGATGAGTGCGGCGGTCGCTTTGGTATAACTCCCGAATTTACCCAAGGCACTTATTACTATGTGCTGACCGAGGACTACCCCTTTATCCCACGTATGTTTAAGGGTGAGCCCGACCCAAGTTTTGAACGCCGGCTGCACAGACGCCGACCATCCGAAAACTCAGACGATCAAGACCACCCAAATCGCGGTAGCAGTCGTGGTCCCGCACATCCAAGAAGTTTTTAGATAAACCTTAGGTTTAAGTGGGTTGATCCCTCGACCGTCGTGATCGCATTACTAGATGGATTTATTCTCAAACAAAGCAATATTTCGCAAAATGCTGGCCGCGTGGTATGCCACTGCCCAGCGCCCATTGCCTTGGCGTTCGGAACCAAGCCTCTATCGCACCGTTGTGTCTGAGCTAATGGCACAGCAGACACAAATTAAGACCATGCTGCCCTACTTCAAGCGTTGGATGCAGCGCTTCCCCAACTTTACCACGCTAGCCGATGCGCCCGCCGAGGATGTGCTTAAGCACTGGGAAGGCCTCGGCTACTACAGCCGTGCACGCAACCTTCATCGCTTGGCCAAGGAATACGTTGCGCTCGACCCCAAGCCAGCGAACCGCGAAGAGTGGCAACGACTGCCCGGCATCGGCCCCTATACCTCGGCGGCCATCACTTCAATTGCATTGGGTCAAGCGGACGCAGTCGTCGATGGCAACGTCGTGCGTATCCTCGCCCGCTTGACCAACGATGCGCATATTTTTAAAAACAATGGCGAAGCAGTCAAGGCCTTCACCGCAAGAGCTGACGAATTGCTCGATAACAAAAATCCTGGCGACCACAACCAGGCCATGATGGAGCTCGGTGCAACAGTCTGCCTCAAGCATAAGCCTCTCTGCACCGTTTGCCCCATCCTTAAGTTCTGCGCCTCAAATAAAAACGGCACCCAAAATGAGCTCCCGAAAATAGAGCGCAAGGCCACTGTGCAAATCGAGATCGATCGCGCATGGATCGTCGAAGATGCTAAACTACTACTCCACCGCATCCCCGAAAGCGCAGGGCAACTTGCAGGGCAATACGAATTACCCGAACTGAGCGCAGTCAAAGCGAGGACTTCGCCCCAACTCATCGCCAGCAAATCACGCTCCATCACTCATCGCCGAATTAAAGAATACATCTACGAAACAATCGTAGCCGGTATTGATGGCTCATTAGAATGGGTCGCCCTCGACGAACTAGAGGCTATTACTCTTTCGGGACCACATCGCAGATGGATTCGCGAATTACTAAAGGGTCAATGATTCTTAGTTGGACGTTTAAGATTCGATTGCTCAGCTTTACTCCATGTCAAAGATACAAAAATGGACTGCCGACGATTTTGAAATCCGCACCTCGACGATCGAGGGTGCAGGTATGGGGCTATTTGCTAGGCATGCTATCGGCGAAGAGGACACTATCGGTTACTACACCGGCGAAGTGATCACAGAAAAAGAATTTCACGACCCCGACCGCCCCTTTTCTGCCTACGTAATGTGGGTCACCAAAGACCATATTCTCGTCGGTGAAGGTCCAAAGGCCAACTACACTCGCTACATCAATCACGATGATGAACCCAACGCCTTTCTCGTCGTCTCCAGTCGCTGGAAGACCGCCCGCTTCCAAGCCCTTCGCGACATCGAGCCAGGTGAAGAAATTTTCTTCGACTACGGCGAAGACTACTGGGAATAAACCGAAGTGGCTACTACACTGCCATTACTCACCTTCTCATCAGAGTGGCTTCGGGGTTGAACTCGGAACAAATTCCCTTCACCTTGTATTAAAGATTTAGCCATATGAACATAGACCCCATTTTTTCAGGCCTCGACGAGGAACAACGCAGCGTAATTTCAACTCTGCCTCGTGGAGATCGATTAATTGAGCTCGCCACCCTGCGTAACTGCTCTACCCGCGAGATCTTGTCCGAACTGGCCGACCTCGCAGAAATCGCAGTAATTAAAGACATCGAGCTGATTGACAATCCAACAGCCACCTTGCCGTTACGAATGA
>ERZ802822.1929-NODE-1929-length-12031-cov-8.881546_pt1 | contig 12031 bp, 8 predicted proteins | sample MGYA00345649_ERZ802822 | MGnify/ENA primary metagenome ERZ802822 (study PRJEB30503, sample SAMEA104212359) | marine metagenome | biome: Westerlies Biome; feature: [SRF] surface water layer (ENVO:00010504) within the epipelagic zone...; material: water... | reverse complement strand
GGGTCTCAAGACCAATAACGGCCTCCCAGGGGAGTTGGGTTGCTGCGTCGGCCATGCGTCCGCGGTATGAAGCTGATATCTGAATCCTATGGAACCAGCCCCGTTCTCATCAGGATTGACATGGGCCAATGGACAGCATGACGCCTGCATCAGCTGATTTTTTAACTGCGTACAGCGGCCTGAACCGTCTGCTGAACAGCGGTTTCAAAGCACTGCACTGCCAACCATGACCACACCACCACCGATTGTTGTGCTGGGCGGAGGGTTGATGGGCCTAGCGATCGCCCATCAGTTGGCCCGACGTGGCCATGCAGTCCGCGTCATCAGCCGCAATCGGAATGAAGCCGCAGGCTTCGTGGCGGCGGGAATGCTGGCACCCCACGCAGAAGGACTAAGCGGCCAGTTGTTGACGTTGGGGCAGCACAGCCTTGCGCTGATCCCGCAATGGGTCGCCCAGATCGAACACGACAGCGGGCTCACCTGCGGTTTGCGGATGAGTGGGATTGTGGTGCCGTTCGCGACGGAGGACGACAGCAGGCGCTACCCGACGGCCGCCCTTGGGCAATCGCTCAGCCGTAAGGCTCTGGAGCAAGAAGTGCCTGGATTAGCCCCCCGCTGGCAGGCAGGCCTGCTGTTCGAACAGGACGGTCAGATCGACAACCGCCGCCAATTGATGCGGGCCCTAGAAAAAGCCTGCGTGTCCCTTGGCGTGCAGTTCCTAGAAGGGGCAGAGGTGCAAGCCCTGAGTCGCCACAGCGACAGCCAAGAGCTCCAGCAGATCACCGTGCGCACCGCCGAAGGGGAGGTGCAGCAGCATCCCTGCCGAATGGCGGTTTTATGCAGCGGCGCTTGGAGCCAAAAACTGGTCCCAGAGCTCCCGGTCTTCCCCGTGAAAGGCCAAATGCTTTCCCTACAAGGACCTCGCAAAGCACTGAAGCGCGTGATTTTTGGACCCGGCACCTATTTGGTGCCGCGGGAAGACGGTCTGATTGTGGTTGGGGCCACCAGTGAGCGCAGCTCCGGGTTTACGGCTGGACTGACCCCAGATGGACAAGCACAGCTTCAAGCCGGAATCCAAGACCTTTTACCCATGGCGGGAACCTGGCCACCAATGGAGCGGTGGTGGGGATTTCGACCGTGCACCCCCGACGAAGGGCCCTTGCTTGGTCCAGGACCGATCCCTGGGCTCTGGCTGGCCTGCGGACACCACCGCAATGGTGTGCTGTTGGCGGCCATCACAGCTGATTTATTGGCCACTGCCATAACAGGCGAGCGGCCTAATGCCGCTGACGAGGACCTACTCAAGGCATTCCATTGGGAGCGGTTTAAAGGCTCCCAATAAGACAACGTTGCATCACCCCCAACGAGATGGTGATGGCACCACCGCCATCCAGGGCGATGCCATCACCGTCTGGTTAAAGAAACTTGGCGGCGATCAGTCTTCAACGCGCCAGGCTTGATCCGAAGGGCTCCAGTCGTTCAGTTCAGAAGGCTGGAACCAAAGACCGATCTCGAACTCTGCGGTTTCTGGAGCATCGGATCCATGGATCACATTGCGACCAATGTTCACGGCCAAATCGCCACGGATGGTGCCGGGCTCAGACTCCAAAGGCTTTGTGGCACCAATCAGCTTGCGGGCACTAGCGATTACGCCATCGCCTTCCCAAACCATGGCAACCACCGGACCTGACGTGATGAAGCTCACCAAACCAGCGAAGAAAGGACGCTCTTTATGAACGCCGTAGTGCTCCTCCGCGAGGGCACGACTGGGGGTGATCTGCTTCAAGCCCACCAACTTGAATCCCTTGCGCTCAAAACGACCCAGGATCTCGCCGACCAGGCCGCGTTGGACACCATCAGGCTTAATGGCGACGAAAGTGCGTTCAGCCATGGAGAGGAGCAGCAATGAAAAACGTCGTCATCGTCCACGGTGGCCCACCCGCTTGGCAAGCACATGCCCTGAACTGGGACGACGAAAGTCCCTAGATTTCCGCAATCCCCCTTGCGTGAAAACGTGGCAGACGGCGAAGGCTGGTCGATTCAGAACAGTACTGAGCTGTATGGCTTGGAGCGATGGGGCGACCCTTACTTTTCGATCAATGCCCGCGGTCACATCAGCGTTCAACCGCAGGGCGAGCGGGGCGGAAGCCTCGATCTCCACGACCTTGTTCAGGAGTTGCGCAGTCGCAACCTCAGCCTCCCCCTCCTGATTCGCTTCGACGACATCCTCGAGGACCGGCTCGAACGGCTCCACAGCGCCTTTGAACGTGCAATCGCCCAATACGGCTACAAGGGGCGATATCAAGGGGTATTCCCGGTGAAATGCAACCAGCAGCGCCACGTCGTGGAAGAGCTGGTGAGTTGCGGCAAGCGTTGGAACTTCGGGCTGGAGGCAGGGAGCAAAGCGGAACTGCTGATTGCACTTTCACTTCTCGACGATCCAGACGCTCTGCTGATTTGTAACGGCTACAAAGATCGGCTCTACATCGAGACTGCAATTTTGGCGAGGCGCTTGGGGCGTCGCCCCGTGGTGGTGATCGAACAACCCGATGAGGTGGATCGCATCATCGAAGCGAGCCGCAACTTGGGGGCCGCGCCTTATATCGGCATTCGCGCCAAGTTGGCTAGCCGCAGCACTGGCCGTTGGGGAAGTTCCGTTGGCGACAAAGCCAAATTCGGACTGGCCATCCCCGACTTGCTGACGACCGTCGAACGTTTGCGGGAGAACGGCTTACTCGACGATCTACGGCTCCTGCATTTCCACATCGGCAGCCAAATCAACGACATCGCCGTCCTGAAAGATGCGCTCCAAGAAGCCGGACAGATCTATGTAGAGCTCACCCGGCTCGGCGCACCGATGGGGTTCCTTGATGTGGGGGGAGGCTTAGGGATCGACTACGACGGCAGCCGCACAGCAACGGCAGCCTCCACCAACTACTCACTGCAGAACTACGCCAACGATGTGGTGGCGACGGTGCGGGAATGCTGCGAACCCAATGGGGTCGCCCTGCCAACGCTGGTGAGCGAAAGCGGTCGCGCCATTGCCAGCCATTTCTCCTTGCTGGTGTTCGATGTGCTCGGCAGCAGCCGGTTGCCCGCCTCGATTCCCCCCGCCACAGAAGACGAGCCGCTGATTGTTCGCAATCTGCGGAGCACCCTCGAGACCATCCACAACCTTGATGGATCCGACCAAGCCGATCTGCCTCCCCTGCAGGAGGCCTGGAACGATGCCTTGAAGTTCAAGCAAGACGCACTTGCAGCATTCCGGCTGGGGTATGCGGGGCTGCCAGAACGGGCGACCGCCGAACAACTCACGTGGGCCTGCGCTGCTGCCATTGCGGAACGCTTGCCAACGGGGCCTTCCGTCCCCGAGGAACTCCAAGCCCTCAAAGCTGCCCTGGCGGAGACGTATTACGCCAACCTCTCGGTGTTCCGATCAGCCCCAGACACCTGGGCGATCGATCAAATCTTTCCAGTGGTTCCGCTCCAACGCCTCGAAGAACGTCCAACTCTGTTGGCCAGCTTGGCTGACCTCACCTGCGATTCCGATGGTCGCCTCAATCGCTTTATCGGGAATGGACAAGCCAAACCCCTGCTCGAGCTGCATCCCCTGATCGAAGGGGAGCCCTACTTAATCGGCCTGTTTCTAAGTGGGGCGTATCAAGAGGTGATGGGCAATTTGCACAACCTGTTCGGCACCACCAACGCCGTACATATCCGCCTAAGCCCTGGGGGGAGTTATCGAGTGGATCATGTTGTTCGCGGCGATACCAATGCCGACGTCCTGAAGGCGATGGAACACGATCCAGACCAGTTACTAGAACGATTACGGGTCGCCGCCGAAGCGGCTATTAGCAGCGGTCAACTGCGGATCGAAGAATCAAGACGTCTCCTCGATCACTTGGAGAGCAGCCTCCGGCAGACCACCTACCTCCAAGACTGAGGAAGCCAATCAAGACATGGCCTCCACACGCGTTAGGCAACCAAATAAATCGAGAGGGTCAAAACATTGGCTACATCGCGGTGTCGTCATACCCGAAACCGGATCTGACCAAGCTCAAACCAGGTCGATGAGACCTTCAGAAAGAGCTCTCACATCAGACTGGTGGTGAAGCAAAACCCATAAAGAAAACGTCACAGCAATAGAAGTGCCTATGGCCGAAAAGCCCCTTAGGGTCTGATGAGATTCCCAGCGCTGATGGATCGCAACGGCTTTATTCATATCCTCCAACAGGAAGGGAATCTGAAGCATTCCTTCAGCGCTGATGAGATCCAACAGCTTGCCGAACATATGGCTCTTGAGGAGGTACCGGAAGAATCAATATTGATGCACAAAGGCGAACCGGCAGATTGCATGGTTTTCATTGTGAATGGCCTCGTACAAGTCTTAGATGGAGAACGACAGATTGCACTCCAAAAACGAGGCGATTCTCTTGGAGAAAGCCTCTTTTCAAACGAAGCAACTCGGACAGCAGATGTTCAAGCCATTGAGCCAACAATCATTGGGCGATTTACAGGGGATGACTTCAAAGACTTTCTCAAATCAAACCAAACACTTGCCTTAAAATACCGTGAATATTTCATAGCAGTAGGGCAGGCCAAGGTTCAACAACTAGTGGCAGAAACTTATGTCGATAAGCGCAAATACTTGGCACTAATTGCCCATAACAATATGAAAGCAGCTCTGATGGGATTTTGTAGCATGCATGCAACAAAATTAGAGCAATTCCCGCTGATTGCAACTGGAACTACGGGGAGCATGCTCTACAAGAAAACTGGCCTTTCTCTCAGCCAAAAAGTTGCATCAGGCCCTCTAGGGGGTGATCAGGCCGTCGGAACACTCATTTCAACAAAAAACATTTGCGGAGTCATCTTTTTTAGGGACCCACTTTCCTCTCACCCCCACCACGCGGACATCGAAGCGCTGGGACGTCTCTGCGACGTGTACCAGATCCCATTCGCCACCAACCCCCAAAGCGGCGAAGCCATTCTGGACTTCTTGCTATCAGGTAAGGGAGAACGTGAATTGATCCCGAACCACGTGCTGGATGCCTACAAGCAAGGACAGAAAAAAGTTATACAGGCGGGATGAGCAGCCTGAATCAGGTCAATCAAAAGGGGGACCAGAACCAAGAGAAATCAAGCCATAGACCTCAATCGGATCGGGCCAACCTTTGACGCTATGCATTCCCAATTTGTCAACGATTACATCATCGCCAACGAGATTCATTACATCTTCACTCAGCAGGATTGGATAGTCGGGATACTTTCGAGTTAGAGATTCAAGCCGACTAGCCAGATTCACCACTGCCCCAATCACGGTGTATTCCAATCGATGACTGGAACCTAAGTTCCCAGCAATCACCTCACCGCAGTGAATGCCAATGCCTTGACGCAGGGGAGCGACACCCTCCTGCTCCAGCTCACGATTGAGGTCATTCAGATTCGCTTGCATCGCAAGTGCAGCTCGTACAGCCGCCAGAGCTTCTTCGCGATCCCCCCGGTGAACAGGGACACCGAATTCCGCCATCAGGGAATCGCCAATGAATTTGTCTAACAGTCCCTGTTCAAACAAAACCGGTGCTGCAATCGCTTCAAAATAACGATTTAACAAAGCGAATAACGCCTCAGCATTCATCACATTGCTGCGTGCAGTGAATGCAACGAGATCAGTGAACAACACCACACAGCGCTCACGACGTCCACCCAAACGCGTCCAAGTCTCCTTCTCCAAGCGGAGCATGTCTCGCATGAGGTTTGGCGACACCCTTCGGGACAAGACGGAATGGAGAAATCTGCGTTGCGAACTTTCCCGCTGAAACAGATCCCCCGTCCGAAGGCATCCGGCGACGAGGGGCATCAGCATGAGGGCTGCCCCCGGCAGCCAGAGGCCCGAAAACCAAGCAAACACAGTGAGTGTTATCGCCAAAAGCTCCAGAACAACGGTGTTGATCGCCGTCCCGAGCGCCGTTGCTGGGCGTTCAATGCGCCAATGACACAACAACAACCAGATAGCGACAACAGCTGCAAGCTGCATCGGATCAGGGCTGCGGAACCCGCGTCCGTGCTGGAGCCCAGAAATCGCAGACAGCAAAACCTCAGAGCCGCTTTGCTGGCCAAACGGAGTTTCCAGCTGATCGCCCAGAGAAGGAGCCGTCGAACCCAAAATGACGATCTTGTCCCGCCAAGTGGCTTCCGACAGAGTGCCCACAGCCCAAGCTGGAATGATCGGCATATGTCCACTAGGACCCAAAAAATCAATCCCGTCGTCACCGGGTGATGTCCCCACGTCCGCAGCCAGATGTGCAAGGGGCCGTGGGTGAGGCAATGGAAATGGTGTGAGCATGGAGCTCAAACTCACCATGCCCGGGACAGACTGAACGACGCCGAAAGCATCCATCGAAAAGGCAGACAGACCTACTTGGTAGCTATCAACCCAAGGACGCCGGAGTTGAACTTGTTCAAGGCCTTCCAGCTGCTGACGGACAAACGATGCGCTCAGCAAAATCCTGTCTTGCCAGGGCTGAAGAGCATCTCGAAAGGCACGGTCATCGTCTGGGCCATAACTGCTTGGCCCCACATGAACGATATTGAACACAACGCGACGGGCTCCCTTACTAAGAACCTCGCGTGCGAGAGAAGCCTGCACTGCACGCGGCCAGGGCCAAGGGCCGAACTCAGACAGGTCTGGATCTAAGGAAGCCTCGTCAATCCCCAACAAGACAACGTCGCCCGGGCTCGCAATTGGACCGCGCCACTGGAAGAGAAGCTGTCTTCCCGCGGCATCCAACCGGTTGAGCAACGGCAACGCTGCCAGAGGCAACAGCAGCGAAGCACGCCAAACAAAAGAAATCAGATGCCGGCGCATCAAGGCACTCAAGGGGATGGAGCGGAAACCCCGAGTTCACGTTCGATTTCAGGCAATGTGTCGAGAGGCGTCGAAAAACCATTGATCAACTGACTTTTCTGGAGCCGGCGTTCCGCATCCTGAATTGAAATGGGCTGGGGGGGCTCCCAGTTGAACTCCATCTCATCGCGTTGACGAGGCCGCGCACTGCGATAGCGATCTCGAGAAGGAGAGGGTTGGGTCGTAACGCTACCGATAGCCCCGAGGGCCGATTCCAGGCCATCCAATTGATGACTCACTTCTGCCATTTGGCGCTTCAGATCCAACAGAAGCTGCTGACCACTACGCAAAGTGAAATATTGTCCATTTTCAGTTTCAACTTGAACGGTGCCTTCCCAACTGAAGATCTTGAACTTCTGGTCTGTTAACTCAATAAAGACGGTGGTGCCTTGAATGGAAGCCGTTGCCAAACGCGTCTTAATCGTGAAGGGATTACTCCTGGGTGTTCCGGCCTTGATCCAGCCAATGATGGAGCCCTTCAGCAACTCAACATTCGCGGCACCCAAACGCAACTCGGCATTGCCTCCCATCCGGAACTGACGACCATTTCCAAGCATCACCTGCATGCGACCAGGCTTAGACGTACGAAGGACTGCGTTCGTACGAAGGGCCTGGCCGGAACGAGCCGTGATCTCCGACGTTCCGGGAAGCGTGACAAAGGCCGGGCCTACAGGGACTTCAACAATTTTGGGCTGTGCTGCATGCGAGGGCTGGCCAAACAGAGCTGTTCCCAACAACAGCAATGCGCCGGCCTGAACCAAAACTGCTGATTTGGACACATCAGGAGGCCTTTTCAATAACGCTGACAGCAACGGATACATCGTGCCACTCGGCTACCAGTTACTCGAGCAGAACTTGACATCAAGTTGCAGAGTCAGGACGTCATAGTCAGATTATGTCGACCAAACATAGTTCAAGCAAATGGCATACGAAAACGTTCTACAGAATCCAAATCAATTTAATTTCCAAATCCAACAAATTGGAGAAGGGCAATACGTCAACCCCAGCCGCAATGAAATTTTTGTAGACGACACAGAACGGATTGCCTTCTCAAGTCAAGTCAAAAATTTAAAAAATCAATTCAAAATATGCGAAGAGCTGCCAGCCTTCGAAAAGGCCGGAGCACGCAAAAAAATCTTTCATAATCCGTCATCAACAACAGCCGCAATTATCACCTGTGGCGGCCTTTGCCCTGGGCTCAACAATGTAATCAAAGGGCTTGTAAATGTCCTAGAACAGGATTACTGCATCAAGAAAATTCTAGGCATACGCTATGGATATAAGGGCTTAACAAAAGCATCTAGCCATCAACCAATCCAACTCAATTCAACCAGTGTTGATCAAATTCATAAACAAGGCGGGACCATACTTGGATCTTCACGGGGCAACCAAGATCCAGAAGAAATGGTAGATGAACTAATAGACAAAGGGATCAGTCTTCTATTCTGCATCGGAGGTGATGGAACCCTAAAAGGCGCACAAGCTATCGCAGAGACAGCTAACCGTAGACAGGCAAAGATCAGCATCATCGGCATACCAAAAACGATCGACAATGATCTTGGCTTTGTTGAAAAGACCTTCGGTTTCGAAACTTCGGTACAGATAGCGTCGGAAATCATCACGTCTGCACACCATGAAGCAGAGGGAGCTGAAAATGGAATTGGCATCGTCAAACTAATGGGGCGCGATTCTGGCTTCATCACTGCCACAGCATCACTCGCCAATTCAGTGGTCGACTTCTGTCTGATCCCTGAGACACGATTTCGTCTGGATGGAGCCGAAGGGCTCTGCGACGCTGTACAAACAAAACTCATACAGAACAATCATGCTGTCATTACAGTTGCCGAGGGGGCAGGGCAAGAACTGTTCGAGAGCAGAGAAAGAAAAGAGGATGCATCCGGCAATATTCTCAAGGAAGATATTGGAGAGTTACTCAAAGAAGAGCTCACGGAATACTTCAGACAACGCAATATCGCAATCAATATCAAGTACCTCGACCCGAGCTACCACATACGCAGCATTGCAGCGAATGCATCCGATGCTGTGTTCTGCTATCTGCTTGCTGAATACGCAGTTCACGCTGGCATGAGTGGCAAAACAAATCTAGTGATCGGCTACTGGAATAACTTCTTCACCCATGTCCCCATTCATCTGGCCACCAAAGAACGTCGAATGGTAGAGCTAGACAGCGCTCTATGGCGCGGCGTAGTGAGCGCAACACAACAGGGCCAATTGCGCCAATAGATAGGCCCTACCAACCCAAAACCACCATACCTACAGCCCGTTTTAAGTAGTAACATTCCATATACTCCTAGCCAGATGATGAATATCCTGGACTGAAGTAAAGCGAAGTCCATAGAAATCTGGGCACTTCATTCCTCAGCGATTCAAGTGCGACACAATAAAAGAAAGTTAATCAATCCAAGATGGACCTAGCGCTTCAATGGCTGCTCACGCTTGCCGGTTTAGCTGCAGGGCTCTTCATCAAGCGCATCTGTCAACGATTCCGTCTGCCGCCATTGCCTTGGCGCCTCCCTTGGATCGCATTATTGGCAGAAACCACAAGCCAATCCATTCAATCCCTGAACCTTGAAATCACAACAGAGATTGACGCGAGCATTTTTGTCGGAATTATTGCATCAATTGCAATTAGTCGTTCTCTTGTTTGGATCATTCTTGAACTCCTTCCAAAACTCAAACTGTTGCCATCCAGTCCAAAAATTTTACGCGATCTAATTTTTATTGTCGGCAGCATTCTACTAATCGCATTAAAGCTCAAAGAGGAAGCCAGTATTGATCTTGTTGGCCTTATCACAACATCAGCAGTCCTCACAGCTGTTCTTGGATTAGCCGCACAAGATCCACTCAAAGACCTCATCGGAGGCCTCAGCCTCCAGCTCGAACATGTGATTCGAGAAGGAGACTGGGTAGAAATCGATGGTGAATTCGGACGGGTTCAGTCGATTAGCTGGAGGGATACCGAACTGAGTAGCTTATACGGATCCAAACTGATTTTTCCCCACGCTCATTCGAACTCGAGCACCATCAAAAATTTCACAAGCAATGGGCCTTATGGAAACCGGATTATCGTGAGCCTGGACTACAACATGCCACCACATATTGCCAAGCAATTAATGCAACGCATCTCCGATAATCACCCCCTAGTGCTTAACTCGCCAGCCAGCATCGTCCGCATTAGCTCTTACGCAGAGAGTGCAATCAACTATGAATGGGTTAACTGGCAAAATAATTACGGACAAAACCGTCAGCTCCGCGGCGATCTACAAGAACAGCTTTGGTATGCCCTCAAACGGGAAGGATTCAGTTTCCCCTTCAGCGTTCGCGATGTACGACTAACGAAAAACACACAATCCCCAGAAACCATCTCTGCCTACAAGTCAACTCTTCTCAAGGAAGCAACCCAGCTCCTGCAAGAGAATCAACTATTTTCCATTCTGTCCGAACAACAGATCTCAAAAATGGTTGCTTTGAGTCAAATTGATTCTTACGGCCCTGGAGAAACAATTGCATGCGAAAATGAGACAGGAAATTCACTCTTTTTACTAATCAATGGGGAGGTTTCAATCAAAAAGAAAGCCATTCTTGATTATGAAAATGAAGTGGCGCAACTGAGGCGTGGAGATATTGCCGGAGAAATGACAGTTTTTACCGGCACGCCAAGAAGTGCAACCATTCAGAGCATCTGTAATGTCGATTTACTCGAGGTCAATCGCGAAGCTATTGCTGAGTTAATTGAAGAAGAGCCCATTCTGATCGAACGATTCAGCCAATTAATCAGCGATCGGCAGACCCAACTCGAAAATTTAAAAGTTAAATCATCATCAACTCACGGGGATGTCGTAAGCCGAATGAAAGAGCTATTTCACAATCTTCTCTCGCAATCACACCAATAATTCGCATCAACCAACACTGCATCATCACTCCATTTCACAAGGATCCAAGGCTTCGTTCCAACTCAGATTTTGCCTCCTCAAGAGCCCCAGCAAGAGCCGCGCCATCCCGCCCCCCCGCCTGAGCCAGGTTGGGGCGTCCGCCGCCACCCCCGCCACAGAGCTTGGCGATCGTTCCAATGAATTTGCCGGCCTGTTGCTTGGCAGCGATCACGTCTTTCCCAAACGCCGCCACCAAAATCACCTTCCCTTGATCAGATGGATCGGGTAGGCCTCCAAGCACCACCGCTGCCCCATCCCCCAACTGGGCAGCCAGGCTCTGGGCGGCTCCCTGCAACCCCGCGCCATCCACACCATCCAAACGTTCCACTAACAGTTGAAAACTGCCAACGGCAACGGCCTTCGTTGCCAATGCTGCCGACTTGGCGACTGCTAATTCCGCCTGAGCAGCGATCAGAGCTTTACCGGTGCTCTTCAGCTCATCCTGCAACGCCACAACCCGCTCAACGATCTCACCGGGCTGCGCCTTGAAGCGATCGCCGAGCTGCTTCACCACAAGCTCACGCTCATTGAGATATCCCAACACTGAGGCCCCAGCCACCGCTTCAATTCTGCGAATTCCAGCAGCAACACCACTTTCGCCAACGATCTTGAACAGACCAATTTCAGCGGTGTTGGCCACATGCGTTCCGCCGCACAGTTCCATCGACACCCCAGGCACATCCACAACACGCACCACGTCGGCGTACTTCTCGCCAAACATGGCGACGGCACCAGCCGCCTTCGCCTGGTCAATCGCCATCTCCTCCACCAACAGGCCATGGGCCTCGGCGATCCAGCCATTAATCAACGTTTCGATCTGCCCTAACTGCTCACTCGTCACCGCTTGCGGGGCGTGGAAGTCGAATCGCAGGCGATCAAAATCCACGAGGGAACCCGCCTGACCGATCCCTGGATCCACGACTTGCTTCAGGGCCGCCTGGAGCAGATGGGTTGCGGTGTGGTTGGCCTGAGCGCGTCGACGACAGGCTCGGTCCACCTGCGCTGTGATCGCATCGCCCACGGTCAGCTGACCGCGTTCAATCCGTCCGGCATGCACGAACACATCCCGACTGCGACTCACCGACTCAATCGCAACGATGACATCGGCACCAGACAGCACCCCGCGGTCTCCCACCTGGCCGCCACCTTCGCCATAGAACGGCGTTGACTC
>ERZ802822.1926-NODE-1926-length-12046-cov-6.853037_pt1 | contig 12046 bp, 14 predicted proteins | sample MGYA00345649_ERZ802822 | MGnify/ENA primary metagenome ERZ802822 (study PRJEB30503, sample SAMEA104212359) | marine metagenome | biome: Westerlies Biome; feature: [SRF] surface water layer (ENVO:00010504) within the epipelagic zone...; material: water... | reverse complement strand
AGTTTCTGAGAACAGATTGCAAAAATAACAGCAGGCTCTTGCAAATATCAAAAGGCGCCACGGAGCTAAAAAGGTTATCGACCTCACAGCTCAGCGCGTTTTGCCAGCAGAAGTCAAACACGATCCGTCTGTCTTCGAATCAAGGGCGTAAAAAGAAAACTGAACTATGACTTGGTTTTTTCCAACGCCTCGATCCGCGCAGAGAGTGCCGCATTTTCCTCGCGTGCCTTTTGAGCCATACTTCGCACCGCGTCAAACTCTTCACGCGTGACAAAATCCTGATCTGCCAGCCAGCGATCAATGACCGACTTGACCGCAGTCTCTGCCTCTTCTCGTGCGCCTTGGGCCACGCCCATGGCGTTGGTCATCAACTGAGAGATATCGTCAAGCATTTTATTGCGGGTCTGCATTCTAGTCTCCACCATCCTGTGCCCTTTCTATATGGGCTGCAAACCAGCGCTCTGCAAGGTTGACTTTCCAATACCTTCGCGGGCAGAACCAGCTCTATGATCATATTTCCTGATATCTCTCCAAATATTTTCTCGATCACAATCCTTGGGATCGAATTTGCCCTACGCTGGTATGCGATGGCTTACATCGCCGGTATCCTGATTGGCTGGCGACTGGCGCTTATCTCTTTGCAAAAGCCAGCCCTTTGGCCCGACAAAGGCGCACCAATGACCCCGCCCCAATGGGAAGACATGATTACGTGGATTATTATCGGCGTGATTATCGGCGGCAGGCTGGGCTATGTGCTGTTTTACCAACCGGCCTATTTTGCGCAAAATCCCGGAAGTATTATACAGGTCTGGCAAGGCGGCATGGCGTTTCACGGCGGGTTTTTGGGTGTGGTAACTGCGGTATTTATTTATTGTAAACGCCACGGGTTGCCTTTGGCCAGCACGGCCGATCTTCTGGCGCTTTGCAGTCCAGCCGGACTGTTGTTGGGGCGCTGTGCCAATTTCATCAATGCCGAATTATGGGGCCGTCCAACCGATTTGCCGTGGGGCGTTGCCTTTCCGGGCATTGCAGCGCAGGACTGCGGCCAATTAGAGGGACTTTGTGCACGGCATCCGTCACAATTATACGAGGCGCTGTTAGAAGGGCTTATTTTAGGTCTTGTACTGCTTTGGATGGCCTATCGCCAAGGCGGACTGAAATTGCCGGGTTGGATCACCGGATTGTTTTTTGTCGGTTATGGTCTCAGCCGGTTTATTGTTGAATTTTTCCGTCAACCGGATGCACAATTCGTCACTTTGGAAAACCCGGTAGGCCTGGCCTGGCATATTGGCAGCATCGGCCTGACGATGGGGCAATTGCTGTCGCTGCCAATGATTGCGGTCGGCGTATTCCTATGTCTCAAAGCCAGACGCCGTGCCTGATCTGAAGTCAGAATTAATCGCCATGATCAAGGCGCAGGGGCCACTCAGCATTGCCACGTTTTTCACCGAATGTTTGCTGCATCCAAAGTATGGCTATTACACGACCCGCGATCCGTTTGGCGCACAGGGCGATTTCACCACTGCGCCGGAAATCAGCCAGATGTACGGCGAAATGCTAGGGTTGTTTCTCGCCCAGACCTGGCATGATCAAGGCAATGTGGCGGCTTTTAATCTCGTTGAATTGGGTCCCGGGCGTGGCACGCTGATGGCAGATATCTTGCGCGCCACCCGCACCATTGCCGGGTTTCACTCTGCGCTGCAATTACATTTGATCGAAGCGTCGCCCACCCTGCAAGCCCTGCAAGCCAAAACACTTAGCGCCTTCAATCCCACATGGCACACCCAGCTTGACACTGTGCCCCAAGGCCCTCTGTTTCTGGTCGCCAATGAGTTTTTTGATTCCCTGCCCATACGCCAATTCATCCGCGACGGCCAACAATGGCGCGAACGCTGCGTCACGGTCACTGAGGGGGATCTAACATATGCGCTGACCGAGGCTGCGCCGCATGCCACACTTGCCGATCGCTTGGCCGATACCAAACAAGGTGATCTGGTGGAAACCTGCGCCCCCGCGCAGGCCATCGCCCAAGAAATTGGGGGCCGCATCACCCAACACGGGGGCGTTGCATTGATCGTTGACTACGGCAACCGCCGCTCACTTGGGGACACGTTGCAATCTTTGAGGTCGCATCATCGCGTCCCACCGCTTTTGCATCCCGGCTTGGCCGATCTAACCGCCCACGTCGATTTTGAAGCGCTGGCAAAAGCCAGCCCGAGCGCTCATACACGGCCAACAGACCAAGGGGTTTTTCTTGAACGATTGGGTATCACGCCGCGCGCCAATCAACTGGTGAAATCCTTGCAAGGCTCTGCCCTGACATCGCATATTGCTGCACATCGGCGATTGACGCACCCCTCAGAGATGGGCACATTATTCAAAGCAATGGGGCTCTTTCCCGCCAGTGCACCACCACCGCCAGGACTTGATTGATGACCTTAGACATTCTCACGGCGGCTGCGATCGCTCCGGTTCAACACGGTTTTTTCACCCGCAAAGGCGGGGTCTCATCTGGTATTTACCAAGGCCTGAACTGTGGTTTTGGCTCGGCCGATAGCGCGCAAAACGTCCGTCACAACCGCGATCTTGTTGCTAAATCATTCGGTATCGACCGCACCCATTTGATCAGTGTGCACCAAACCCACTCGACCCAAGTCACTATTGTGCAGGGCCCGATTACCGAACCGGTGCAAAGCGACGCGATGGTAACCGACCAACCCGGGTTGGCGCTGGCGATCTTGACCGCAGACTGTCAGCCGGTACTATTTTCTGACCCCGTCGCGGGGGTGATTGGCGCCGCGCATGCCGGCTGGCGCGGAACCCTTGATGGGATCCTGGAAAGCACCCTCGACGCGATGGAGACCTTAGGTGCCAAACGTGCGCGGATTCGAGCCGTCATTGGCCCATCAATCAGTCAGGGCGCCTATGAGGTTGGCCCGGATTTTTTCGATAACTTCACCATGGAAAATCCTGACAATGCGCGTTTTTTCGCTGGTGGTACGAACGACCGCCTACAGTTTGACCTCATTGGTTTTGGCCTGCTCAAACTGCGCCAAGCCGGCGTTGGACATGCCGAATGGACCGGGCATTGCACCTATTCAGAACCGGATAGATTTTATTCTTATCGACAGGCAACGCACCGTAAAGAGCCCGACTATGGACGGCTGATTTCGGTAATAAAACTATAGAGACGGTTGTCACCCACCGACTGATAACACAGGCCTGCCGCCCTCAGGCTTTTTCTAATTGGGCGTGTCTACGATCAGACCCATCTATCTTCGCAGAACCCTTTAGGCCTTAATCTGCAAGCGCTCTTCCAGCACATCAAACGGCACGCCCGGCTCGTCTTTGGCCCCACGGATCACCAACGAGGTTTTAACGCTGCCTACATTGTCTGCTGCCGTCAACTCGGAGGTCAGGAAAGACTGAAAGGTGCTCAGATCGGGTGCGACGCATTTGAGGATGAAATCAACCTCGCCGTTCAGCATATGACATTCACGTACCAGCGGCCACGCCCGGCAGCGATCTTCAAACGCGCTCAGATCCACTTCTGCCTGCCGCTGCAGACCAACCATTGCAAACACCTGCACCTCAAAGCCCAATTCGCGCGGATCGATATCGGCGTGATAACCGCGAACATAGCCCTGTTCTTCAAGCGTCCGTACCCGCCGCAAACAGGGGGGGGCCGAAATCCCAACCCTCCGGGCCAGTTCAACATTTGTCATACGCCCATCGGCCTGTAGCTCAGCCAGAATCATACGGTCAATAGGATCTAGACGGGTGGCGGGCATATCAACTCCTTTAGTTTCCTTTAGTTTACCTTAGAACCGGCTTATACGCAATAATATTTCACAACATTGAAATTTAATTACGCAAGTTACGTTCAAAGGGGTAATTCTAATGGGTAAGATAGGGGGTGCGCCGCCCGTCATCTGCCGGTATATGTGCAAAAAATGCTAGAGGTTATTCTTAAAGAGGTCGGCAATGACAGACGCGATTCACACCAAGGTTTTGATCATCGGCTCCGGGCCTGCGGGCTATACCGCCGGGGTCTACGCCAGCCGCGCAATGCTGGCACCTGTTCTGGTGCAGGGAATCGAACCTGGCGGTCAATTGACCACAACAACCGAAGTCGAGAACTGGCCCGGTGACACCGAGGTACAAGGTCCCGACCTAATGGTGCGGATGGAGGCGCATGCAAAGGCGATGGGATGCGAGGTTATCAGTGATATTATCCATGACCTCGACACCTCAAAACGCCCCTTCATCGCCAAAAGTGACAGCGGCCGCACATATACTGCGGATGCGGTCATTCTTGCGACGGGCGCGCGGGCAAAATGGCTGGGTCTGGCCACAGAAGAAAAGTTCAAAGGCTTTGGCGTGTCAGCTTGCGCCACCTGTGATGGCTTCTTTTATCGCGGACAGGAAATTGCCGTGATCGGTGGCGGCAATACCGCCGTGGAAGAGGCACTGTTTTTGACAAATTTTGCAAGCAAGGTCACGCTGGTGCACCGCCGCGACGAATTACGTGCTGAAAAAATCCTTCAGGACCGGCTGATGAAAAACCCTAAAATCGAACCGCTCTGGTTCCACCAGTTGGAAGAAGTTCTTGGCGAGGATACACCACTGGGCGTGAGCGGCATTCGGGTCAGACATACCAAAACCGGCGAGATGCACGATATTCCTTGCAAGGGTGTGTTCATCGCAATCGGCCATGCCCCGGCAAATGAGCTGATAAAAGATGACCTCGAATTGCACAACGGTGGCTATGTCAAAGTAAAACTTGGCAGCACCGAGACCTCTATTCCCGGTATATTTGCCGCAGGCGATCTTACAGATCACGTCTACCGACAGGCTGTGACCTCGGCAGGCATGGGATGTATGGCCGCTTTGGACGCGGAACGCTTTTTAGCGGAAAGTGCTGACGATCTCGAAAAATAAGGATAAGTTTCCGAAAATGCGGAAAACATTGGCACGCTTTGAGCTTGAATAACGCTGGTGCTACCCGCTAAACCGCTGGGGTCTGGTTTCCAGATTAACTTCGCGAAAACCGCGCGGCAAAATTGTCTTTTCAATCGTGGATACGAATACATGAATTTACAGAACCTGGCACCAATTTCGGAACTGTATGTATCTTATGAGTCTGCTCAAAAACTCAAGCTCGATGCTGCAGATTTGACCAGTTGGGATCTGACCCCGCGTCAAATATGTGATCTCGAACTGCTGATGAATGGGGGCTTCACCCCTTTGAAAGGGTTTCTCAGCGAAGCTGATTACCTGTCGGTTCTGGAAGATATGCGCCTAGCTGACGGCAGCCTCTGGCCCATGCCAATTACCCTTGATGTCCCGGAGACATTTGCACAGGGACTAACCCTTGGCCAAGACATCGCGCTGCGCGATCAAGAGGGTGTCATCCTTGCCACGATGACTGTCACTGACAACTGGACCCCCGACAAAGCCCATGAGGCCAAACAGGTTTTTGGCGCCGATGACAGCACCCATCCGGCCGTGAATTATCTGCATCAACAGGCCGGAGCAGTTTATCTGGGTGGCCCGGTGATCGGCATTCAACAACCGGTGCATTATGATTTTCGGGGCCGGCGCGACACGCCAAACGAATTGCGCGCCTATTTTCGCAAGCTTGGCTGGCGCAAAGTTGTCGCTTTTCAAACCCGCAACCCACTGCACCGCGCCCATCAAGAACTTACGTTTCGTGCCGCTAAAGAAGCCCAGGCAAATCTGTTGATACACCCGGTTGTCGGCATGACAAAACCCGGCGATGTCGATCACTTTACCCGCGTGCGTTGCTATGAGGCAGTGTTGGATAAATACCCGCAATCGACCACGGCGATGTCACTGCTTAATCTGGCCATGCGCATGGCAGGCCCCCGTGAGGCGGTCTGGCACGCGCTTATTCGCAAAAACCACGGTTGCACGCATTTCATCATCGGCCGCGACCACGCCGGTCCCGGCAAAAATGCACAGGGCGAAGACTTCTATGGCCCCTATGATGCCCAACAATTGTTTCGCAAATACCAGGACGAAATTGGCATCGAGATGGTTGATTTCAAGCATATGGTTTATGTGCAGGAGCGCGCTCAATACGAGCCCGCCGATGAGGTGGCCGGCGATGTGACCGTTTTGAACATATCGGGTACAGAATTGCGCCGACGACTGTCAGAGGGGTTGGAAATTCCCGAATGGTTCAGTTTTCCTGAGGTTGTCAACCAGTTGCGGCTCAGCAAACCTCAGCGCAGCAAACAGGGCTTTACCGTCTTTTTTACCGGGCTTTCCGGCTCCGGGAAATCCACAATTGCCAATGCGTTGATGGTCAAGCTAATGGAAATGGGCGGCCGCCCCGTGACGCTTTTGGATGGGGACATTGTACGCAAAAACCTGTCATCCGAGTTAGGGTTCAGCAAAGAACACCGCGACCTTAACATCCGCCGAATCGGCTATGTCGCCTCTGAGATCACCAAAAACGGTGGCATTGCCATCTGCGCCCCGATTGCGCCCTACCACACCACCCGCCGCGCCGTTCGTGAAGATGTCGAAGCCTTTGGCGCATTTATTGAGGTGCATATCGCCACATCACTGGAAGAATGCGAACGGCGCGATCGCAAGGGACTGTATAAATTGGCGCGCGAGGGAAAGATCAAAGAATTTACCGGCATCTCAGACCCCTATGAAATACCCAAGGCACCCGAGTTACGCTTGTCGACTGAAAATGAAGAGGTGGACAATTGCGCCCATCAAGTCATCCTTAAACTTGAAAGCCTTGGGTTGATTGCCGGATAGGCGTTTGCTCATTTGAGCCGCGCAGATCTGGGGCTGCGCGTTGCTCAGAAATGCCTTGGGACGAACCCGTGAATGAACACTGTGGAAAAATTTCCACCCAAGGTCAGTGCAGTGTCATCGGAGTCAGGTCGTTATCTCGTGCCAAACTATATGCCAATGCGCGATTCTCGACCACAGCTACACGCTCACCGTCGGCCTTATGCACCGCATACAAAGTCTTATCCGGTCCGACCTGGCGCTGTAAATCCAACGGCAGTTCCGTCACCGCCACTGTTTTGATATAGACCAGATCATCAGTATCGAAATGGGAAAAATCATATTTGCTATGCATGGTCATCGACCTTTCTTAATCTGAATAGTTTTTATGATACTGTCGGGAACAGACTGGGTCAAATCGAGATGCAGCAGCCCGTTTTCCATCACCGCCTCACCCACCTCGACACCTTCGGCCAAGACAAATACGCGCTGGAACTGCCGCTTCGCAATCCCCCGGTGTAAAAACACCCGCGGCGCGTCATCTTCGCTTTGGCGACCACGGATCACCAATTGGCGGTCCTCAACCGTGACCGATAGGTCCGCCTCGGTAAACCCCGCGACAGCAAGGCTGATACGATAGGAACGATCGGTGGTTTGTTCGATATTAAACGGAGGATATCCCTCGCTGCCGGATTTCGCTGTCCGCTCTAGTAAATTCACAAGCGGCTCGAATCCCAGCATATGAGGATAAGCGGTGAGGCTTAATTTTGTCATGACACATCCTTTTTTAAGCGAGCGTCGTTATTAAGGGTCCATTTTGGCACCCACCCGTGGTATATGGGGCCACAATCGTATTCGTTCAAGACTTTTGCAAAACTTGTGATAACGATTGGAGTGATTTTTTTGAGACTAAGCTAGGACATTCATGACAACGCCCACCGACATCACCATGAAAACAGAAGATGTCTTGCGCGTCGAGTTGGAAGTGTTTCGCCACGAACACCGCGATTTAGATGATGCCATTGCGGCATTGATCCAAATTGGCACGGCAGATCAACTGACCCTCAAGCGATTAAAAAAGAAAAAACTTGCATTAAAAGATATGATCACGCGGATTGAAGATCGTCTGACACCGGATATCATTGCGTAGCAGCTCAAACTGGCTATATTGCGCGTTTTTAAAGTGTGAGGCGGCCCATGACACAGGTAAAAATCGGCATCATCATGGGCAGTCAATCCGACTGGCCGACTATGAAGGCCGCGGCCGAAATTCTCGATGAATTGCAGCTACCCTATGAGACCCGAATTGTCTCGGCGCACCGCACGCCCGACCGGCTGTGGGACTATGGCAAAACCGCCACAGAGCGCGGGTTGCAGGTGATCATTGCCGGTGCCGGTGGCGCGGCGCATCTGCCGGGCATGATGGCTTCAAAAACCCGCCTGCCGGTGATTGGTGTGCCAGTGCAAACCCAAGCGCTTTCAGGCGTGGACAGCCTGTATTCAATCGTACAAATGCCGCGCGGCTTTCCCGTTGCCACGATGGCGATCGGCGCCAGTGGGGCCGCAAATGCAGGATTGATGGCCGCAGGCATTTTGGCCTTGCAGGATGACGGTCTTGCCCAGCGTCTCGATGCGTGGCGCGCCGCGCTTTCCACCGCAATTCCGGAGACCCCAAACGATGCATAAACCGCTTTCAACCGGCGCCACAATCGGAATACTCGGCGGTGGCCAATTGGGTCGTATGCTGTCTGTCGCCGCAGCACGACTTGGCTTTCGCAGCCATATTTTTGAACCGGGCGTTGCGTGCCCTGCCAGCCATGTCGCCGACCAACTCACCACGGCCAGCTATACGGATACAGACGCACTGCAACGTTTTGCTGAAACCGTGGATGTGATCACCTACGAGTTTGAAAACATCCCGACCTCGGCGCTGGATGTGCTGGAACAGGTGGCAACCATACGCCCCGGCCGCGAGGCGCTGCGCATTTCGCAAGACCGGCTGACCGAAAAAGACTTTCTGAATAGTTTGGGCCTAAAAACCGCCCCCTATGCCGCAATCGACGATGCGCCCGCGCTGGGCGCTGCCCTGAATGCCTTTGGCACGGCTGCAATTTTAAAAACCCGGCGTTTTGGCTATGACGGCAAAGGGCAGGTCCGCCTGCAACCTGACAGTGATCCCCAGGCAGCTGTCGCAGATTTGGCCGGACAAGCGGCGTTGCTTGAAGGGTTTGTCGACTTCAGCCACGAGGTGTCTGTGATCGGCGCACGTGGGGCTGATGGCGCCGTGTGCTGCTTTGATCCCGGAGAAAATGTGCACAGCAATGGTATTCTGCGCACCACCACCCTGCCCGCGCGGCTCAGTGCAGCGCAGCGGATGGATGCGGTTTTGTTGACCGCCAATATTTTAAACGCGCTGGACTATGTCGGCGTTATGGGGGTTGAGTTATTTGTCACCTCTGAGGGGTTGATCGTCAATGAAATCGCCCCACGAGTGCACAACTCTGGCCATTGGACCCAAAACGGCTGCGTTGTGGATCAATTCGAGCAACATATCCGCGCGATTGCCGACTGGCCGCTCGGCGATGGCTCCCGCCACTGCGATGTGGTGATGGAGAACCTGATCGGTGATGATATGGGCCGGATAGGTACCATCGTCAAAGACCCCACCTCCGCAGTGCATCTCTATGGCAAAGCCGAAATCAAACCCGGCCGTAAAATGGGCCATGTGAACCGCATCGTTCCGGCGCAAACCCGCAAAGTTTAAAGAAAACGCTCGGCCACCGCCCCGGTCAGATAACTGGGGCGGCCTTTGGCAAAGGTGGCCATCACCCGCTGGCTGTCAGGATCAAGCACGACGAAATCGCCGCGCATACCAATTTCCAGAGCGCCGCGATCAGACAGGCCCAAAATCCGCGCCGGGCCACTTGAAATTAACCCCCAGGCACGCGTAAGTCCGATGTCCTCGGCCAGCGCCAAGGCTGCAAAGCGCAATGATGGATAATGGTAATCCGACGCCAAGGCGCAGCATAGCTTGCGCCGCGCCATATCTGCGGCACTGACGTTGCCATTATGCGATCCGCCGCGCACCACATTCGGTGCCCCCAGAACAACCGATCTTTGCGTGGTTGCAGCCGCTTCTGCGGCCGCTTCGGTTTCAGGAAATTCAGAGACTATGGCCCCAAGACCCCGTGCAAGAGCATCTGCAGCCGCATCCGCATCGTCGTGACTGCCCAACAGAGTTTCGCGCGCCTGCAGCCGCCGTGCCAGACCCTGCAACGCTGCAGGCACCTCTGATGACCGGGAATGCATCTCTGCAAGCAGGCGTAAATGTTCTTGCGGGTTGCGACCTGACTTTAACGCCTGCCCCGTCAGTCTGGGTGGCTTTTTGCCCGCCGCCAACGACCGATGCGGCAGATGGTCATTGAACACCACATAAGGCACCTGAAACCGGCACACGAGATCGTAAAACCGCGTGTAGTGATCCAGCATATGCGTCTCAAATCGCAATTGCACGGACAGATCAGTGTCGAAATGCCCCGCCATATCCGACCATGCGCTTAAAAACGCCAGTGCAAATTCGGGGCTGCGCATGCCGCCTTCCCAGCTATAGAACTGTGCCAGAACCGCTGTTGTGATGCCGTTCGCAGCCAGTTCAGCCTCTGTTGCCACAAGCCCCGCACCAAGGTTTCTTACCGCGCCGCGCCGGGGGGCGAGATGACGCTCGAACCCATCTCCATGAAGATCAATGATGCCGGGCAACACCCAATAGCCGCTTAGGTCAATCCGGCGATTTTGTGGTGTTTCGACAAAAACGCCATCTGACAGGGACACAACATCCGGGACCAACCCACCGGGTCGAAGGATTTGCGCGCCGGTTAGGTCACATTGCATTTGGGAACATCCTAATGTTGTGTCAAAGCCCTTACAGCATCCATCAGGGTGACGTCACGCGCAAATGCACCTTCCCGCAAAAACCACAGCACCTGATACAAAACCAGCGGATTATTCATCAAAAAACTATGGGTGGCAGGCAATGTGATATGATCGGTCATACCTTTCATTGCGGTTGCTGCCACCGAGACCGCGCCATCATCACGCCCAGGGATCAGAGCCAAAAAACTAATGGGTTGACCGAACGGTTTCCTGCAATCAACCCTAAAGGATAGCGTGCCCGCGGCAGCACCGATGCCACACCATCGGTCCCTAATTGCTGGCTTGCAGGCCCATTAAGCCATGAAAAAAACACATATCGCCAAATACATCCACAACTTCTGACCCCTGATTGGGCGGTGCTAGCATAACAACTCTGCCCAGCCCTGTGCGCCGGGGCTTCGGCGCGGGTCCCGTCAGCCCGACCCGATTGTTCGGAAGGTCCGACGACCGGTCCTGCGCCAGCCTGATGCGCACCAATATCGCCCCCATCGAATGCGTGACGATATCCACGGTATCTGCTTCGCGGGCGTCAAAGGCCCGTGGCAGCGTTTGTTCGGCCAACACAAACAAATCAGCCTCGGTAGAGGGATAGGACTGAACGACAACCTCATAGCCATGGCGTCGCAAGATTTTTTGAATCACCACGAAGGACAAGTCACTGCGGTTGAGGCCATGAATAAGAACGACACAATCGGCGGCAGCACAAAAAGGCCAGATACAAAAAATTAGTATTAATACACGCATCGCGCTGAGATAAGTATAGGGCAATGCAATTTAAAGGGGGAGGTTCACTGATACCGCTTACACAGAACGCGCCCATTTTGGTGGCTAGTTAATCTTTCAAAGTATCAAGGTGTCGTGCAATGGAGGCCCGCGCATTTTTACTGAAATAAATTTGATACTTTTAGCTGATAATCACGGGTAATCTAGACGGCAGAATTCAACAAAGAAGCGGACCTGTCCCTCAGGTGCGATATGATGCTTCCGGCTAGGAAATATGCAGGAATGGATACCGGGTGGTAGAAGGCTCTGCGCTCCAGTAACATCATCAAAAAAGGTGAGGCAACCTTCAAGCACATGCAGTCGCGCCCAGACGCCGTCTTTGGTGGCATGCGCCTGCAAAAAGGCTTTGGGAACGGTCACCTCCGTAAAGTTTGGCGTTTTCTTATAAGCTGATAGCGTTTTGGGCCAGTTTTCTGTTTCGATCGCCTTACCTCCTTTTTTTGTATGATTTGCCGTGCATAACCTTTGCCCACCCAAGTATCCTAGCAGGTATCAGACAAACGCTTAATGTGTGGGTTTCAGGATTGCGGCAATGTCTTCATCCCTCAGATTGAAA
>ERZ802822.1922-NODE-1922-length-12067-cov-8.917515_pt1 | contig 12067 bp, 9 predicted proteins | sample MGYA00345649_ERZ802822 | MGnify/ENA primary metagenome ERZ802822 (study PRJEB30503, sample SAMEA104212359) | marine metagenome | biome: Westerlies Biome; feature: [SRF] surface water layer (ENVO:00010504) within the epipelagic zone...; material: water... | reverse complement strand
TGTATGTAGATTTAGCTAATACAAATTCGGGGGACTATAGTTTAACACTGCAGCATAAAACCAAAAAAACTATTACTGTTTCCTACACGTTGAAAGAAAGGGAAGTTGGATCACGTCTTCGTGAAGGATACAATAGTTCGGATTTTATTTACCTGATTATGCCTGATCGTTTTGCAAATGGCGATATCTCGAATGACGCACATCCAGAGCTTTCAGACAAGCCAAATCGTGCTGATCCTTGGGCACGTCATGGTGGCGATTTACAGGGTATTATAGATCATTTAGATTATATCGAAAGTTTAGGTGTTACAGCAATTTGGAATACACCTGTTGTGGAAGATAATGACCCTGAAGGATCGTATCATATGTATGCTGCAAGTGATGTTTATCAGATAGACAGAAGATTTGGTACCAACCAAATCTACAAGAAACTAGCTGTCGAAATGCGTAAACGCAACATGAAGCTTATCATGGATTATGTAGTAAATCATTGGAGTTTAGAACACTATATGATCAAAGATTTACCTTCAACTGACTGGATAAATCAATGGGATAGCTTTACGCCTTCCAATCATGCCAAAGAAATTTTTACAGACCCGTATGCTGCAGAAGTTGATATAAAGGGAATGGTTAACGGGTGGTTTGTCAAAACCATGCCTGACCTTAATCAAAAGCAGCCGCAACTACTTAAATACCTTACCCAAAATGCCATTTGGTGGATAGAATATGCCGATCTTTCTGGATTACGGGTAGACACCTATCCGTACAATAGTCGTGATGAGGTTACGAAATGGAGCAAAGCCATTATGGATGAATATCCCAATTTTAGTATTGTTGCCGAAAGTTGGGTGATGAATCCGGTACACCTTTCATATTGGCAAAAAGATAGTCCAGTTGCAGCTCTTAGCGGGTTCAACTCTCATGTTACCCACGTTAAAGACTTTGCCCTGTATGCTGCAGTTCACGAAGCTTATAATGGTCAAACCCCTTGGTGGGATCAAAAAATGAACAAAATCTACAAGGTATTCCAAAACGATTTTTTATATGACAATCCAAACAATTTGATGGTGTTTTTGGAGAATCATGATACTACACGTATCAATGAAATAACAGCTGATATTGGAGATTTTAAAATAGTTACTACACTCATGGCAACTGTTCGAGGTGTTCCTCAAACATATTATGGTACAGAGATAGGTATGCAAGGACTTAAAGAAAACGGAGATGCCGATTTACGACGTGATTTCCCTGGAGGCTGGCAAGAAGATAAACGAAGCGCTTTTACAGAGTCGGGGCGAACTGAATCTGAAAAAATGTATTATGACTTTACTTCACAAGTATTTAACTGGCGTAAAAATGAGCCTGTAATTCATTATGGTAACACCATGCATTACAGCCCCAAAAATGAAGTGTACACCTATTTTAGATTTACAAAAGATAAAACTATTATGGTCGTACTTAACGCAAACAAAGAAGCACAAATCTTAGACTTTAGTCGTTTTGTTGAACGCATTGGTAGTGTGAAATCGGGAAAAGATGTGTTTACAGAAACTGAGATCTCATTAACAAAACCATTAACTGTATCCGCCAAATCAATTAAAATTATATCCTTTAAAACCCCACAAATATGAGAGCATTATTAGTTGTTTTATCAATTACCCTATTTTTTAGCTCCTGTCAGAATACGTCAGAAAGCAAAACATCAAAAGCATTTGTGTTTTCAGACCAGTACCTTTCGGATGCGGTTATTTATGAAGTTAATATTAGACAATTTACTGAAGAAGGAACATTTAAGGCGTTTCAAGAATTTTTGCCACAGATTAAAGCGTTGGGTGTAGATATTTTATGGTTTATGCCCATTCATCCCATTGGCAAAATCAACCGAAAAGGAACACTTGGTAGCTACTACTCAATAAGTGATTATAGAGGAATAAATCCAGAATTTGGCACGATTGACGATTTTAAAGCGTTGGTTGATGCTGCGCACGATCTAGAAATGTTTGTTATGCTTGATTCGGTTGCAGGGCATACAGCTTGGGATCACCCTTGGATTACGGCGCATCCCGATTGGTATATTAAAGACGAAAACGGAAATATTATTCCTCCAAATCCGGACTGGTCCGACGTTGCTGGGCTAAATTTTGAGAATACTGAAATGCTTCAAGCGTTGGAGGACGATATGGCGTATTGGGTAGAAGAAGCTGATGTTGATGGCTACCGTTGTGATGCTGCCTATAATATTTCAATTCCTTTTTGGGAAAAAGCCATTGCTAGACTTAATGCTATAAAGCCTGTTGTAATGTTGGCAGAATCTGACGGAAACCACAAAGGCGGCTATCCACTTATTGAACTGTTTGATATGTCCTACGATTGGCCTGGGCATAACAGGCTCAACCAAGTGGCGCAAGGAAAAATGAACGCAACTGATTTAGCAGACCACCTTGTAGCGGTTCAAAAAAACTATAATCCAAAGCATGCAGTTATGAGTTTTACCTCAAATCACGATGAAAATTCATGGAATGGAACGGTTGAAGAACGTATGGGTGATGCAAGTGACTTGATGGCAGTATTGACTTACGCTATGCCTGGTGTTCCCCTAATTTATTCTGGTCAAGAATACGGATTAGATAAACGGTTGAAATTTTTCGAAAAGGATTTTATTCCCAAGACAGAATCGTCTTTTATGTTACTTTACAAGACTTTAAACAAGCTTAAAAAGTCGACTTCCGCCTTGGATGTTGGCGTAAATCCAGCTACTATTTCACTTCTCTCTCACGACAATGAAAATGTATTGGCTTTTTCAAGAACCAAAGGAGATGACACCCTCTTTTTTATAGGCAATTGCTCAGCAACTCCACAAACTGTTCAGTTAGAAATTGAAGGTACTTATTCCGATGTTTTTCAAGATAGTCAACTTTCGCTTTCTGAAGTGACACTTGCCCCTTGGGAGTATGTTTTAGCCACAAATTAAACTGTATACATCATGAAAAAAGGGATTTTAATTTTTGTTTTTGCCTTAATACCTCAAATGTTAATAGGACAAAACTGTCTATCTCCGAACAAGCAATCTGAGGTTATTTTTTCACTTACTAATGAAGGCGCTCCTAATTATCAAATGCTCCACAAAGGTCAAACTGTAATAGCACAAAGTCATATGGGATTTGAGTTAGTAGATGCGTTGCCACTACTTCAAAATTTCAGAGTATTAGATGTGCGTTTTGACACAAAAGATGAAATATGGAAACCCGTTTGGGGTGAAGAAAAAACCATCCGTAATCATTACAATGAAATGCTGATTGCTTTGGAACAACAAGACACAAATCGAAAGATGAATATTCGATTTCGTGTGTATGACGAAGGAATTGGTTTTCGTTACGAGTTTCCCGTTCAAGACCAGTTAGGACATTTTATTATTGCGCAAGAGCGTACCGGTTTTGCGATGACTGGAGATCACATAGCTCATTGGATTCCTGGAGATTATGACACACAAGAATACGACTATACCACCTCTCGGATCTCTGAAATTGAATCTCTTTTTGATGTTGTTCTTACCGGAAATGCTTCTCAAGAACAGTTCTCCAAAACAGGAGTGCAAACAGCCCTAATGCTTAAAACCGATAATGGATTTTACATCAATATCCATGAGGCGGCATTGATAGATTACCCTGCGATGCATCTAAATTTAGACCCTAAAACCTTGATTTTTGAATCATGGCTTACACCAGATGCTATTGGCAATATGGCATATATGGTTACCCCACACAATACGCCATGGCGAACGGTAATTGTAAGTGATGATGCCCGCAACATTCTAGCATCTAGAATAACGTATAACCTAAATGAACCATGTGCCATTACGGATACTTCATGGATAAAACCCATGAAGTATATGGGCGTATGGTGGGAAATGATTACAGGAAAAAGCTCGTGGAGTTATACTAATGATGTAAGAGCAGTTAAGCTGGGGGAGACAGATTTTTCTAAAGTATCAACTAACAAAACGCACGCAGCCAACAATACGAATGTAAAACGCTATATAGATTTTGCAGCAAAACACGGTTTTGATGGAATTTTAGTTGAAGGTTGGAATGAAGGCTGGGAGGATTGGTTTGGTCACTCCAAAGATTACGTGTTTGATTTTGTTACCCCATATCCTGATTTTGATGTTGAAACGCTTAATGGATATGCAAAATCCAAGGGTGTAGAGCTCATTATGCACCATGAAACTTCGTCGTCGGTGCGAAATTATGAACGACATATGGATAAGGCTTACAAGTTTATGAGGGACAACGGCTATAATGCTGTAAAAAGTGGATATGTAGGTGATATAATTCCACGTGGCGAGCATCATTACAGTCAGTTTATTGTAAATCATTACAATTATGCTGTAAAAAAAGCTGCTGATTATAAGATTATGGTAAATGCCCATGAGGCGGTGCGTCCTACGGGAATTGCCCGTACCTACCCAAACCTTGTTGCCAATGAATCTGCCCGCGGAACAGAGTTTCAAGCGTTTGGAGGCTCGAAACCTAATCACACTACAATTTTACCATTCACTCGCCTTGTAGGGGGACCGATGGATTATACTCCTGGTGTTTTTGAAATGGATATAAGTAAATTAAATCCAAATAACAACTCACATGTAAACACTACGTTAGCAAACCAATTAGGGCTTTATGTAATTATGTATTCACCATTGCAAATGGCTGCAGATCTACCGGAACATTATGAACGTTTTATGGATGCTTTTCAGTTTATAAAAGACGTAGGTGTTGATTGGGAAAAATCAGTCTATCTTGAAGCAGAACCTGGGGAATATATTACCATTGCACGTAAAGAAAAGGGGAGTTCAAATTGGTTTGTGGGGAATAGTAATGGTTACAACAAACGCAAAGCTATAGTAGATTGTTCTTTTTTAGATGATAAAAAGACCTATATGGCTACCATTTATCGTGATCATAAAAGTGCTGATTTTAAAACCAATCCGCAGGCGTATGTGATAGAAACCAAGACGATTACTCGCAAAACAGTATTAAAAATTACAACTGTTGCTGCTGGTGGTTTTGGTATTAGCATTGTACCAAAAAATTAAAAAAACCACGCTAGGCACGAGGTTTATTTATCAAATCCTGTTTGTGGTTTAACTTGTTGTCCTAGAAACAATTGCCGCAAAAACACCTCCAATTGCGTACATAGCAGTCCAAAATATACCATCTAAAATATAGAAAGGTGCTTGAAATGCACTATGTGTTGCATATCGAATTAAACTCATAGATACGACTACTAAAAGCGATACCCAAAGACCAAAAACAAATCCCTTTTTATTACTGAATATCCCGCCAGACCATTTTTGGAACATGAGAACAAAAGCATATGACATAACCAAGATACCTAAAGTAAGCCAACCAATTTTATACTCCGCATCTGGACGCGTTATATCAATTATAATATACTCTTCAAAACAGGCTTCTGCAGCTTTAAAAAATAGAAAAGGCACAATGTAAAAAAACACAAAAACTACTAGAGAAGACCAAATGGTAGATTTAGAAAACATAATATTTATTTAGGTTAAGTACTTTTCAAAAGTAACAATAATAAATAAAACGGTTTTGCAATCAGTCTTAAAAAGCATTAGATTGTATATTTGTTTGATATGGAACAACACTTTGTTGCAAAGAATGCACACCCCATAAAAGACAATTTTATCACCCGTTGGCAAGCACCAAGTAATATTGCTCTTATAAAATATTGGGGTAAAACTACTCCGCAGCTGCCCAAAAACGCATCGTTAAGTTTTACACTTACCCACGCAGTTACCCAAACCCAAGTGGAATTCAAACCACTTGAAAACCCAACGGAGAAAGTAACTTTTTCCATTATTTTTGAAGGTGAAGAAAAGTCGAGTTTTCGACCGAAACTGGAAGACTTTTTTGCCAATATATTGCCGTATCAGCCTTTTTTGGCACATTACAAATTGACAATAACATCCCAAAATACATTTCCGCATAGTAGTGGAATCGCTTCTTCGGCTTCTTCCATGTCTGCTTTAGCGGCCTGTTTGGTTGACTTAGAATCTCAACTTAGTTCGCTTTCTGAAGAAGAAAAAATAAATAAAATATCGTTTTTAGCACGGTTGGGTTCTGGAAGTGCTTGTCGCAGTACGCAAGGTCCAATGATGGCATGGGGAACACATGATTCCCTGTCAAATTCAACAGATTTATTCGCAGTTACCGCAGCTAATATCCATCCTGTTTTTACAGATTTTTGTGATTCTATTTTATTGATCGACAAAGGACAAAAACAAGTAAGTAGTACCCTTGGGCACAAATTGATGCATCAGCATCCATACGCCGAACAACGCTTTGCGCAAGCCAACGCCCACCTCGCTGAGCTTTTACCTATTTTACAACAAGGCGACTTAGATGCTTTTATATCTATTGTCGAAAAAGAAGCCTTACATCTTCATGCGATGATGATGACTTCCGACCCGTATTTTATTTTGATGCAACCGAATACGCTAAGTGTAATTAATAAAATATGGACATTCAGAAAAGAAACGGGTATTCCAGTTTGCTTTACTCTAGATGCAGGTGCAAACGTGCATGTGCTCTATCCAAACAATGTTGCAGAAGCAGTAAACCAATTTATTGAAGCTGAACTCCTTCAATTTTGTCAAAACAGACAATGTGTACACGATAAGGTTGGCACAGGAATAAAAAAGTACTAAGTTTGTGTTGTGAAAGGTTCACTTTTTTACGCTAAGATTTTGCTTTTTGGAGAGTATGGTATCATTAAAAACTCCAAAGGTCTATCTATTCCGTATAACTATTACAAAGGCGCGCTTCGCATGGAAGACAGCGCTTCTGAAAAAGCAGTTTCCTCCAACAAAAAACTCCGAGAATTTGCGCAACACCTTGCGAGTTTAGATACTGCTTTGGTACAATTTGAACTGGACAGACTAACTGCTGATATTGAAAAAGGCATGTATTTTGACAGCAGTATTCCTCAGGGTTACGGTGTGGGAAGTAGTGGCGCATTAGTAGCAGCAATCTACGATCGGTATGCTTTTGAAAAAATTACAGTTTTAGAAAACTTAACCCGATCCAAGCTAATCAAACTCAAAACGATTTTTGCTGCAATGGAATCTTTTTTCCATGGCAAATCTTCAGGACTTGATCCGCTGAATAGTTTTTTAAGTCTTCCTATTTTAATTCATTCCAAATCAGATATTGAGCCAACTGGAATTCCATCTCAGTCACAACATGGTAAAGCTGCTGTATTTTTATTAGATAGCGGCATGACAAGCGAAACAGCCCCTTTGGTATCTATTTTCTTAGACAATTTTGAGGCACCTGCTTTTCGTAAAATGATGAAAGATGAATTTATTGCGATATCCGACCGTTGTATTGAGCATTTTTTAAAAGGGAATATACAATCACTTTTTTCAGATGTAAAAAAACTATCTGTAGTGGTTCTTGACCACTTTAGCCCCATGATTCCAAGGCGTTTTCTCAAACTTTGGAAAACGGGCCTAGATACAAACGCTTACTACCTAAAACTTTGCGGTTCTGGTGGAGGCGGTTATATTCTTGGTTTCACGCAAGATTTACCAAAGGCAAAAGCACTTCTTTCTGACCACAAATTAGAGGTCGTTTATACATTTTAAGATGAGTGCCTCGTCCTCACCTACCAGGTTGTTTTTACAAGCAATTGGTTTGTTTTCCTTGGTACGCGGTATCAACGTTTCTGTTTTGATGCTGGCCCAGTTGTTAACGTCTGTTTTTATTTTTTCATCATTAGATATTGTTCCTACATTATTGGACTTAAATCTTTGGCTAATTGCATTAGCGACAGGATTTAGCGTTTCGGGCGGCTATATTTTTAATGCCTTCTTCGACGAAGAAAAAGATTTGATTAATCGCCCTGAAAAAACCCTTTTAGAGCGTCATATCTCTGCAAAAACCAAACTAGGGGTATATTTTTCTTGTTCCATTTTAGCCTTATTGGCGGCAAGTTATGTTTCGTTTCGCGCTGTTTTATTTTTTACATCATACATGGTTGCCATGTTTCTGTATTCCTCTTTATTAAAACGCGATCTTTGGTTTGGAACCCTTACCAGTACCTTGCTTACGGTTTTGCCATTCTTTGCCATTACAGTGTATTACAAAAATTTTTCACTAGAAATTTTAACGCATGCCGCTTATTTATACACGCTTATAAGCATACGAGAGTTTGTAAAGGATCTGCATAATATTAAGGGAGATATGGCGCAGAATTACAAAACTTTTCCAGTGGTTTGGGGAGAAAAAAAAACCAAACAACTGATTAGTGTCCTTATTTCTTGTGCTCTTTTGGTTATTGTACTCTTAAGTGCCTTTTTTGAACTAAATGCCATGGGGTATTACTTTGTTGCAGCTGCCCTTTTTCTGATGCTTCTTTGGGTGTTGCTTTGGCGTGTCCAAACTACGCGGCACATGGGATTACTGCTTCAATTTGTGCGGCTAATTATTTTGTTGGGTATAATAAGTTTACCTTTATTACGCTTAACCGCTTAGGCTTCTTACTTTTGCACATCCGTTTGAGCATCTGCAATTAACGGCGGAAATATAAATTCGATGAAAAAAGAAAATTCAAAAAAACCTCAAGAGGGTATTCGGTTAAATAAGTTTATTGCCCATGCGGGGATATGCTCACGTCGTGAGGCGGATATGCATATTACGCTGGGGTCTGTTAAGGTTAATAATAAAGTCATGACGGAACTCGGTTATAAAGTAAAGCCTAACGATGTGGTACACTTTGACGGTCAGAAGCTTCAAGCCGAAAAACCTGAATACGTTTTGCTGAATAAACCCAAAGGGTTTATTACCACCACCCGCGATGAAAAAGCCCGCAGAACAGTGATGGATTTGATCTCAAATGCAACCAAATCACGTATAGTTCCAGTGGGAAGACTTGATCGTCCAACTACGGGACTGCTTCTTTTTACGAACGATGGCGATTTAGCAAAAAAGCTCACACATCCAAGTACAGGAGTTAAAAAATTGTATCATGTTGTACTTGACAAAACAGTAAGCGGACAACATTTACAACAGATTAAAAGTGGTATGACCCTTGATGATGGCACCATAAAAGCCGATGAGGTGAGTTTTGTACATGGCGCTTCAAAAAGAGAGGTGGGCATCGAGCTTCATTCGGGCAGAAACCGCATTGTTCGTCGCATTTTTGAACATTTGGGCTATGAAGTAATTTCGCTCGACAGGGTATTATTTGCAGGCTTAACCAAAAAAGATCTACCTAGAGGACATTGGCGACATTTGACACAAATTGAAGTACAGCAATTGAAAATGTTATAGTTTACATCTTGCTTTTTATAGAGCTGTATGCTACAAAACCAAAACCTATAAAAAGCAGTAAGTGAAAGGGAAATAGTCCAAAATCTCCTTCTGTTCCAACAAAAAAGGCACTTGTCATCCCAAAAAGAAAATACACCATTAAAAAGCTCTCCAACAGGGTGTTTTTAGAGATGTTTTTTTGAAGGTATTTATTGGATTTAAAATTGTCTTTAAACTTAGATAGGTTAAATTTTGGTGTGCGAACAAATTCACTACGTTTACCACGGTGACCCTCTAGTACTGCTTTGGAATTATGCACTGAAAACCCCATAGCAATAGCATAAAATGTAACAAAGTTTTTACTAAACTCTATAAAGTTTATAAAACCACTTCCGTGGATTCGTTTATAGGTAAACCAATAACATACAAAGAAGATAACTGTGCTAATAATAAACAAACTTGTGATGTTAAAAAACCAACTAAAATGTCCCCATTCATTTTTAATATACAACATAGGTATGCTCAAAATTGCTAGCGTGAGCACAGATAAAAACATGCTGCTGTTTAGTAAGTGCATGATGGCGTGAAGTCGTGTTTTTAAACCAAGATTAGGTGTTCGGAATACTTTACCAATCATTTTTTGGAAATTTTCTGCTCCGCCTTTGTTCCATCTAAACTGTTGCGATCGGATGGCGCTGATGACAACGGGGAGTTCAGCAGGCGTTTCAACATCTTCCAAATACTTAAATTTCCAGCCTTTTAACTGTGCTCGGTAGCTAAGGTCAAGGTCTTCCGTTAAGGTGTCTCCTTCCCAGTTTCCCGCATCTTCGATACAGGCCTTGCGCCAAACACCTGCTGTTCCGTTAAAGTTCATAAAATGCCCACCATAATTACGTCCTACCTGCTCGAGTGTAAAATGCATATCCAGGGCAAAAGCTTGCACTTTAGTCAAAATGGAATAATTCCGATTAATATGACCCCAACGGGTTTGTACTACACCAATTTTTTCGTTTTTAAAGTAGGGGATGGTTTGCAAAAGCCAGTCTTTTTTAGGTGTAAAATCCGCATCAAAAATGGCAACAAATTCCCCTTTGGCAGATTTCAACCCTTCTTTTAGTGCGCCAGCCTTAAAACCTTCACGATTTGAACGCCGTAGATGAATAATGTTGTGCCCTGCAGCGCAGAGAGCGGCAATTTTTTTTGCAGTAATTAGCACAGACTCGTCTGTAGAGTCGTCTAAAACCTGTACCTCAATTTTTTCTTGTGGGTACTCGATTTCAGACACATAGTCCAATAACCTTTCTATCACATATAACTCATTATAAATGGGTAGTTGAATGGTTACAAAAGGTACTTCTTTTGGATTTTTGAGATCAAAAACGGGATCTTGACCAGTTTTATTTTTTTGACGGATATAGTTAAGCAGTAAACTCAATTGGCTAAGCGCGTACAAAAAAATCAAAATTAGACAGACTGCATACACCACCATAAGTATAATGGATAGGGGAACTAAAATAGCTGTCCAGTCAAAAGACATGAGAAACGTTTTTAACGCGTGAGCAATTACGCAGTTGCAAATATAGGGTCTTAGCAGGGGTTTTAAAAGGTCTTTGTTGTCATTAAAAGAGTAACATTTAGCACGTTTGTTTTAAAATAAAAACCCCTTCACTAAAGCGAAAGGGTTTTTGTGGTACCTCCAGGAATCGAACCATCAAATTATATATTGGTAATCAAATAGTTATGAAATTATTGGTACACATTGTGTACCATTGGGGTATCTGTGTATCATATAAAGGTAGTTGGGTTTTGAAACTTTAATTTATCTATTAAACTAATTCATCAATAATAGAATCTACATGTATAATACAGGTATCTAAAATTTTAATAGTATCAAAATCAGTTTGGTCAAATATTAAAGAAAGTTCAGTACCTCCCAAAATCAATCCCTCAATTCCTTCTTCTTCAATCAATCGACTAATGATTTCTATCAATTTAATTTTAGAGTCCTGATTATTGATATTAAAAACTAATTCATTCATGTAAATACTATGAATTAAATCTTGTTCGGATTCGTTAGGAATAATTATTTCAATACCCTTACTCATTCCTTTTGATGAATAAAATCCTTTAGACATAGTGAATTTTGTACCTAATAAACCACATTTCTTGAGACCTAATGATGAGATATGTTTCAATGTTTCATCTACTATTGATATCATTTCAATCTTTACCTGACTTTGTAATTCGTCAAAATATACATGTGGGGTATTTGAACAAATGAAGACTTTTGAAACTCCAGATTTTATTAGAATATCAATTCTTTTTCTCATAAAATCAATGAAACCTTTTTTATCATTTTCAGATATGTAATTCAACATCCTATCCATGTCTACACTTACAATACATAACTCTGGGTATTCTACACTATCTGTGACTTCACGAAATTTCTTAATAACCAGTTGATAATACTTGATTGTTGATTCAGGTCCGATTCCTCCAATTAGTCCAACTTTAATCATAAAAGATTATTTTCTATAAAGGTATTTTTTACTAATTGATTGATTCCAAATTTTTGATAAAAAAACCACTAAATGGTACACTATATGGTACACAAGAGATGAACAAAAAACAAAACCCCTGAAAATCAATGATTAACAGGGGTTTTTTGTGGTACCTCCAGGAATCGAACCAGGGACACAAGGATTTTCAGTCCTTTGCTCTACCAACTGAGCTAA
>ERZ802822.1920-NODE-1920-length-12073-cov-9.686812_pt1 | contig 12073 bp, 9 predicted proteins | sample MGYA00345649_ERZ802822 | MGnify/ENA primary metagenome ERZ802822 (study PRJEB30503, sample SAMEA104212359) | marine metagenome | biome: Westerlies Biome; feature: [SRF] surface water layer (ENVO:00010504) within the epipelagic zone...; material: water... | reverse complement strand
GCTTTAGAGAGCTAATAGTTAGCATATATACAACAGATGAAATTATATTTTCTCTTGCTGTATATTTATTAATTTTTGCTGCGATTTTTCAACTACCTGATGGAATTCAAATGGGTGCTCTTGGAAGTTTAAGAGGTTTTAAAGATACTTTTGTTCCAATGATACTTTTATTTATATCTTATTGGATATTTGCAATGCCAATTGGATATTATCTAACTATGACAGGTTTTGATGCACCTATGGGTGCTGCTGGAATGTGGTTCGGAATGATAATTGGATTAAGTGTATTTGCAATTTTAGCAATATTAAGACTTAGATGGATTGTTAAAAAATATCTTAAAAAAATTGAAGTTATTTATTAATTACCTTTGCAACAGTTGAGCCGATCTCAGTCAGGTTATCAGCCACATGAACTCCACATTCTTTTAACTTAGAAATTTTATCTGCAGCAGTACCTTTACCTCCAGAAATTATTGCACCAGCATGCCCCATTCTTTTACCAGCCGGAGCAGTTTGGCCTGCAATATAAGAAATAACTGGTTTTGAAACATTATTTTTTATAAATTCTGCAGCATTTTCCTCAGCAGTTCCTCCAATTTCTCCAACCATCACGATAGCTTCTGTTTGAGAATCATTTTCAAACAACTTAAGAATATCTATAAAAGATGAACCTGGGATAGGGTCTCCACCTATACCCACACAACTGCTTTGACCAAAACCTAAGTCTGATGTTTGTTTCACTGCCTCATATGTCAAAGTTCCTGATCTAGAAATAATACCAATTGATCCTTTCATATGTATGCTTGCAGGCATAATTCCTAATTTAGCTTCCCCAGGAGTTATAAGACCAGGACAGTTAGGTCCAATTAAAGTTATACCTAATTCATCAACTCTTTTTTTAACATCAAGCATATCCAGCGTGGGAACTCCTTCAGTAATACAAACAATTAATTCTATTCCTGATTCTGCAGCCTCAAGAATTGAATCTTTACAAAAGGGAGCTGGAACAAATATCATTGATGCATTAGGCTGAACACTTTCTATGGCTTCATTCATAGTGTCAAATACTGGTTTTCCTAAATGGGTTTGCCCTCCTTTACCAGGTGTGATACCTCCTACAATATTAGTACCATATTCGATAGCTTGCTCTGAGTGTAATGTAGCCTGTGAACCAGTAAACCCTTGAACTATTACTCTTGTATCTTTATTAACTAAAATACTCATTTTGCTAATTCCACTGCTTTTTTGGCTGCATTACCTAGATTATTGATACTTTCTATTTTTATATTAGCTTTAGATAAAATTTCTGAACCTAAATCAGCATTATTTCCTTCTAATCTAACTACAACCGGTATTTGAACACCAACCTCTTCGATTGCAGCAAGAACTCCTTCTGCAATTAAATCACATCTTACTATTCCGCCAAAAATATTAACTAACACAACTTTTACCTCAGGATCGTCTAAAATAATTTTGAATGCCTTGGAAACTCTTTCTTGAGTTGCTGTTCCTCCGACATCAAGAAAATTTGCAGGATTTCCTCCAAAGTATTTGATTGTATCCATTGTGCCCATGGCAAGACCTGCTCCGTTTACCATACAGCCAATATTTCCATCTAAAGATACATAACTTAAATCATTCTTTGCAGCCTCAGACTCCCTAGGATCTTCTTGGGATGGATCATGCATTTTAGCAATTTCAGGTTGTCTATATATAGCATTTGAATCTATGTTTATTTTTGCATCTAAGCAGTGTAACAATCCTCCGCTTGTAATCACCAAGGGATTAATTTCAAGCAAACTTAAATCTTTCTCAACAAATAACTTCATTAAATTTTTAAGCATTGGAGTAAATTGTTTAGTTTGCTCATTATTTAACTTTAAAACTTTTGCAATTTTTCTTGCTTGAAAACCTTGAGCTCCACATAGAGGATCTATTGATTCATAAATAATTTTTTCAGGAGAATTTTTTGCGACTTCTTCGATATTTACTCCTCCCTCACTAGAACCGATAAAAACCACTCTTTGCGATTCCCTATCTATAACAGCGCTTAGATATAATTCTTCGGCTATATCAGTACATTCCTCAATAAGAACTGAATTAACCAGTTGGCCCTTTTCATCTGTTTGATAAGTAATTAATCTCTTCCCCAGCCATTTCTTTGCAAATGAAGTTGCCTCTTCAGGAGTATCAACTAACTCAACCCCACCTGCTTTTCCTCTTCCTCCAGCATGAACTTGAGCTTTCACAACCCATTTGGAACCACCAATATCTCTACAAGCTTTAAATGCATCTTCTGCTTCATAAATGACTTTACTATTTGATATGGGCAAACCGTATTGTGCAAAAAGTTCTTTGCCTTGAAATTCATGTAGATTCATTATCTTTTATTTCCTATATGTATAGCTTCATTATTTACAGCCAAAGCGGCCTCATGGAGGGCCTCAGAAACTGTTGGATGGCTAAAAATTGTTAGTCCCAGGTCTTCAGAGCTAGCACCAAATTCCATAGATATTAATGCCTGTTGAACAATTTCTGCAGCAGATGGACCAAAGACATGAACTCCTAAAATTGTGTCTGTTTTTGCATCGGAAAGAAGCTTTACAAAACCGACTGATTGATCTACTGCTAAAGCTCTGCCACTTGCCGCAAAAGGAAATTTACCAACTTTATACTCAATGCTCACATCCTTTAATTCCTGTTCATTTTTACCAACCCAAGCAATTTCAGGATGAGTGTAAATTACAGAGGGTACTAAGTCATAATTCATTTCTGCATGTTTTCCAGCAATCCTCTCTGCAACCATAATGCCTTCTTCACTACCTTTATGAGCTAGCATGGGTCCTCTTACAACATCGCCTATAGCCCAAATGTTTGCAGCATTTGTTTGACAATGGTCATCAACATTTATAAAGCCTCTATCATCCAAATCGACACCTGAATCGTCAGAAAATACATCCTGAGTATTAGGTTTTCTTCCTACTGCGACAATTAATTTATCAAATTTCATTTCCTCAGATTTAGCTTCAGTCTGATAAGTAATATTCACTGAATTTTTAAGACTTTTTGATGAAGTCAATCTACAACCCAATCTAATGTCGAGACCTTGTTTCTTAAAATCTTTTAAAGTTTCTTTTGCAATTTCTTTATCGGCCATAAATAAAAAATCATCCATAGCTTCAATGACTGTTACTTTTGAACCCAAACGCGCCCAAACACTTCCTAGTTCAAGACCTATAACACCAGCTCCAATAACACCAAGAGTTTCTGGAACAGATTCAATTTCTAAAGCACCAGTACTATCTAAGATATTTTTATCATCAAATTTTGCGGAAGGAATTTCTATTGGTGATGATCCAGTTGCAATAATAATATTTTTAGATTCAACAATTTCAACGTCACCATTAGCATTAGTTACTTCTACTTTTAGACCTGCAATTACTTTACCTCTTCCAGCAATAGGAGTAACTTTATTTGCAGCAAATAATCCGCTGATACCACCAGTAAGTTTTTTTACAATATCGTCCTTTCTTTTCATCATTGCAGGAACATCTAATTCAACATTTTTGATATCTATTCCATGAGTTTTTAAATGATTTGCTGCATCGTGATATCTGTGAGACGAATCAAGAAGTGCTTTTGAGGGAATACAACCAACATTCAAACAAGTGCCACCAAAAGTGGGATTGCTATGTGAATCTGTATATTCTTCAATGCATGCAGTCTTCAAGCCTAATTGAGATGATCTAATTGCAGCTACATAACCAGCTGGTCCTCCACCTATTACAACAACATCAAACATAAATTTCCTCTTTTTATAAGTTTAATAATAATCTTTCTGGTGATTCTAATTGTTCTTTAATAGAAACCAAGAATCTAACTGCCTCTTTTCCATCAAGAAGCCTATGATCATAGCTCATTGCTAAATACATCATTGGTCTAATTACAATTTCACCATTTACAGCTACTGGTCTTTCCTGAATAGCATGCATGCCAAGTATTGCAGTTTGTGGTGCATTTAAGATTGGCGTGGATAATAAAGAACCAAAGACACCGCCATTTGAAATTGTAAATGTTCCGCCTTGCATCTCTTCAATTGTTAGCTTGCTATCTCTAGCCTTCTCAGAATACTCAAGAATTGATTTTTCAAGTTCAGGAAGAGATTTAGTATCAGCATCTTTTATAATAGGAACAACAAGACCTCTATCTGTAGAAACAGCAACACCTATATCTTGATAGCCATGATAGACAACATCAGATCCATCAATTGAAGCGTTGACTATTGGGAATTTCTTTAAAGCTTGAACTGCAGCTATTACAAAAAAGCCCATAAAGCCCAATTTAATACCATGTTGGTTTTCAAATTCTTGTCCATACTTGCTTCGTAATTCTTTTATGGGGAGCATATCAACTTCGTTGAAAGTAGTGAGCATTGCAGTTTCTTGCTGAACTGTAACAAGTCTATTAGCAATAGTATTTCTTAGCCTTGTCATAGGGACTCTTTTTTCAGGCCTTGATGAAGACAGAATAGAGCTCTTTGTATCTTCATTCTCAATACTTTTATTTTTAGATTCTAGATGATTTATAACATCTGCTTTAGTTATTCTCTGATCTTTCCTTGAAGATTCTACTGATTGAGGATCAATATTATTTTCGGCAATAATTTTTTTAGCAGCAGGACCAGATTTTTTATTTGGAGCCTTCGATGTATCTTGTTTTTCTAATGCTACTTCTTCCTTAGTTTCTGTTTTTTCTTCGTTTTGAGGTTGAGCTTTTTGGGAATCATCAAACTCGCCAATAATTTCAGCACTATTAACAACATCACCTTCTTTTTTTAGAATTTTCGTTAAAATTCCATCAGTTGGTGCAATGACTTCCAAAACAACCTTGTCAGTTTCAATCTCAGCAATTATTTCATCCTGATTAACTTGATCGCCTTCTTTTTTTACCCAATTTGCAACAGTTCCATCTGCAACAGATTCTGGAAATGTTGGTGATTTAATTTCAATTGTCATATTTATCCCTATTGTAAAGCTTCCTCTAAAAGATTATTTTGTTGTTCAAGATGTAATTTCATCATTCCTACCGCCGGAGCAGCTGCTGGAGGTCTGCTCACCATAGAAATATCCTTATCAAAATCTAGCCTATCTAAAACTCTTTGTAATCTATGTCTATGACTAAACCATGCTCCTTGGTTTGCAGGCTCTTCCTGACACCAAACAATGTCATCAACATTTTTATATTTTTTTAGGCACTCCTCTAAGTCATCATATGGGAAAGGATATAACTGTTCGATCCTAATAATTGCAATGTGTTCTTTTTTATCTTTAACTCTTTTATTTTCAAGATCATAGAAGACCTTTCCAGAACATAATATGACCTTTCTGATATTAGATTTTTTCTTGGTATCACTATCAATAACACATTGGAAAGATCCTTTTGTTAAATCGGCAATTGAAGATGTTGCGTTTGGATTTCTTAATAAGCTTTTTGGCGAAATAACTATAAGAGGTGTTCTCATTTTTCTTATCGCTTGCCTTCTTAGTAAATGAAAGATCTGAGATGGTGAGCTAGGAATACATACTTGTATATTTTCTGACGCGCATAATTGCAAAAACCTCTCTATTCTGGCGCTGCTATGTTCAGGTCCTTGTCCCTCATATCCATGCGGAAGAAGCATGGTTAAACCAGATAATCTTTCCCACTTGTGTTGAGCTGAAACAATGAATTGATCAATAACAACTTGTGCACCATTTACGAAGTCTCCAAATTGAGCTTCCCAAATAGTTAGACCTGTTGGCCAAGTTGCAGAATATCCATATTCAAAACCCAAAACCGCTTCTTCTGATAGAAGTGAATCATAGATATCAAATCTGGTATTATAATTTTTAGCAATTTTTGATAAAGGAATATAACCATCTCCAGTATTTTTATCAAAAACGCATGCATGTCTATGAGAGAAGGTTCCTCTTCTTACATCTTGACCTGTTATCCTAATTGGATAGCCTTCTGAAAGCAACGTGGCATATGACATGCTTTCAGCAAAACCCCAATTTATATCAGTATCACCAGTATTCATCTTTCTTCTATCATCAAAGATTTTTGATGCTTGTGTTCCAAGATTAAATGAACTGGGTACTTCGTTTATTTGATTCCCAAGCTCTTTAAACTTCTTTTCATCAAAAGTAGTATCGACTGGCGGCCACCACAAAACATCTAAATATTCTGTCCAATCAAACCAAAGTTCATTATTTGAATATTTAGATAAACTTTTTGCTGCTGTTTCACCGCCCTCCAAAGATTTTCTATATGTTTGTTTAATTTCTTGAGCAGATTCTTTTGTGATGCAACCCTCTTTCGAAAGTTGTTCTTGATATTGATTAAGTACAGATGGGTGCTTTGCAATAGCTCTATACATGGTTGGCTGCGTAGCTGAAGGATCATCAGCCTCATTATGGCCTCTTCTTCTATAACAAAATAAGTCAATAACGACATCTTTATTAAATTTCGCCCTGTATTTACATGCAATTCGAACTGCTTTTACTACCATTTCTGGATCATCGCCATTCACATGAATAACTGGAGCTTGAATCATTTTAGCGACATCAGTTGCATAATCAGTTGATCTAGCATCAAGTTTATTACTTGTAGTAAATCCAATTTGATTATTAACTATGATGTGAATAGTTCCACCTACATTAAAACCTCTGGTTTGTGACATCTGCAATGATTCCATTACAACACCTTGACCAGAAAATGATGCATCACCATGAAGAAGAACTGGTACAACTTTTTTTCTATCCTTGTCGTTTAGTCTATCCTGCCTAGCCCTTACTGAGCCAAGCACTACTGGATCCACAATCTCCAAATGAGAAGGATTATTATTTAGAGAAACATGAACTTCTCCACCTGGTGTATCAATATTAGATGAAAACCCTAAGTGATATTTTACGTCTCCTGTATTTGCACCTTCAAGAGTATCAGTTTCATCAAATGCAGAGAATAGATCTTTTGGTAATTTTCCTAATACGTTTACTAGTAAATTTAATCTACCTCTGTGAGCCATGCCAAAGCAAATTTGATTTGCTCCCAAGGCTCCACAATTTTGTATAACAGCATCAACTAATGGCACTAGTGACTCACTTCCATCAATACCAAATCGTTTCATGCCTGGATATTTTGCAGCTAAATATTTTGCCAGTCCTTCAGCTGAGTTCAGCCTTTCAAAAATATGTATCTTTTCTTCATTTGAAAAACTATAGTTGTCAATTTTTGATTCAAATTGTTTCTGAAACCATCTTCTTTCCTCTGAATGCATAATATAGTTATATTCAATACCTATATTGCCGCAATAAATTCTTCTTAATTCTTTGATGATATTTCTTAAAGTCGATTTTTTTAAACCAGTATTAAAAGTATCAGTAAAAAATTCGTCATCTAAATCAGACTCATTGAGACCATGAAACTCAATCTTAAGATCTTCAATTTGATCTCTTTGCATAATGCCTAAAGGGTCTAAGGTAGCTTCTTGATGTCCTCTGTTTCTATAAGCTTGAATAAGTCTTATGACCTTTCCTTGCCTTTCGTCGCCTGATTCATGAGAAGTGATTGAAGCTCTTGATAAATTCTTAAATTCTTCAACAATGCTCTGATGTGATATTTCAATATTGCCATTCGATGAATTTGGTAAGTTTTTAAAAAAATCTAGCCACTCAGAAGACAAATCTTCTGGATTGTTTAAGTATTTTTCATATAGGGTTTCAAGATAGGCAGCATGTCCAGCTGACAAATGTGAACTCCCCCATAGTTCTTGCATCGAATTAGTCATTTCAAGTTAATTCATAGCTCCATCTGTGGTGATAATTTCTTTTTTATCTTTTAACAACATTTTCTTAATTTCACCAATTGCTTTATTTGGATTTAATCCTTTGGGACATACGCTTACACAATTCATAATTCCGTGACATCTATAAACACTGAATGGGTCTGATAAATCTTCAAGCCTTTCATTAGTTTTTAAATCTCTTGTATCAGCAAGAAATCTATATGCTTGAAGTAAAGCAGCAGGCCCTAAGAACTTATCTGGATTCCACCAAAAAGATGGGCAACTTGTTGAGCAACAGGCACACAATATGCATTCATATAGCCCATCTAGTTTATCTCTATCTTCTGGGGACTGAAGTCTTTCTTGTTCTGGAGCAGTAGTACTATTTTGAAGAAAGGGTTTAATTTTTTCGTACTGTGCATAAAACTCTGTCATATCAACAACCAAATCTCTAATAACAGGCAATCCTGGTAATGGTCTTAGCTCAATTTTGTTTTTCTTTAGAACAGAGGATATTGGTGTTATGCATGCAAGGCCATTCTTTCCATTGATATTCATACCATCTGAACCGCATACCCCTTCTCTACAGGATCTTCTATATGAAATAGATTCATCTTGCTCTTTTAATAGATGCAATAAATCCAAAACCATGATGTCTTTTGCAGGTTTTTCAATCTGATACTGCTTAATGTAAGGAAATTTATCCTCCTCGGGATTATATCTATACATATTTACTTCTAAAATATTAGTTGCCATCTAATAAGTCCTTACAATTGGTGGAAACGCCTCTACTTCTGAGGGATTAAAATTTACATCTCTTTTAGAGACAGTTTTTGATAATGGGTCATATAAAGAATGGCATAGCCATCTCTCATCATCTCTATCAGGGAAATCGTCCCTAGCATGAGCACCTCTGCTTTCATCTCTGCTGTATGCCGCAATTGCAGTCGCTTCTGCAACTTCAAATAGATTTTGAAGCTCAATTGCTTCTACTCTACTTGTATTAAAAGCATTACTTTTATCTTTCAAATGAAGTTGATCAACCTTCTCTCTAATTTCTTGCAACTCATCAAGACCTTTTTTCATGAATTCGCCTCTTCTAAAAACTCCAAAATAATTTTGCATACATTGTTGGAGTTCTTTTTTTACTTCTGCTGTTTCATATCCGCTATCAGAATTATTTAATGTATTTAATCTATCAAGAGCATTATCAATATCGTCTTTATCAGCAGATTTAACACCACCACCTGATTTTAAATCTTCCTGAATGAACATTCCTGTAGCCCTTCCAAACACAACTAAATCAAGAAGTGAGTTACCGCCAAGTCTATTTGCTCCATGAACAGAAACACATGCTGCTTCACCAGCTGCAAACAAGCCAGGAATAATAGAGTCGGTTCTATCAATTCTATTAAAAGCTTGTCCGTTAATATTTGTTGGAGTGCCGCCCATCATATAGTGACATGTAGGAACAACAGGTATTGGTTCATATATTGGATCTACATGAGCAAAGGTTCTTGATAGTTCGCATATTCCAGGCAATTTTGCATTTAATACATCAGCTCCAAGATGGTCTAGCTTTAAGTAAATGTGATCGTTGTTTTCACCACATCCTCTACCTTCAAGTATTTCAAGAACCATTGATCTAGCCACGACATCCCTGCCTGCTAGATCTTTGACATTTGGAGCATATCGCTCCATGAATCTTTCGCCATCTTTGTTTATTAAATATCCGCCCTCACCTCTACAACCCTCGGTAACTAGTGAGCCAGCTCCGTATATTCCAGTTGGATGAAATTGCCACATTTCCATATCTTGCGCTGGATAGCCTGCCCTTAAAGCCATGGCAAGACCATCACCAGTATTAATTAAAGCATTAGTAGTAGATGCATAAATTCTTCCAGCGCCGCCTGTAGCCATAACCGTAGATTGCGCTTTTAAATAAGCAACTTCCCCATATTCAATTGAAAATGCAATTACACCAGTGACCTCATTTTGAGCATTTTTAACGATATCTACTGCAAACCACTCATTTAAGAAGTTTGTTCCTTCTTTAACATTATTTTGATAGAGAGTATGAAGTAAAGCATGTCCTGTTCTGTCTGCTGCAGCACAAGTTCTAGCAGCTTGGCCTCCCTTTCCATAATCTTTTGACTGACCTCCGAATGGTCTTTGATATATTCTCCCATTTTCAAATCTTGAAAATGGTAATCCCATATGCTCTAACTCAAAAACTGCCTTTGGTCCTTCTGAACACAGATACTCTATGGCATCTTGATCACCAATATAATCTGCTCCTTTGACAGTATCATACATATGCCATCTCCAATCATCATTTGGATCGGCACTTTGAATAGCACAAGTTATACCACCTTGGGCAGAGACTGTATGAGATCTTGTAGGAAAAACTTTAGATACAACAGCTGTATTTAATCCAGATTTAGCAAGCTCAAGAGATGCTCTCATTCCTGAGCCGCCGCCACCAATAATAAGAGCATCAAATTCTAATGTTTTGATATTTGAAGAATTGTAATTAGTCATGTATTAAAACCAAATAATTAAAATGTACAGAGCAGCAATCAATGCTCCCAGTAAAATAAATATATATTCATAGATTTTTCTTAAGGTATTGGCAGAGGCTCCCAAACCTGAAGAAATAAAGCCTAATGTTCTTTTTGTTAGATAATCAGTTCCAACAGTCCATAAGCCAATATAAGCATGCACACATGCAAGCAATATAAAAATACTGAGCGAAGCTTTAAATAAGTTGCTGCTATTTAAAAATTGAAAAGTAATTCCACTTGTCCAGAATGTGTACTCTAAATATACAAGAAATGTAATAAAGTAAATCGCACTATAGCGTTGGAGATACCATGTCAGTCTTCCGCTTTTCATAGCATCACCCATAAAGTTAGTAGAGCGTTAACTGCAAATAAAACTAGGGTAGTAACTGCAGACTTATATGATGAAGACAAGCTTTCATTAAGGATATGGAAATCCATTAAAATATGCCTTACACCAGTGAAAATATGATATTGAAAAATTAGAATTAAACTAACGCATCCAAATTTAATTCCTAAATTTTTATGATACATAATCATAAAGTTATTAAAAGAATCCTGACTTTGTGTTAATTCTGAGAAGATAAAAACTGATACAGGAAGTACTATAAAAAATATAATAATCCCGCTTATTCTATGAGTGATAGATAAAAAAGCTGATAGCGGAAGTTTTATCTTTAATAGGTTTATGTTTACAGGTCTATTTTGTGTCATTAAGAAAGTGACAAATGTCATTTTTTTATGTGTTTTATGGATAAATTATAACCGATTATAAGCAATATAAATAAATGAAATTTTAAAAAATATGCTTTTTATTTTTTAACATGCTTCATCATTCTTTGTCTTTTCTTAATTTGTCTATCTGTTAACTTGTTCACTTTATTTTCAAAAGGGTTAGCAGATTTTCTAAAAATTAGTTTCAGCTGAATGCTCTGCATTTTTAAAGACGATCTAAAAGAATTTTCAAGATACTTTTTGTAATTTTGAGGGATTTTTTTATCTTGATTTGAATGAATAACTAAAGTAGTAGGATTGATGCCGCCAAAATGAATGTGCTTAAGCTTCAATTGTCTTCCATTAACTGATGGAGGAGCACTTTGAGTAGTAAATTTTTCTAAAAGCTTGTTCAATGATGAAGTTGTATATTTCTTTTGAGCATTTTCAATAACATTATTTGTTACCTTGAAAAGCTTTTTAAAACCCTTGCCTTTAATGCCAGAAATTTCTATTTTAAAAAAATTATCAACAAAATTTGATTGAACTCTTTTTGTCTCATATAAATCATCTTTTTGTCTTTTTGAAAGTAAGTCCATTTTATTGAATGCTAAAACAAGTGGCTTGCCCATTTCAGATACCATATTTATTATCTTCAAGTCCTGATCAACAAGCCCTTCACTTGCATCGCACATAAATATAACTACATCACATGTCTCAACAGAATGCATCGCTCTTACATATGAGAAATACTCTATCTTATGAGCATTTCTGTAGCCTTTTCTTATACCTGCAGTATCTATGAAAACAAAATCATCATCATTTACAGAAAATGGGATACTAATCGCATCAATTGTTGTACCAGCAATTTCTGAGACAATCATTCTATCTTCTTTTATGAACTTGTTTATAAAAGTTGATTTGCCAGCGTTTGGTCTACCTAAAATTGCTATTTTCTTACCTTCGGGTACCT
>ERZ802822.1913-NODE-1913-length-12091-cov-11.925920_pt1 | contig 12091 bp, 11 predicted proteins | sample MGYA00345649_ERZ802822 | MGnify/ENA primary metagenome ERZ802822 (study PRJEB30503, sample SAMEA104212359) | marine metagenome | biome: Westerlies Biome; feature: [SRF] surface water layer (ENVO:00010504) within the epipelagic zone...; material: water... | reverse complement strand
ATTAATAATGCAGGAGTTACTCAAGATAACCTTGCAATAAGAATGAGTTTAGAAGAATGGAAAAAAGTAATTGATATCAATTTAACATCAACTTTTTTAATGAGTAAATCTGCAATTAAAAAAATGCTTAAGAATAAATCAGGCAGGATTGTTAATATTACGTCTGTTGTTGGTCACACAGGAAATTTAGGGCAGGCTAATTATACTGCATCGAAAGCAGGCATAATAGCGATGTCTAAGAGTTTGGCGATAGAATATGCAAAAAAAAATATAAATATAAATTGCATTTCACCAGGCTTTATTAAAACAGCTATGACTGATAAGTTAGATGAAAAATTTAAAGAAGCTATAATATCAAAAATCCCTTCAGCACGTCTAGGCGAACCTGATGATGTTGCTAATGCGGTACTTTTTTTGTGCTCAAATCAATCAAACTATATCAATGGAGAAACATTACATGTTAATGGGGGCATGTATATGGCTTGACAAAACATAGTTTTAAACTATTAAGAATTTATAACGAAAAGGATCAATATGTCAGAAGACGTTTCAAGCAAAGTAAAAAAAATTGTAGCTGATCACCTAGGTATCGATGAGGCAAAAGTTAACGAAGAGTCTAGTTTTATAGACGATTTAGGAGCTGATAGTTTAGATACAGTTGAATTAGTGATGGCTTTCGAAGAAGAATTTGGATCTGAAATATCAGATAGTGAAGCTGAGAAAATTTTAACTGTTGGAGATGCAGTTAAGTTTATCGAAGGAAAAGCTAACTAGAAAATCTAATGCCCTCAGAACAAGATGGGGTAATGATAATTTTATCCTCTCCCTCTGGAGCAGGTAAAACTACATTAGTTAAAATGTTATCTAAGTTAGATAACTTTGAAATCTCCATATCTCATACAACCAGACAACCTAGACCTTATGAGACAGCTAACGAAGATTATTTTTTTGTGGATGAAAGTGAGTTCAAAAGGTTAATTAAAAACGAGGAATTTTTAGAATATGCGAAAGTTTTTAGTAATTTTTATGGGACTACAAGAACACCAGTTATTGGTAAGCTTAATAAAGGTAAAAATGTTTTATTTGATATTGATTGGCAAGGTGCTGATCAAATTAAGAATAAAAATTTAGATTATAAGTTAATCTCTTTTTTTATTTTACCACCGAGTAAAGAGATATTGTTTGAGAGACTCTCAAATAGAGACATGAAAGATAAATTAATTGCTGAAGAAAGAATGAAACAATTTGGGAGAGATGTGTTGCATTGGATTAATTATGATTACGTAGTTATAAATGATAGTATTAAAACTTGTTACTCTAAAATAAAAAATTTAATTGATGCAGAAATAAATAATGGGTCTAAAGATTATGATGCTGAGTATATTAGAAATCATATAGAAAAATTAACTTCTTAAATCCTCATATTCGCTAGTTAATTTATAGTAAGTTTCAAAGTCTAAATTTTGAGGTCTAAGATTTAAATCAATTTTGAGCTTATCTAATATTTTTTGGTCCCCATTAAAAAGTTGATTAAATGGTTTTTTTAACATTTTTCTTCTATGACTAAAAAAAACTCTTGTAACTTTCTCTAAGTTTTTAGGATCTTTAATCTTAAATATTTTATTTTTTGGAGTGAATAATAACAAAGAACTATCAACTTTTGGTTTTGGAGAAAAAGACTCAGGTTTTATATCGCAAACTTTAACAACTTTGAGTTTCCAATTTGCTAATATAGAAAGTCTGCCATAAGTTGATGTATTAAAATTTGAGATAATCCTGTTAGCCACCTCTTTTTGAAACATTAAAACGAGATGATCAAACCAAAATTCATCTTTTAAATTTATAATCCATTTACTCAATATTTCAGTTGAAATATTATATGGAAGATTGCCAAACACAGTAAACTTTTCTCTTATCAGTGAGTTTTCATCAATCTCAAGAATATCCTTATTTATTACTGTTACTTCTTCTTTAAAATTTTGCTTAAGTATTTCTGCAAGATTTTTGTCTTTTTCAATAACTATTAACTTTTTAGGATTTTTTTTTAAAATATAAGAAGTAAGAGCCCCAGTACCGGGACCTATCTCCAGAATATTTTTTTCCTTAATTTGAGTTACATTAACTATTTTTTCTAGAATATTTGCATCTATTAAAAAATTCTGACCAAGACTTTTTTTGGCTTTAATCAATTTTTTTCCAAAAATTGAATTGCTCTTATCAAACTTAATGGGTTTGAGATATTTTTGCCAATCATTTTTTCGTTAGGCCCATGATCTGGAGATACTCTATCAAATGGCAGGCCCAATGTTATATTAATTGCATCGTATTCATATAGGGTCTTTAGCGGTGTGAGAACTTGATCATGGTACATTCCAATAATAACATTAAAATTTTTTCTATTATTCTTTAAAAATACAGTATCAGCAGAGTGTGGACCTGAAACATTATATTTTGTTTTTAAATATTTAATTGTTGGTTTAATAATTTTGTCATCCTCGCTATATTTATCAACACTTTCACAATGAGGATTAAGACCTAAAATTGCTATTTTTGGTCTAAAACCAAATTTTTTTAAATAAAAATTATTTATTAAAAAAACTTTTTTTGAGATATTTTTTTTATTTATTTCTTTTGAAACTAGTTTAATTGGCAAATGAGTAGTAATTGGGCAAACAGATAATTTTTTGTTGTAAATTAACATAGCATTCATTTTTGTATTAAATTTATATGAAATGTACTCAGTAATACCTAAAAATTGTTTATTTAAAAAAGTTTTTTTATTGATTGGACCATTAATAAATTTTTTAATTTTATATTTTTTTATTATCTTAAAAGAAGTATCAAAACATTTTTTTATATAATTATTTGACTTAGATGAAATTTTTTCAAAAGCTTTACTTGTTTCGTATTTTATATCGATTAAATTAATTGAAGTATTATCAAGCCTGTAACTTTTTAACTTTTTTGGGTCTAATACTTTAATTTTTTTTTTATAATTCAATTTTTTCATCTGAAGTGTGACTAATTTATATGACCCAACTAAAATTAATGGATTTCGAAACTTAATTTTTTTTATAGATTTGAAAAAAATTTCTAGAAAAATACTATTAGGCTCACCTGCAAATATTAAGATAGAACTTTTAAAATTCATTAACTAATATTTCCTTTTTTACTTTGTTAAAATATATATTTGAAAATTGACTTAATTGTTGATTAGTTTTAATTTTTATCAATTTATTTAATTCTTCTTCCAAATTTACATCTTTTTTAGTAAATTTTTTGTCGTCCAATCTAAGTATTAAAAAACCACCAGGTACAGAAATTGGATTTGTAATGTCTCCTTTTTTTAAAGAGGATAGAGCTTTACTTATATTCTTACTTAAAGCATTAGCATTTATCCAACCAATATTTCCCTCATCATTTGCAGACTCTGACTGACTAAACACCAAAGCCGCTTTTTTAAAATTTTCTTTATCAATATACATCCTTATTTCTTTATTCTTTTTATCCATATTGAGTTTATCTGTTGCTTCAAAAAATATTTCAGACAACAAATATGATTCTAAAAAATTATTTTTTTGATTTTCGATTTGTTCTCTAAGTATATTTTTATTTATTTTTAACTTAGATGAAAATTTTTTAAATATTAAGTTATTCCAGAGTAAATTAATTGTTAATTTTTCTCTCATAGTTTCAAAATCCACTTCTAAATTGTTTAAAAATTTTTTGTAGTCACTTAAGTTATTTATTCCTTTGGTTGAAAAAATTGACCTAATATAATTATCTAACATTTTTTCATCTAATCTTAACTTTAGGCCTTCATCTTTAAGTTTAATTTTTTTAATTTTTTCTTTAATCAGTAAATTTTTTGTTATTTCAAAAATTTCTTCATCATTTAAGTTTCTAATATTTTTGTCTAAAGCAATCAAATATTGTGAATACTTAAAAATCTCAATACTTGTAATTATTTCATTTTCAATTTGAAAAAGAATTTTATTTTCAATTGCCTCTAAATTTTGATGTGTAAAAAAAAATAATAATATTATTATTAAGTATTTTTTAATTATCTCTTTATCGAATACCATCAAAATTAGTTTCGTAAGTAGTTAAAGGGAAAAGGGTAATTGAAATCATAAAGTTTTCAGTTGGTAACAAATCTCTATCTTGATAATAAGTTTTGTTGTATTTTATGCCAGCGGTAAGACAATCATTTTTATATTCATATATTAAATTATAGTATTCAGTGAAACTAATTTTTCTATTTCTTCTAGTATTAAAGGATAAATAATTATTTTCATCAAAGTTGTATCTCAGAGTATTTTCAATTGAATTTGCATCTCCAATTTTACCGTTTTCTTCTATAAATTTTATACCAGTTGAAAATTTATTAAAATTAAAATCAGCGTTAAACGAATTATACTCTAACGTTTTGTAGTTATTATCAATTGCAAAATCATAAGAAAAATTAAAATTTTTATTTAAATTACCTTCTACAGATCCAATCAGGTCTCCACTTTGTTTAATAGAACTCGATGAAGGAATTCTTACCTCGTCGTCATGCCTAAATACAGAACCTACTTTAAATCCAAAATAGTTATTTATATTCTCAATTCTCTCTTTTTTGTATTCAAACCCTATGGTCAAAGATTTACCCTCTTCAAAAGTGTCTGTTAGACCAAGTCTATTTATTTCAAAAATATTTGAAGTATTTATTTTACGGCTGCTATTAGAATGATCTTTCATATCACTTGGATTAAATCTAAAAGAAATTTTTGGTTCAATATAATCGTTAAACATTTCTCCGTATTTAATCAAAGGTAGACTTGAGCTCATTTCAAATATACCCATCAATTCCACTTGAGGACTTGATTTATATAAATCATCATTTTTTCCAGTAGTGTTTAAGTTTTTAAGATAAGTTCCAAATTTATTTTTTAATCCAGAGTCAAATATATAATCATTACTTTCTATGTTTATATCATTTACTATCCTGGATCTTAAATTATTAGTATTTTTTAAATTGTTACTTCCTGATGAATTAAATGAAATATTAAATAAATTCTGATTTTCGAAAAGATTTTTTGAAAAATTGAAGTAAGGTAAAACATATTGATATCTATCACTATTTTTACCACTTAATGTTTCATAACTTGTTAATCCAGTTGAAAAATTAAAATCATCATGCTCAAGGGATAAATCAATCGATGATATAAGATTATTCTTATCAGGTCTGACTGCCATCTCTGATAAATTACCATCAAAAACTTTAAGATACGTATCATTAGTAACTTTTTCTAAATTTATGTTTAATTTACTAGATATAAAATTATTTAAATTTAGGTTTGATTTATATTTTGCGAATAAATGAGAAATACTTTTTTTTTTATTTGATGATGATGACTTATAACCATTTGTAAATGCAAAATCAGCAATCAATGTTGAGTTTTCAGTCTTCTCTCTGTATTCATTTTGCAACATAAAAATATTGTTATTAAAAATATTTGGTCTGAATGTAATGTCTCTATCAGTTGATAAAATTTTAAAATAAGGCAATTGCAAGGAGGATCCAAGTGTCTCTGATTCATTTAAAATTGGTTTCAATAAACCAGATTGTCTTTTAACAGTGGGATCAGGATGAAAAAATTTAGGAAAATAAACAATTGGAAAATCATATACTTTTAAAAATGCATTATCATAGATTAATTGTTTTTTCTTTTTATCATGTATTATTTTTTGTGCCTGAATACTCCATGGAGGACACCCTTCTCTTTTTTTACAACTTGTAAATATTCCTTTATTAACTTGAGTAATTTCGCCCTCTTTAAAGGAGGTAACACCAAAGAGTCTAGGATCATTTTCTATATTTCCAAATATACTTTTCTGCATACTTATTTTTGTATTACTAGCATTAAAATTTCTATTATCTAAATCAAAAAAACCACTTTCAAAGAAATATTCATCTGAATTAATGTTGGAATTAAAATTGGTTTTAATTTTGACATTTTCACCTTTAAGTAAAAAATCTTTTTTAGAATAATTAAATTTATCTAATTCATAAAGGTTATATTTATCATCTAAAACTTGAGTTTTTTTTTTAGAGGAAAGTTCAGCATTTTGTTTGTTATAGAAAACATTTTTTGAATAAAAATTATATTTATTTTGCACTCTGGCTTCTGTGAAACCTTCAGTAAAAATAACGTTTTTATTTTGATCGTAGGTTATTTCTTGACTAAAAATTACAATATCTTCATCAGGATCGTCTATTGTAACTTTATTCTTTGCGATTAAGAGATTAGTTTTTTTTAAGTACTTAAATTCTTGAGCAAGTATGACCGTATTATCATTAACAGCTTTCGAATCTCCTTTAGTAAATATAATTTCATCATTTTTTAAATAAGTAATCTTATTAGTATAAATTGTATAATTATTTAATTTATCAATAATTTTTACATTACCTTCTGCATCTAAAATATTTAGAATTTTATCATAGATAAATTTATCAGCATTGATTACTAATCCACTGTCAGTAGTAATCGTGCCTCTTTTTAGACCAAAAAATTTATTTCCATTTTCTTTAATCTCAATTTCAGTCACATCAAAATTGAACTGATCCTGTGCTAGTAAAATATTAGATTGAAATATAAAAGTAATAAAAATTAATAGTTTGAATTTATTTAGCATTTATATTTCTTATCATTAATAAATTTATTAAACTAAGCATCAATAAAGGAAGGCATATAGCTAACATTATTGAAATTCTTTCGGTGTTCCCAAGAACGTAAAAAAAGTTATTTATGTAATATATCAAAACTGATGAAAACAACCCAATTGAAATTTTAATACTAGTGCTTTTGTAATTTTTTGAATTAAACATTAAAATAGAAGAAAAGATTACAATTAAAATAAAATAAAAAGGATAAGATAAAAGTTTATACAAATGGACATCCACTTTTACATTTGAATAGCCTAATAATTTATAATTTTTTTTAAGATCTAATAACTCTAGAATCGATAAGGAGGATAAATTTGAAAATAATGTTTGTATTCTTTCATAATTAAAATTTGATTTTATTTTTAAATTTTTTACATTCGAGGATATATTTTCCCTATAAATCCTTGCATCCTCGATCAACCACTCGTTATTCTCTATATTTATTTTGTTACTTTTTATATTTCTTATGTTTTTGAAGTTCTCATCAAACTCACTTATAAATGTTTCTATTAAAAAATTGGGTTCAATTTTATTTGAATTAATAATGAGAATTTTGCCATCAATTTTATCTTTAATCCATAGACCGTTATTAGTTACTACAGCTAGATACTTGTTATCAGAAGTATAGTTTGATTTTAACTCTAAATAAATGTTCTTAAGATTTGAGGCGAAATTATAAAACAAGATAACAAATAAAATTCCTACCAATAAAGTAGTAAAGCTTAATATTTTAATAATACCTGTATTTCTGAGACCAGAATATTTAAAAATATCTAATTCATCGTTTTTAAAAAGATTAATAAAAAAAAACTGAATACTTATTAAAAAAATAAAAGGAAGCATTTCAAAAATAAGGGAAACAGAGTTAAGCAAAGATAAATATAGAGGAAAATAAGTATTTACATTTATATTTTTAAAAAAATCTAATTCACTTAATAAATTTAATATTAGAACTAAAGAAAACATTATTAAAAAGATATTTAAAAAAGATTTTAGAAAAGAAATGATAATGAATTTTATATATGTATTCATGGCACTATTTGTAAACACTCCATTTGAGTTTGAAACTTATGGCTGAATAAAAAAATATAGTTGATAAAAATGGTAATAGTATCAATTTTATATTATCTAATAAATTATTTTCAACAAATCTTAAAGTTGTCTCTGAAAAAATAATTATAAATAAACCAAATAAAAATATTAATAATTTTAATTTTATATAATTAGATTTCTCTTTTGAAATTAAAATTAAAATTAAAGATACCAAAATTAATATAGGGATATATAATGGTATTATAAATCTTTTATAAAGCTCACCAAATATATTTGACAAATTATCAATTCTACAATTTTCCACATTAAATTTATTTTCTTTTTTCTTTTTTCTATCTTCTAAAGCGAGGTAACAATTTATAAGTTCAAAAGTGGAATTTTCCTGAGTTTTTTTGTAAGTTGTAGCATTAGTCTCTAAATTAGATAAGTTAAAATCTGACTTTGAAAAACTAAAGCTGTCTAAATTAGTTTTATTACCTTTTATATTTTTACCATCGTATAAAACAAGAATTTGATTATTATTCAGATTTTTTATCTCTCCAGTTTGAGAAAAAGTGATTTCAAACTCTGAGTCATTATTAGTTTTTTTTATAAAAATATTTTTTAGACTTCCATCTGCTCTTTTTTCATCTGTATATATTGTAACACCCTTGATAACATCATTAAACGTTTTAGGAGTTAACAAGCTATCAAAAAAATTTATATTGGACTCTCTAATAATTGACCTAGCTTTGTCTTGAGTAAAAGGTACTAAAAATGATATAAAAATTATATGAAAAAGTAACAAAGCCAAAGATGCTTTTAGAAAAAAATTTATAACTTGTAATTTTGTAATTCCATGCGTCCAAAAGATTATTAACTCATTTTTATTTTCATATTTAGAAAATATATAAAAAAAAGATATAAAAATTGCGAAAGGAAAAATTTTGCTTATGATTTTTGGTAAACTTAACATAGTATATTTGAAATATACTTGATAGTTTCTTCCATCTTCCACCATAATATCCAGGTAGTTTACAGCTTGAAAAACCCATACAATTACACTTGTTCCAATCATAGTAACAATAAAAAACTTCAAACAGTCGAATAGTATTTTTCTAAACAAGATTTTTTTCATTGAATTATGGTATTTTTGTTCTTATATAACACTCATATTTCAGCGAGTGTATTTAAAATTTATGTCAATTCAAATTAATTATAAAAGTCTTTATTTAAATAAAAATTTAAATAATTTTGTCTTATTTGTAGATGAAAATTTCAATATAACAGGGTTAAAGAAATACCTTTCAAAATCAGATTATTATTTCATAGACGATTTATTGAAAATAAATGATAAAAAAAAAGACGTATTATTTTTTGATATAAATTCAAAGAAAAAAATTATTTTAGTTTCTTATAAAAAAAATATTACAGACTCTGAAACAGAGAGTTTAGGGGCAAAATTTTATGATAATATTAAAGAGATTAAACAAAATAATTTCATTATTAATTCAGATATAACTAAAAGTATTTCAAAAAAATTTATTGGGCATTTTTTGCATGGAATTAAATTGAAATCTTATATTTTTGAAAAGTATAAGTCAAAGAAGAGTATAAAAAAAATGACCATAACTGTAATTGGAAAAAATTTAACACCTAAAGCTGATCAATTAAAATTTAAAGCTATTGAAGATGGAACCTTCTTTGCAAGAGATTTGGTATCTGAACCAGGAAATATTTTACACCCTGACGAGTATGCTAAAAGATTAAACTCTTTAAAAAAAATTGGTTTAAAAATTAATGTTTATGATGAAAAAAAATTAAAAAAATTAGGTATGCATACTTTATTGGGTGTAGGTCAAGGAAGCATAAGAGGATCTTATCTGGTGACAATGGAGTGGAAAGGACTAAAGAATAACTCAAAACCTCTAGCTTTTGTGGGCAAAGGTGTTTGCTTTGATACTGGAGGTATATCATTAAAACCCGCAAAATTCATGGAAGATATGACATACGATATGGCTGGATCGGCCACAGTAGTTGGTTTAATGAAAAGTTTAGCGTTAAGAAAAGCAAAAGTTAATGCAATAGGTGTTGTTGGTCTTGTAGAAAATATGCCAGGTGGAAATGCTCAAAGACCAGGAGATATAGTTAAATCTTATAGTGGCAAAACAGTAGAAATTTTAAATACTGATGCAGAAGGCAGATTAGTATTAGCAGATGCCCTTACCTATACAGAGGAAAAATACAAACCAAAATTTATTATTGATTTAGCTACTTTAACAGGTGCAATAATTGTTTCATTGGGATCAGAGTACGCTGGTTTATTTTCAAATGATGATAAATTGTCAAAACAATTAATTGATGTAGGTGAAAAAACAGAAGAAAAAGTTTGGAGAATGCCATTAAATAAAAATTATGATAAGTTAATAGACTCTAAAAATGCCGATATGCAAAATATTAATTATGTTGGTGGAGCTGGTTCAACCACAGCAGCACAGTTTTTACAAAGATTTATTTTAAATAAAACACCGTGGGCACACTTGGATATAGCGGGCATGGCTTTTTCAAAATATGGCGGAGCTCTTAACTCAGGTGGGGCAACAGGTTATGGTGTTAGATTGTTAAACAAACTAGTAGAGGACTATTATGAGTAATATAGAGCAGACTTTGTCGATTATAAAACCAGATGCAGTTGAAAGAAATTTAGAAAATGAAATTAAGGAGATGTTTAAAAATAAGGGTTTTACAATATTAAAAGAAAAAAAAATTCAAATTGAAAAGTCTGAAGCTGAAAAGTTTTATAAAGTTCATGAAACCAAACCTTTTTACAATGATTTATGTGCATATCTCTCCTCAGGACCTATTGTTGTGATGGTTCTTGAAAAAGATAACGCAGTTCTCGGAAATAGAGAACTAATGGGAGCTACTAATCCAAAAGATGCTGAAGAGGGCACTATTAGAAAAAAATATGGGATTTCAATTGATAAAAATTCAGTACATGGTTCTGATAGTGTTGAAAATGCAAAAATTGAAATAGATTTCTTTTTTTAAAAACTAAATACTTTTCTAATGGCTTTTGGATACAGCTTGTGTTCTTGAATCAAAACTTTTTTTGCTAAAGATTTAGCCGTATCAAATTTACTAATCTTAACTTTTTTTTGAAGAATAATTTTTCCAGCATCTAATCTTGAATTAACAACATGCACAGTACAACCAGAGTATTTTTCATTATTTGATATTGCGCGTTGGTGAGTATTTAAACCTTTATATTTTGGGAGGAGAGAAGGATGAATATTTAATATTTTACCTTTAAATCTTTTTATAAAATTTTTGGATAGAATTCTCATAAAGCCTGCAAGACAAATTAATTTAATCTTTTCATTATTTATTTCAGAAATTATTTTTTTTTCAGCAATTATCTTATTTTTATAATTAAAAACTTTTTTTGATATTTTAAAAATTTTACCAAATTTTAACCCTTTTGCTTTTGGATTATCTGAAATTATTAATTCTATTGAAATAGGTGAATTTTTTTTTTTAGCAAATTGAATTAGTGATTTTAAGTTACTGCCAGTTCCAGAAATGAATACTGCACACTTTAATTTTTTAGTACCAGTTGATTGAACCATTTAATTTAACTTTGTTATTACCTTTAGAAATTTTACCTATCACATAGGGCTTATAGTCTCTTGAAAAATATTTTGTGACTTTTTTTAAATCTTTAGAATTTATTATTAAGCAAAATCCAACTCCACAATTAAATGTTTTCAGCATTTCCTTTTCTGATATTCCATTTTTTTTAAGCCATTTAAAAATATTCAAAGTTTTAATTTGATTTAAATCGATATTAGCAGTCATTTTATTAGGGATAATTCTTTTGATATTATCTGACAGGCCTCCACCTGTTATATTCGCACAACCATTAATTAAACTTTGGTCAATTAATTTTAAAACTTCACTAACATATATTTTGGTAGGCTCTAAAAGTTCAGATTTTAAAAATTTATTTTTTTTAATATTAATTTTTTTTTGATTTATGAGATACCTTACCAATGAGAAACCGTTTGAATGCAATCCACTTGATGGCACTGCTAAGATAAGATTGTTTTTTTTTATTCTATTTTTGGTTAAAATTTTATTTTTGCCCACTACACCTACGGCAAACCCTGCAATATCAAACTTACCTTTTTCATATGTACCAGGCATTTCGGCTGTCTCACCACCTACCAATTCACAACCAGACAATCTGCACCCTTCAAGAATTCCTTTGATTATTGATTTAAGTTTTTTTAAATCAATTTTATTAATTGAAATATAGTCTAAAAATAAAAGAGGCTTGGCACCTTG
>ERZ802822.1909-NODE-1909-length-12108-cov-11.327570_pt1 | contig 12108 bp, 10 predicted proteins | sample MGYA00345649_ERZ802822 | MGnify/ENA primary metagenome ERZ802822 (study PRJEB30503, sample SAMEA104212359) | marine metagenome | biome: Westerlies Biome; feature: [SRF] surface water layer (ENVO:00010504) within the epipelagic zone...; material: water... | reverse complement strand
TGTGTGTTTTTTGGAGTTATTCTTGGAATTTTATGTTCTCAAAGTAACCGGTTTGATAATTTCATGAAACCAGTTTTGGATACAATGCAAGTCATGCCAGCATTTGTCTATCTTTTTCCAGCTTTATTCTTTTTTGGAATTGGAGGAGCGCCTGCGATATTGGCAACAATGATTTATGCAATGCCTCCTGTAATAAGGTTAACTAATTCTGGAATAAGACAAGTTTCAAAAGAAACAATTGAGTCTGCTACTTCATTTGGTTCAAGTAAACTTCAGCTTCTGTACAAAATAAAAATTCCACTTTCATTACCAAGTATCATGATGGGTATTAATCAGGTTATTATGATGGCTTTAGCACTAGTAGTATTAGCGTGTTTTATTGGTGCAGAAGGTATAGGTGGCCAGGTATGGTTAGCAATTAGAAATCTTGATGTAGGTTGGGCAATGGAAGGTGGATTGTGTATTCTTTTTATGGCTATTCTATTTGATAGGTTTAGTATGTCATTCAGCAAACAAGAAGAAACTCTTCCATCAGATGTTCAAAAATTTTATTTACTTCCTCAAACTTGGGAAAAATATCAAATAGCTAGAGTTCTAGAAAAACCTTTAACTTTAATTCATTTAATAATTAAATTTATTTGTGAAAAAGTAACCACTTTAATAGGTGACTTATTTAAATATTTAATTTCTGTTTTTAACAAAGACTTGGCTGATGAAATAGGAGAGATAATAAGTAAAAGATATTATTTAATTCCATCATTTATAGTTTTTTTTATTATTATTTTGATTGATGCTTTTGTAGTTAATATTGGGTCGTTTCCATCTGAATGGAAACTTTCTATAAGACAACCAATAGCAGAAACTGTTAAGTCTCTTACAGTTAATCCTTCATTTATAGGGTTTACAAAAGGTTTGAGAGCATTTGTTTATCTTAATCTTTTAAATCCTCTTGATACTTTTTTAACTCATATACCTTGGTGGTACACAATGGGTATATTCGCAGCAATTGGATACTTTACTGTAGGATTAAGATTTGCAATCATTACAGTGTTATTGTTATTTTTTATTGCTGCTTGTGGAATTTGGACCCAATCAATGGTTACTTTATCATCTGTTTTAGTATCAGTTGCTTTATGTTTTGCACTTGGTGTACCATTAGGAATAATAGCATCATATAATAAAAGATTTAGAGATATCCAAAATGTAATATTGGATGCGATGCAAACACTCCCGTATTTTTGTTATTTAATTCCTGTATTGATGTTTTTTGGGGGTGGTATTGTTTCTGCTGTATTAGCAACTGTAATTTATGCGATACCTCCAATTATTAGATTAACTTCTTTGGGCCTTACACAAGTGTCTGGAAGTTTTTCTGAAGTATCAAGATCATTTGGGGGAACTTTAATTCAAACGTTAAACAAAGTTAAATTTCCATTGGCTGTTCCAAGTTTGGTAATTGGTTTCAATCAAACTGTAATTATGGCTTTTGCAATGCAAATTGTTACACCTTTAATTGGAGGTAAAGGTTTAGGTCTTGAAGTGTTTAACGGATTAGCAAGATCTGATACCGGAAGAGGATTGGCCGCAGGAATTGGAATTGTTTTGATGGCTATTATTATTGATAGAATAAGTCTTGCTTGGACAAAAAAACAGAGAATAGCTTTAGGTTTAGAAAAAAAACAAGCATGACCAAAGATAAAGGTCTTCCTTTAACTAGTAATCACTGGGGTACATACAGAGCAAAAGTCAAAGATGGAAAAATTCAGGAACTTTTAGGGTGGGAACATGACAAAGACCCTTCACCTATTGCGCAAGGAATTTTAGATGTACTTGATGGTCCTACTCGAATAGACTCGCCAATGATTAGAAAGAGTTGGTTGGAAGGTGGACCAGGTACAAATAATAAATTACGTGGAAATGAACCATTTGTAGAAGTTAGTTGGGAAAAAGCTGAACAGCTAGTCGCCGATGAACTTAATCGAGTTAAAGAGAAATTTGGTAACCCATCTATTTATGGAGGATCTTATGGGTGGGCTAGTGCTGGAAGATTTCATCATGCTCAAAGTCAACTTCATAGATTTTTAAATTGTATAGGTGGTTATACCAGATCAAAATTTACTTATAGCTTTGCTGCAGCTGAAGCAATGGTTCCCCATATACTTGGAAGTTATAGAGCTTATTTAGATACATGTACAAGTTGGAATTCAATTAAAGATAATACTAAAGTATTTTTATGCTTTGGAGGAATTCCAATAAAAAATGGTCAAATTTCTCAAGGAGGAACAGGAAATCATTATCAGCAAGAAAATTTAATAGAGGCTTCAAAATTAGGAATTGAATTTATTAATGTAAGCCCATTAAAATCTGATTTTATTGATGATGTTAAATGTGATTGGATTGCTGCACGACCAAATACTGACACTGCACTTATGTTGGGAATAGCACACACACTTCACGTAGAAGGTTTAAGTGATAAAGAGTTTTTAAAAAAATATACAGAAGGGTTTGAAAAATTTTTACCTTATCTTTTAGGTGAAACTGATGGAATTAAAAAAGATGCAAGCTGGGCTGCTGAAATATGCAATATATCACCAGAAAAAATAATAGAATTAGCTCACAAGTTATCCTCTAAGAGAAGCATGATTTCTATAAGTTGGTCTTTGACAAGACAAGATCATGGAGAGCAACCGTTTTGGATGGCGATAATGTTAGCATCTATGATTGGACAAATTGGATTACCAGGTGGTGGATTTGGATTTGGATACAGTGCTACGAATTTTATAGGCGGTCAATTTACTATTCTACCAGGAGCAGCCTTTCCACAAACAAAAAATGAAATAGAAAATTTTATTCCTGTTGCTCGGATTAGTGATCTTTTACTTCACCCAGGAGAAAAATTTGATTTTGATGGAAAAAGTTATGAATATCCAGATACAAAAGTAGTTTATTGGGCTGGTGGAAATCCTTTTCATCATCATCAAGATCTAAATCGTTTGATTAAAGCTTGGGAAAAACCAGATACTATTATATCTAATGAATGGTGTTGGAATACATTGGCTAAAAGATCAGATATTGTTTTACCTTGTACAACACCTCTTGAAAGAAGTGATATTATGATGACACCAAGAGATCCTTATGTTGTTTCTATGTCAAAAATAATTGAACCTTATAAACAAGCAAAAGATGATTATGAAATTTTTTCCAATATAGCTAAAAGAATGGGTGTTAAAGACGAATTTACAGAAGGTAGAACCCAAGAAGAATGGCAAAAATGGATATATTCCGAGACTTCTAAACGAGCTGAAGCAGCTAATATTGAAATTCCAAGCTATGAGAAATTTAGAGAGAATAAATGGTTTAAGATTAAAGATCCTTCAGAACCTACACTCATGCTAAAAGAATTCATTGAAGATCCTTTAAAGAATCCTTTAAACACTCCTAGCGGTAAAATTGAAATATATTCTAAAACTGTTGCTGACTTTAATTATAATGATTGCCCTGGCCATCCTGTTTGGTTAGAACCTTGTGAGTGGCTTGGCAAAAAAAATAAAACCTTTCCACTTCATTTAATTTCAAATCAACCAAAGAATAAATTACACAGCCAAATGGATCATGGTAAATACAGTAAATCCTTCAAAATTAATGACCGAGAACCCATAGAAATTAATCCACATGATGCAAAGAAACGTGGATTAAAAAATGGTGATGTTGTCAAGCTCTTTAATAATAGAGGAGCTTGCTTGGCAGGAGTTAAAGTTAATAAAAAAGTAATGGAAGGTGTTGTACAAATTAGCACTGGAGCCTGGTATGATCCAGAAAAACCTAATGAACCTAATTCTATGTGTAAACACGGTAATCCTAATGTTTTAACACTGGATAAAGGAACCTCTAAACTTGGACAAGGCCCAATTGCACATTCATGTCTTATTGAGATGGAAAAGTTTATTGATAATCCTCCATCTATTACTGCATACGATCCACCAACTATTTTAAGAAATAAAACAAATATTAATTAAAAGGAATTTAATGGGAAACTTTCAAGAATTATCTGACTTAAAAAAAACTGTAAAGATTAGCGCAAGAAGATTTGAAGAATCCCCTTATATAGAAAGAACTAATTCTCCAGAAATGGTTAGAGGTGTTTATGCTGGAAGATATTTTGCAATTTCCTTAGGAGAAGACCCGGTTCAAAAATATTGGTTGTTAAGACAAAAAGCAGCAATGTTTGATGTTCCTGAAAAACCAATTGAAATATCTGGACCTGATGCGGCTGCATTTTTAGAAAAAGTTATGACTAGAAAAGTTTCAACAATTAAAGAAGGTCGAGGCTATTATTCATTAGCATGTACTCCTCAAGGTGGAATATTTATGGATGGAGTAATTTTTAAATTTAGTGAAAATAAATTTTGGTATGTACAAGCAGATGGGCCTTTTGAAGATTGGTTATTAGCTCACAGCAAAGGATTTGATGTAAAAATTTTAGATCCAAAATCAAGGGTTATACAAATACAAGGACCAGCTTCAATAGATATTATGAAAGCAGCCTCAAATGGAAAGATAAATGAAAATATGCAGTACTATAGATCTGGATTTTTTGATCTTGGAGGACAAAACTTATATGTTTCAAGATCAGGTTTTACTAACGAGCTTGGGTTTGAAATCTATTCTGATGGATTTAAAACTGATCATCTAGCTTTATGGGACCATCTTATGAATTGTGGAAAACCTTTTGGAATGGAACTTTCAGCAACAAGAGCAATGACTATAAGAAGAATTGAAGCTGGGATATTTGGTAATTTAACTGATATTGATACTACAATAAATCCTTTCGAAGCTGGTTTAGGATTTTGCGTAAATATGGATAAAGAGGATTTTATAGGTCGTGATGCATTATTAAATAAAGACAAAGGCACTTGTTTGTTTGGTTTAACTTGTAAAACTGAAACGCCAGTGTCTGGTAGTAAAGTAATCGATGAAGATAAAATTGTAGGTCATATAACTGCTGGTGTTCACTCTTTAACACTTAACACAGGTATAGGTTACGTAAGGTTTTATGAACCAAAAGATTGGCCAGGAAAAGAATTAATTTTAAAATTGCCTAATGGAGAAAATCATAAATCTAAAGTTGTAAATCTCCCCTTTTTTGATCCTGAAAAAAAAATTGTTAAAGGCATAGACAGAAGTATTCCTGAACAAACAAAATAGAGATATTAAAAAAAATTAACCTATTCTGGGTCATTGACAAAAAACCACACCTATACTCGCATAAAATCTTGCTTAAATAATTATTAATACAGTTTACATGGGTATAATTTTTGAATTAGTATGTTTTTTTTAATTAATTAATTAAGAGGAGAAACAATGAAATTAACAAAAACTTTTTCAGCTTTTGTATTATCTTTTGTACTTTTACTTGGAACTTTTTCACAAGCAAATGCTAAAAGATTAACAGCAGCTGTAGCAGACTGGACAGGTGGAGAAATTACTTGTCAGGTTGCTGTCAGTATGTTGGAAGAAGAGTTGGGATACAAAGTAAAAAGGGTAGTATTTCCATCAGGAACAGGATTGTGGGAAGCAATAGCTGCAGGTGAAATTGACTTTGCGTGTGAAAGTTGGCCGAGTTATGCTGAAGCAGATACTGTCATGATGAAAGGACCTTTAATGTATGATGGTAAGTCTATGTTTAATTATGAAGGTGATGGAAGTGTAAAACTTTTAGGTACATCTGGTATAATTGGACTTTCAGATTATTTTATTCCTAAATACGCTGCAGATAAATATGGAATTAAATCATGGAAAGATTTAAATAAACATAAAGACAAATTTGCAACTATTGAAAGTGGTAACAGAGGAAGATTAATTGCTTGTCCTGTTGCAGGTTGGAACTGTCATGACCAAAAAAGACTTGATCTTTTAGGAATTGATTTCCAAGCTGATGAGTTAGGAACTGAGGCTGCTGCGCTTGCTGAAGCCTCTGCTGCATATGAAAGAAAAGAGCCTTTCTTATTATACCTATGGGAACCGCATTGGTTCTTTGGTGCTTACGATATGGTTGGTGTAGGTCTTCCTGAGCACAAAACTTGTGATAGTTTTACTGAAGCTAATAACTGGAAAGATTGTGGAACTGCTGCATGGCCAGCAACAGGTTGGGCAAAAGACTATACGTTCAACTATGGTAACCCAGCAACTTTCGCTAAACCAGAAAATGCTAAAGCTGCAGAATTCTTCACAAAGATGAAGTTTGACAATGCAGATCAAGCTGTAATGCTAGTTGAAGTTAAACAAAAAAATAGAGATCTTAAAGAAGTAGTTAAAGAATGGAAAGACGCTAATCCTGATAAATGGAGTAGTTGGATTCCAAAATAATTATTATTTAAATAAAAAATTAAAAGGGCTTTGATTTTCAGAGCCCTTTTTTTTTGGGAATATTAATCTTCGCTATTAGTATCTTCTTCGTTAGATTGGATTTCTACTTCCTGCATTTCTTCGATAGAAGCATCACCTTCTTCAGCAGTTTCTATAGGATCAGCAGAACTTGTTTCTGTAGAATTTTGTATTTCAGCTAAGTCTTCTTGAGATACTTGAATTTTTTCAGGAGTTTTTCTTGCTCTTTTAGATGGTAAGATCGGTGTACCACTTTTTGAAATTTCACCTTTATACATATTTTCAAAATCATCACCTATATCTTCGTCATCCTCAGAACCATCATCAACTTGTTCAACGTGTTTTCTAAGTTTGTAAACAGCACTCTCGGTTAAATCTGAAACTTTAATTTTTTCTTCTGCTATTTCTCTAAGAGAGATAACTGTATTTTTATCATTATCTCTATCTAGTAATGGTTCAATACCTGAATTTAATTGAGTTGCCCTTTCTTTAGCAACAAGAACTAATTCGTAAGGGCTTTCTACTTTGTCTATGCAGTCTTCAACTGTTACTCTTGCCATGGGCGATTATTTATACCTGAGACCTGTAAAATGCAAGTTCTTTTTAAATAATAACTGGATTGAGCTTTTTTCTTATCAAAAAAAGAAGGATTAAAGAGATAGAAATATATGTACCTGAAACAGCTACAATTTCTTCTATTGTAAAACCAATATCAATCAAAAATCCATATAAAGCTGTGCCAAATGCTGTAGCAAACACCATTAATGCTGTTGTTAATGCTTTTATCGATCCAATATGTTTTACTCCATAAAGCTCAGCCCAAGTAGAAGACCCTAAAATATTTGCAAAACCATTAGAAATTCCAACCAAACCTAAGAAAACAAAAGCTATAATTGGTGTATCAAAAAAGAATAATACAATTGCTGAGAGTAAAAGCGGGATATTCATAAATATTAATAATTTTCTACTTGTGAATTTATCAATTAAATATCCAGACAAGAATAAAGTCAAAACAGAAAAAATTGAGTAAGACATAAATGATTGAGCGATTGTGTAAGGCCCCCAACCTTTTGATGTTTGTACAAATGATTGAAATACAGCAAAGCCAGTAAAGATCCATGGCATAGCAAGCATATTAAGGCTAATTATATAAAATCTGTAATCTTTAATAACCTCTATTCTCTTCCATTGTTTTATTTCATCATCTTTTATATTTTCATCTTTAGACTCTCTAGAATCTAAATTTAAATTTTTAATTAATGAAAAAGAAACTATTGGTAGGAAAATTAAAACTGTAATTGAAAATATTAACCAAAGGTTTTGCCAACTAATTATTGTTAATAAGTATACCATTAAGACTGGCATAATGAATTCTGCAGAAGACAGTCCAAACCAACTTATACTTAATGCTTTTCCTCTAGTTTTAGTAAAATATCTTGAAATTGTTGTTGATGCTGTATGAGACATTAATCCTTGACCAGAAAATCTCATTAAAAATATTGCAACAAAAAGAAGTAAAACTGATGAAATTTTTGAAAAGAAAAAACATGCAAAAGATAAAAGTATAATTACCAAAAAAGCAAATTTAAAAATATTTACATCGTCAATTTTTTTTCCAACCCAAATTAATAATAAGCTACTACATAAAGTTGCAGATGCATAAATTGTACCAAATTGTCCATGAGTAATAGATAAAGTCTCTCGTATACTAGAATTAAATAATCCTAAAAAATAACTCTGTCCAAAACTAGAAAAAAATGTAAAAATAAATCCGAATAAAATTACTTTAAACTTCAAACTGTTAAACATAGGAAATAAAAATTATGTCTTGTAATGTTGCTTTCATAGGTCTTGGTGTCATGGGTTATCCAATGGCTGGTTATATATCAAAAGCTGGTCACAATGTAACTGTTTATAATAGAACAGACGCAAAAGCTGATAAGTGGATAAGTGAATATAAAGGAACTAAAGCAGTTACTCCTGCAAAAGCTGCTGAAGGAGCTGATTATATATTTACATGTGTTGGGAATGATAATGATTTGAGAGAGGTAACTTTTGGTGAAAATGGAATTTTTAAAACAATTAAAAAAGGTGCAATCTATATAGACAATACAACTGCTTCAGCAACTATTGCACGTGAGATTTATGAATATGCTAAAAAAAATGAGTTTGGTGCATTAGATGCTCCTGTATCTGGTGGTCAAGCTGGTGCAGAAAATGGTGCATTAACAGTTATGATTGGAGGTGATCAAGCTGATTTTGATAAAGCAAAAGATAAAATAGATTGTTATAGCAAAAAGATGAAATTATTAGGTGGAGCTGGAAACGGACAGTTAGCTAAGATGGTTAATCAAATTTGCATTGCAGGATTAGTTCAAGGTTTATCTGAAGGGATAAACTTTGGAATGAAAGCAGGTTTAAATATGGAAGATGTAATTGAGGTTATATCCAAAGGTGCTGCACAATCTTGGCAAATGGAAAATAGATACAAAACAATGATTGATGATAAATTTGAATTTGGCTTTGCAGTTGATTGGATGAGAAAAGATTTAAAAATTGCAATGGAAGAGGCAAAAAATAACGGTTCCATGCTTCCTATAACTGAAGTTGTTGATAAGTATTATGGAGAAGTCCAAGAAATGGGCGGTAATCGATGGGATACATCAAGTTTAATCAAAAGATTAAGTAAGTAATTTTGGATGCATCCTGCGTACTACGAAGATTTTAATGAGATCAAAAATAAAATTTGGTCTATGCTTGATAATGCCATAAAGGATAGAAATTCCCCTTTTAGAATTCCAGTGTTTATTTGTGGTAATGAAAATGATCTTGATGGCAGGATAGTAGTTCTAAGAAAATCAGATAGAGCAAATAACCTTGTACAATATCATAGCGATATAAGATCAGATAAAATTGACAAATTAAAATTAAACAAAAATGCAGCAATGTTATTTTATGATAAAGAAGAAAAAATACAGGTAAGATTAAAAGTTGAATGTATTGTTAATCATGACAATGAAATTACAAAAGAGTCTTGGTTAAAAACACAACATATCTCTAGAAAATGTTACTTAGTTGATAATGGACCAGGCACAGAGTCTGATATTCCAACATCTGGGCTGAAACCTGAGCTTGATAATTTTGATTACACTAAGGAACAAAGTGAAGAAGGATATAAAAACTTTACAGTTATTCAGTGTAAAATTAAATCTATGGAGTGGTTATATCTAGCCGCCAAAGGTCATCGTAGAGCTAAATTTGATCTTAAAAATAATAAAGAAAACTGGTTAGTTCCTTAAATTTTTTTTTCATATACCTTTAACAATTATATTGCTTCCTTCAGAATTTTGTAATCGTATATCTTTAACAGGTTTATATTCATCTGAATGATACCACTCTAAAGCTTTTTCGTAGGTTGGAAATTTAATAATTACTAATCTTGGAAAATTATCTTCACCCTCAACAACTTGATATTCACCATTTCTGACAAGATATTCACCTCCAAATTTTTTTACTACCTCACTAACCTTAGCAACATATTCTTTATAGTTTTCTGGATTTGTTACTTTTAATTGTGCAATTACATAGCCCGCTGACATTAAATACCTCCTTTAAAAAATTGATTTTGAATATCTTTTCCAATTATCTTGATAATGTTTTGTATTTTTTAAAACAGCTTCTTTCTCTTCTTCAGTTACTTTTCTAATAATTCTACCTGGAGAACCAACTACTAAAGAGTCATCTGGTATTTCTTTATTTTCAGCAATTAAAGTTTTAGCTCCGATAATACAATTTTTACCAATTTTAGCATTGTTTAGTATTACAGCTCCAATACCAATTAAACTATTTTCTCCTATGGTGCATCCGTGAAGCATAACTAAATGACCAACAGTTACATTTTTTCCTACCTTTAAAGGATATCCAGGGTCTGTATGCAATACACTTCCATCTTGAATGTTAGAACCTTCTCCAATATGAATATTTTCAAGGTCTCCTCGCAATACAGCATTAAACCAAATACTGGTATTTTTTTCCAAAGTTACATCGCCAATTATAGTTGCGTTAGGTGCTACCCAATTTTCACCAGAGTTTTTTGGTTTTTTATCTTTTAAATCATAAAACATAATTTATATATTATTACAGTATGCCGATACAAACTCCAATATGTGATTTTGGTAAAAAAGCTTTACCATTTGAATTAAAATCTACAGAAAATAAAATTATTACTTTAGATAAGATTAAAGGTGAAAATGGTACCTTGATAATGTTTATTTGTAATCATTGTCCTTATGTAAAAGCAGTTACTAAAGAAATTGTTGAAGATTGTAATGAATTAAAAAAAATAGGAATTAATTCAGTAGCAATATGTTCAAATGACTTTGTGAATTATCCAGATGATTCATTTGATAACATGATTAAATTTGCAAACAATAATCAATTTAGTTTTCCATATTTACATGATGATACTCAGGAAATTGCAAAATCTTATGATGCTGTATGTACACCTGATTTTTTTGGTTATAATAAAAATTTAGAACTTCAATACAGAGGTAGATTAAGAGAATTAAAAAAATTTATACCAGTCAATGATGGTGAAAGTGATCTATTAAAAGCTATGAGACAAATAGCAGAAACTGGTAAAGGACCAGAAAATCAAATTCCAAGTGCAGGTTGTGGTATTAAATGGAAGTTTGATTAATGTTTTTAATTGTTACAAGATCTTTTCCTCCAGAACTTGGAGGCATGCAAAGTTTAATGTGGGGACTTTCAAAAGAACTATCTAAAAACTTTATGATTAAAGTTTTTGCAGATTATATTGAAAATCATAAAACTTTTGATGAACAAGCATCTTTTTCAATTGAAAGAGTTGGTGGACCTAAATTTCTTAGAAAATATAGAAAAGCGCACTTAATTGATGAGTTTGTTAAAGAGAGTAAAGTTAACGCAATTATTGCAGATCACTGGAAAAGTTTAGAACATCTAAAAACTAATAAAAAAAAGATTTGTTTAATTCATGGAAAAGAAATTAATCATGAAAAAGGATCAAGAACTAATAAGCGTCTATTAGAAGTGTTAGATAAAGTTGGAAAAGTAGTAGCAAATTCTGAATACACAAAAAATCTAGCAATAAAAGTCGGGGTAAATGAAGATAAGATTATTGTGATCAACCCTGGAATTGACTCAATTAAAAATTTAGATCAAAAAACATTAGATAAAGTTGAAAGTTTACTAAAAGTTAAAACGCCTAGATTAATAACTGTTTCAAGATTTGATAAGAGAAAAAATCATGAAAAAGTAATAATGGCTTTAAGAAATCTTAAACAGATTTATCCAGACATAGTATATATTTGTGTTGGCTATGGTGATGAAGAGGAAAATATTAAAAACCTTGTTAAAGAATTAGATTTAGAAGCGCAGGTAATGTTTTTTAAAGATATTACTGATGATTTAAAAAATGCTTTAGTGGCAAAATCAGATGTATTTGTAATGCCATCAGTTATTCATAAGTCCTCAGTTGAGGGGTTTGGAATAGCTTATACAGAAGCAGCTCAATATAGCGTTCCTTCAATTGGTGGTAAAGATGGTGGTGCCCCAGATGCCATAGAACATGAAAAGACAGGGTTAATTTGTGATGGAAATAATCTAGATGCAATTTATTTTTCATTAAATTCAATTTTAGAGAACAAAAAATATTTAGAGTATGGAAAAAATGCAAAAGAGTTT